>ENA-UOJN01000978-UOJN01000978.1-human-gut-metagenome-genome-assembly--contig:-C125IIP-NODE-978-length-21825-cov-7.520257_pt1 | contig 21825 bp, 15 predicted proteins | sample MGYA00242350_ERZ723897 | MGnify/ENA metagenome assembly ERZ723897 | reverse complement strand
CTAAATTTGAGGTCAATTCAACTAAGATACACCTATATTTTTACAGCCTAAGATATAATATCAATCCACAATACTTGTTTTTACCATACTATTCACTAAAAACGGCTTTCATATATTATTACGGTTTCTATGATTTATATTATTTCCTGCTTACTTCCACTTCAAACATCCGCTTCCACGGTAAAGTGAAATTATAACTGCTTACTTTAGCGCCCAAAACAGGTTCCGCTATCTCTAAAATGTCTTTAGTAATAACGGCTTCGGCCTCTTGCACCTGCTGCGTATTAAGTCCACTATTAGGCCAGTAATTAGGCCAAATTAATTCTACATAAGTTTTATTACGCACATTAGCCTGATAAGCCCAATCATCGAGATATCTTATTTCCAGCAAAGATTGAAGATCAGCCGTATCCATACTTTTTGACAGTAATCCTTGTCCCAAAGCAAATCCCAAAGTATTTCCAGCAGTATTCCAACCACCGTAAGCAGCAAGCTTTTCTGCCACTTCTTCTTCAAACAGTTTTCTGACCAAGGCGTTGTCTGCACCGTTTCCATAAGCAATATCAGCAACTGCAACTGCTTTTCCCTGCTTTAAATACCTCTTGACATCAGCAACAAATTTCTCTGTATGTTCCGTTATTGTACCTGTATTTTTCGGGTTAGAAGCTTCTACTGTTACCCCATCAAAAGGAGTATTAACAGCCAATACCAAATCCGCACGTGCTAAATTAGCAGTAGGCCAGCCGCCAGCAGCATGTATATGTTCTGCGGCACTGAATGCTATTTCATCATCTTCATAAGCAGGTATAGTCTCTCCGCCTTTTCCTTCGGCGAAATCTACATAAACCATCGGAATTTCATAACTTACCCTGCTGGCAGCACGGCTTAATAAAAGCAAACCCAGCTGATCAGCCCCAGAGAAAAAACGAATTTTCTCTTTAGGAAGTTCCCTTACAAGAATATCCATTTTACGTGCTTCTTTATGAGCCTGTGAGTATGGCGCAGTATCATCACACCCAATCAAGAGATAGTCAAAATTGCCACTTTCCACACCATGCAGTAAAAGCTCTGTAGTAGCTATATTCAAACTGCGTCGCCGTGCTCTGTCTTCTTGAACAGCCCGGGGTATTTCTACTTTCAAACCACTCAGTTCTTTCCGCTCTTTTCTGCTTATTTCTTTTAAATCCAGTTTATCTTCCAACACACCCATTCTAAAAAGCTTTGGTCCCCATTCGGCATAATAGGCAGGTTCAACAGGAGCACTGCTGGCTTTGGGAGAACGCATTATCGTCGTAAATACATAAACCAAAGGATCTCCGCCCAAAGACTTCAAATTTAATAACCTCTCAGCCCGCGACGTTAAAATATCCTGAGGCAGTTGATGTGTCCTTGAATCAACCAGCCCGCCATAGATCAGAGCATCAGAAGAAATAACGATCGCGTTGGCGGTTGCCGAACGTGCAGCCAGCCATTCATATAACTTATCAGGATTACCGCTATGATCATTGCCGGCGATATACTCCAAAGGCGGCGTTTCCACATTCCATCCGGCTGCTTTCATGGTTTCTACTGCATAGTCCAAACAAACCGGCCTGTTGTCCAGCGGAACAAATAAGAGAGTATTCCTTCCCATACTTGCTTCTGTAACTGAAAATGGTAAAAAGTATATTACCAATAATGTTAAAATAAAACAAATTTTTTTCATACAGATAATCCTTCCCAAACTTTTTCAATAAAAAATCCCTCCCATGTAATTTCTACACAGAAGGGCTTTTTCCTGCTAACAACGTGTTAAACTGAACCGACTCAGGAAATCCTTAGTACGCTGATTCTGAGGTGCAGTAAAAATAACATTTGGGCTGCCGTCTTCAGCAATCACACCCTGATCGATAAAAATAACTCGGCTGGAAACATCGCGGGCAAATGCCATTTCATGTGTAACGATAACCATCGTCAACCCTTCTTCCGCCAGTTCCCGCATAACTGCTAAAACTTCGCCAACCATCTCAGGATCAAGAGCAGAAGTCGGTTCATCCATCAACAATATTTCCGGCTCCAAAGCCAAAGCTCTGGCAATAGCCACACGCTGCTTCTGACCTCCGGAAAGCTGATGCGGCTTTGCATTGATATAGCTTGCCATACCAACATGTTCCAGATATTTCATGGCAATTGCTTTTGCTTCTTCAGACTTTTTCCCCAGTACATTATCATGACATACAAAACATTTTTCCTAAACAGTCATATTTTTAAAAAAATTAAACTGTTGAAAAACCATGCCTACTTTAGTACGGTATAAGGGAAGATTCTTAAAACATTCCAAAACATTTTCACCGCGGTAACTGATAACTCCGTCAGTTGGTTGTTCCAAATAATTGACGCAGCGGATTAATGTTGATTTACCACTGCCTGAAGGTCCGATAACACAAACTACATCACCCTTGTGCACATCAAAATCAATACCTTTTAATATCTCACGTTCTCCAAAATTCTTTTTCAACCCTTGGACGGATAACAACAATTCTTTACTTTGTTCAGCAGTCATTAATAATTACCGTCCTTTCTCTTTTTACCGGCCACATTAACAGGAAAATGACCACATGGATCCTGCATGGGATCAAAAGACACCAGTTGATAATCCTTAGGTCCATCCATTTTCCCTTCCCACCAGCGCAAAAGTCTTGAAGCGGTAAAAGTCATAATAAAATAAATAACGCAGGTAATGAAGAATATTTCAAAGTACCTGTAATATACGCCTGCTGCCGATTTTGAAGCAAAATACAGCTCTGTGACAGAAATTACATTCAAAACCGATGTATCCTTAATATTGATGATCAGATTATTACCGATCTGAGGCATGATATTACGCAGGGCCTGCGGCAGAATTACACAGCGCATCGTCTGAAAATGATCCATGCCGATAGCCACAGCAGCTTCGCGCTGACCCGGATCGATCGATTCAATACCGCCGCGTACAGTTTCCGCCATATATGCGCCCGTATTGATAGACACAACTAAAAAACCGGCAAACATTGGTGACATATCAATGTTAAACATACTCATAGCACCATAATATACTACCATAGCCTGTACGATCATCGGCGTACCTCGGAAAAGTTCTACATAAGCATTCAAGACCAATTGAGTCACTTTTACAAGAGCCTTTTTGGCAGCACTTGCCTTTGGATCCTCGGGAATAGTCTGGATAATACCTACAACAAGACCGATTACGCAACCGATCAGAGTGCCGACAATAGCCAAAAGTAAGGTCACACAAGCGCCTTTTAACAGAACATCACCATATTGATGCAGTAAAAAAGTCACCCATCCAAAAAATGACTCAGGCATTGTTGTCATAAGTTCCTCCACCTAACATAATTAATTGATAAAACACTGTTATTTATTATAGCAAAGATATCCCTTAATTCGCAAAAGAATAATACGGTAAAAAAGGAAAATAAGGGACGGCATAATTGCCGTCCCTTTAGGCATAACCGGTAACTATTATTGAGCTAAAGGTTGTTTTTTAATAGCTTCGTCCATCATTTTATCAAAATCAGCAGCAGTCATTTTTTCCAAAACAGCATCCATTGCCTTAACAAGCTCTGTATTGCCTTTTTTCACAGCGATACCAATTTCAACATCTTCACGAGAAGTTTTGAAGCCTTTTCCTTCTTCAAAGTTCAAGACAGTCAATTCCGGATTAGCAAAAGCGGCAGCTTTTGCAGTAGGGATATCAGTAACGATCAGATTGCATTTTCCGGAAGTCAATGCAACAATCATACCAGGTACCGTATCAATAGCCGGCAATTTTTTTACATCGGGAACTTGATCAATCTGGTCATACCAGATTGTATTAAGCTGAGAAGTTGCTACGGAACCTTTTAAATCAGCGACGCTTTGAGCCTTAGCCTGCTCGGAATCTTTTTTTACCAGAGCAACTACCGTTGCATAATAATATGGTTTTGTAAAATCTACAGTTTCTTTACGTTTAGAAGTAATAGACATGCCTGCAATAGCAGCGTCAATCTTACCGCTGACAACTGCGGGAGCCAGACCATCCCATTCGATTTTATGGATTTCCAGATCAGCACCCATAGAATCAGCCAGCTTCTTAGCCATCATTACGTCATAACCATAAGCATACTCATTGCTGCCTGCAATTTTTACAGCACCGCCGTCAGCTTTGGTCTGAGACCAGTTGTAAGGAGCATAAGCGCATTCCATGCCAACCTTCAATACTTTTTTGTCAGATTTTTTCTCTCCGCCGCAACCAGCAGTAAAAGCAACTGCAGCCATCAGCATAGTACATACAGCAGCTGTAACTAATTTTTTCAAATTCATTCTTCTAACACGCCTTTCCATCAAATAAATTATGTGTTAATTTTACAGTTCTATGCGCAAGAAGTCAATATAAATCAGCATGTATACAATGCACATAACATTTTATCAGCTTTATAGAACTTATTTCACATAGTTGTTCATATTATTATCTTTCAAAATAACGTCATGAGCACCGCCTTCAACCAGCGAAGTTGAAGAAACCAAGGTCATTTTTGCGTTTTTCTTAAGATCGTCCAAGTTAAGAGCGCCGCAGTTACACATAGTAGAACGCACCTTGCTCAAAGTAAGCGTTACATTATCTTTTAACGTACCGGCATAAGGAACATAAGAATCAACACCTTCTTCAAAAGAAAGCTTAGATGCACCGCCCATATCATAACGCTGCCAGTTACGGGCACGATTCGATCCTTCACCCCAGTATTCTTTCATATAATTACCGTTGATATTTACTTTATTCGTCGGGCTCTCATCAAACCGGGCAAAATAACGGCCAAGCATTAAAAAGTCAGCACCCATTGCCAATGCCAGAGTCATATGATAATCATAAACAATACCGCCGTCAGAACAGATAGGAACATAAATTCCCGTTTCTTTATAATATTCGTCACGAGCTTTAGCAACTTCTATCAAAGCCGTTGCCTGACCGCGACCTATACCCTTTTGTTCGCGGGTAATACAGATAGAACCGCCGCCGATACCAACCTTCACAAAATCAGCACCGGCCTCGGCCAAATAGCGGAAGCCTTCTGCATCTACAACGTTGCCAGCGCCCACTTTTACTGTATCTCCATAATGCTCGCGAACCCAATCCAAAGTCAATTTCTGCCATTCAGAATAACCCTCTGAAGAATCAATGCAAAGCACATCGGCACCGGCATTAACCAAAGCCGGTACACGTTCAGCATAGTCGCGGGTATTAATGCCAGCCCCTACTACGTGACGTTTTTTACTGTCCAAAAGCTCTAAAGGATACTCTTTATGAGTAGCATAATCTTTACGGAAAACCATATACAATAAACGGCCTTCATCATCAATAATAGGCAATGTATTCAGTTTATTATCCCAAATGATATCATTTGCTTCCTGCAGCGAAGTCTCTTTGCCGCCAACAATCATTTCATTGATTGGCGTCATAAAAGTGCTGACCTTCGTATTCAAATCCATACGGCTGACACGATAATCACGACTGGTAACAATGCCTTCCAATTTGCCGTTCACAGTGCCGTCAGAAGTAACCGCTACCGTAGAATGACCTGTTTTTTCTTTCAGAGCAACGATATCTGCCAAAGTGCTGTCTGGTCGGATATTAGAATCACTGCTGACAAAACCGGCACGATGTGTTTTTACACGCGCCACCATAGCAGCTTCATTTTCAATAGTCTGGGAACCATAAATAAAGGATATACCACCCTCTTTGGAAAGCGCTATCGCCATTTTATCATCAGAAACAGACTGCATGATAGCAGAAACGAGAGGAATATTCAATGTAATCGCTGATTCTTCACCTTTTTTAAATTTTACTAAAGGAGTACGTAAATCAACGTTCGTCGGTACACATTCTTTTGAGGAATAACCAGGAACAAGCAGGTATTCACTAAAAGTATGAGCGGGTTCATCATAATAAAATGCCATTGTATTCATCTTCCTTTTCTCTAAATTTTATCTGGAGCTTGTAGGCTTTTTAAGCTGATTTAAGTTATACAAAACGTCCCAGTGCCAAAGCATTGGGACGTCATTATTATTTTTTTAATGCGCGCCAGGCAATATCCTTACGATAATGGGCATCAGTAAAGCTGATTTTCCCCGCAGCTTCATAAGCCTTATCTTTCGCCTCACGGATATTTTTCCCAACGGCTGTGACACCAAGCACACGACCGCCAGCAGTAACTATTTGGCCATCAGCACATTTAGTTCCTGCATGGAAAACAACAACGTCTTCCCTTGCAGCAGTCTCTTCCAAGCCACTGATAGGCAAGCCTTGTTTATAGCTTCCAGGGTAACCACCTGAAGCCATAACAACACATACAGCAGCTTTGTCATACCAGCCGATATCAGCCTGAGCTAAAGTACCTGTAGCGCAGCACAGCATTATTTCTGCCAAATCACCATCAAGAAGCGGCATAATAACCTGTGTTTCAGGATCTCCAAAACGGCAGTTAAATTCAACTACTTTAATGTCGTCGCCGTTAATCATCAAACCTGCATATAAACAACCCTGATACGGTCTTCCCTCTGCCTTCATTGCTGCAATAGTCGGCTTTAAAACCTTTTCCACAGCCTTCAGCCGCAGAATATCAGTCATAACAGGAGCAGGAGCATATGTTCCCATACCACCAGTATTTGGCCCTTCATCATTATCGTTTATCCTTTTATGGTCCTGTGCTGCAATCATGGAAACGATAGTATCACCGTCAGTAAACGCCAGTAAGGATGCCTCTTCGCCTTCCATAAACTCTTCTAAAACCACACGTGCGCCGGCACCGCCAAATTTAAGGTCTCCCATCATATCGTCAACAGCAGCAAATGCTTCTGCTTCAGTCATAGCAACAACTACGCCTTTACCTGCTGCCAAACCATCCGCCTTAACAACAATCGGAGCGCCTTTTTCTTTGATATAAGCCTTGGCTGTTTCTATATCCTCGCATACTTTAAAAAAAGCTGTAGGGATCCCGTATTTTTCCATCAGCTGTTTAGAAAAAGCTTTAGAACCTTCCAGCTCTGCAGCCGCCTTACTGGGCCCAAACAATGCCAGACCTCTTGCCTTAAAAACATCGGCAATACCTTCAACAAGACTTGCTTCCGGACCAACAACTGTTAAATCAATACAGTTAGCCTCAGCATAATCAGCAAGTTTTTCTAATTCCTGCAATGGTAAATCAATACATTCACATTTATCAAGCAAAGCGATACCAGGATTTCCCGGTGCCGCATAAATCGTTTCCACCTGAGGGCTTTGCGCCAACTTCCAGGCCAGAGCATGTTCACGTCCGCCGCCGCCGATTAATAATAAACGCATTATTTCATCAACCTTTTCATCTTATTTACCTTCAACCAACTGCTTGGTCAGGTATTCACAGATCATAGCATCATATTCGGAAGTATGGTTAAAGGCTTCTTTGGCCAATGTTTTGCGTGTTTTGATGTCTGCGTCCCCATACTGCTGCAGCATAGCAATCAGGCTGGTATAACGGGCTGGGTTAGTAACAATAATTACATCACGGAAATTTTTAGCAGAGGCACGCACCATTGCCGGACCGCCAATATCAATATTTTCTATCGCTTCTGCCTCTGTAACGTTTGGTTTAGCAATTGTTTCTTTAAAGGGATACAAATTGACAACCACTAGATCTATCGGTTTTATATCATGTTTTTCCAAAGCTGCCATATGCTCGGGATTACTGCGTACAGCCAAAATACCACCGTGGATCTTAGGATTCAAAGTTTTAACACGACCATCCATAATTTCAGGGAAACCAGTCACATCGCTGACATAAGTTACAGGTATTCCGGCTTCTCTGATAGCAGTCATCGTTCCGCCGGTTGAAATAATCTCTACTCCAATGTCATGTAGAAATTGGGCCAACTTCACAATACCGGTTTTATCAGATACACTCAATAACGCTCTTTTGATTCTCATTATTTATCACCTCATCTCAAGGATGCACGATAACGCGCCTTCCCTGTATTTCCAGCTTGCCTAACGCCCACAAACGTAAAGCCTCCGGCATCGCCTTATGTTCTTCAACTAAAATTCGTGCTGCTAAAGATTCCTCTGTATCGTCATTTAAAACAGGCACAGGTTTCTGTAATATAATCGGACCACTATCTGTTCCTTCATCGACAAAATGTACAGTACAGCCAGCAATCTTCACACCGTATTCCAAAGCCTGCCCCTGGGCATCAAGGCCTGGAAAGCTTGGCAAAAGTGCCGGATGGATATTTATGATTTTCTGTGTCCATTTATTAACAAAATTCCCGCTCAATATCCGCATAAAACCGGCTAAAACAACAAGTTCTGCACCATGAGCGCGCAAAGCTGCATCAATCTTGCCTTCAAACTCTTCCTTAGAAACACATTCTTTACGTGGAATTGCTACAGCAGCTATTCCAGCTTTCTCTGCACGTTCCAAAGCATATGCATCAGCCTTATCACTGATAACAACAGCAATTTCCAAAGGTAAATAGCCGTCGGCTATCCTGTCCAATACGGATTGCAGATTGCTGCCGCGACCGCTGACCAAGACGCCAATTTTACGGCTACTCACTGAAAACGCCGCCTTTCATAATTGCTTTTTTATTACCGGCAACAACATTTCCTAATTCATAGAAAGGTTCACCTACAGAAGTAAGATGACTACGCACGGCATCCACTTCTTCAGGAGCAACTACTAAAACCATACCTACCCCCATATTGAACGTACGGTACATTTCTGCCCAGGGCACATTGCCCCACTCCTGCAATTTTTTGAAAACCACAGGTATTTCCCAAGCTGCGGCATTGATTTCCGCATCACATTTTTCTGGCAGGATACGTGGAATATTATCGTAGAAACCGCCACCAGTAATATGCACCATACCGTGAAGATCAAATTTTTCGATCAGAGGCAGACAGGATTTAGGATAGAGCCGTGTTGGTGTCAGCAGTTTTTCACCTAAACTGCAGCCAAATTCCGGAATCTCAGTACTCATATCATAATTCATCACTTCGAAACAAATTTTACGAACCAAAGAAAAACCATTGGAATGCACGCCACTGGAAGGCAATCCTAAAAGTACATCACCAGGAGCAACTTTATCCCCGGTAATCATTTTACTTTTTTCAACAACACCTACACAAAAACCCGCAATATCATATTCGCCTTGGGAATAAAAACCCGCCATTTCAGCAGTTTCACCGCCAATCAACGCGCAACCCGATTCTTGACAGGCTTTTGCGACACCCTGCACTATATTTGCAACTTTCTCCGCATCAACTTTATCGACAGCAATATAATCAAGGAAAAACAGAGGTTCAGCACCTTGCACTAAAATATCATTAACACACATTGCAACGGCATCTTGACCGATAGTATTATGCTTATCGGCCATAAACGCCAATTTTAACTTAGTGCCAACACCATCAGTCCCGGAAACAAGAATCGGTTCCTGATATTTTCCAGAATTCAGTGCAAACAAACCGCCAAACCCGCCCAAATCTCCGATAACCTCAGGACGATAAGTCGCACGAACACTTTCTTTCATTAATTCAACAGCACGATTACCAGCATCAATATCAACACCCGCATCGGCATAAGTCATTTGTTTTTTGCTTTGCTCGCTCATGGGGACCTCCTAATTATTTGTTCTCAAAAATATATTTCGAACCTTGACGGATAGTTTCTTCCGCATTATCGGGATAACCTGCATTGAAGCAAGCATAACACATACCTTCAGGATCCATACTGCTCAAAGAACGTTTTAATCCTTCCAGCGAAATATAGTGTAGAGAATCAGCGCCGATATACTGGCAGATTTCATCTTCTGTATGCGTAGAAGCAATCAATTCCTTTCGCACAGAAGTATCAATGCCATAATAGCAGGGGTCCGTTACAGGAGGGGAACTGATGCAGACATGCACTTCTTTTGCACCGGCATCCTTAAGTAATTTGACGATCTTACCACTGGTAGTACCGCGAACTATAGAATCATCAACCATAACAACGGACTTGCCTGCAACAACACTCTTTACTGGATTTAATTTTAAGCGAACAGCATTTAAACGCTGCTTTTGCGTTGGCTGAATAAAAGTACGGCCAACATAACGATTTTTCGTTAATCCTTCCATAAAAGGTACACCTGACTCTAAGCTATAACCAACAGCTGCCGCAGTACCGGAGTCAGGTACAGAAATAACAATATCCGGATGGATCTCTTTAGTTTCTTTTGCCAGCTCACGCCCCATATTGATTCGTGCCTGATAAACACATTGTTTATCAATAACGCTGTCCGTACGGGCAAAATAAACATATTCAAAAATACAGTGCGCACATTTAGACGGCATCTCTTTGGACCACATCATACTCTTAGGTTCGGCATAGTCATCTTCAAAAACCAGCATTTCACCCGGTTTGACATCACGAATAAATTCTGCGCCAACCAAATCAAAAGCACATGATTCAGAAGCCACTACCCAACCGCCATCAAGCTTACCCAAACATAATGGCCTGAATCCGTAAGGATCACGCACTGCAATCAATTTATGATCAGTCATGATCAAAATAGCAAAAGCACCTTTGATTTCATTAACTGCTTCAGCAACACGGTCTTCAACTTTCTCTTTCCGCGAGCGGGCAATCAGGCTCAAAACAACCTCTGTGTCAACAGTAGTCTGAAAAACCACACCATCTCTGGTCAAGCGAGACCGCAATTCGGCAGCATTAGTCAAATTACCGTTATGCGATAAAGCCAAGTTACCGCCGTCAAAATAAACGCGCAGCGGTTGAGTATTGTATGCCATACTGGAACCAGTTGTTGAATAGCGTACATGTCCGATAGCTATGTGTCCAGTAAGATCCCCGACACCGTCTTTATAAACGTCAGCTACCAGACCCATGCCTTTTTTGACCTGCATATTGCTGCCATCAGTAGTAACAATACCGGTACTTTCCTGCCCACGATGCTGCAATGCATACAATCCCCAATAAGTATTGAGTGCAACATCGTCTTTATGCGAATAAATACCAAAAACACCGCATTCTTCATGTAATTTGTCTAATTCAAAGTCAATACCAGGCACAGTTAATTCTCCTTTTTCAACCATTTCTTACTTACCCTCAGCACGCATTTTTGCGAGCTTCTCACCTTTGGCTTTTACCTCTTCCTGCATCTGCAAACGATTTTCTGCTAATTTAGTAACCAGTTCAGGGTATTTTACAGACAGTATCTGTACTGCAAACAAAGCAGCATTTTTAGCGCCATTAATAGCCATCGTCGCTACAGGAATACCTGCAGGCATTTGCACAAAGCTTAAAAGCGCATCCATACCATTCAAAGGTGTGGCATTGATGGGAATACCGATTACAGGCACTGTAGTGTAAGCAGCAATAACACCGCCTAAATGGGCAGCAGCACCGGCAGCGGCAATAATAGCCTCTACGCCGCGATTGCGTGCGCCAGCAGCAAATTCATGTACCACATCCGGAGTACGGTGTGCCGAAGCAACTATCACCTCTACCTCTACTCCAAATTCTTTCAGAGTTTTTTCTGCCGGCTCAAGAATAGGCCAGTCAGAATTACTTCCCATAATAATAGCAACTTTCATGCTTCTGCCTCCTAAAGTATCTGTGAGAAAAAATAAAACCCAAGTCGAAATCTTTCAACTGCTATATGCGCAACTAAAAATCCTTCTCGGGTCATCTCTACCATCTTATTTATTATTATAATTTTACCAATAGCTTCCCTATGTGTCAATTATAATGTGAACTTTTTAACAAAAAATCATCCTATCGTTCGCTTTTTTCAAAAATTAATGAAATTCTGTTGTTTAATTTGATAAAAACCTCTACTCCTTTATGATAAGGAGTAGAGGTTTTACTTAAAAGTCTGTAATTTTACTGTTGGTCGCTATTAGTAGTGTTATATTTGATTTTGATATCACGATAACGATTCATACCGGTACCAGCCGGAATAAGTTTACCAATGATAACGTTTTCTTTAAGTCCTAAAAGCGGATCAACTTTGCCTTTGATTGCGGCATCTGTCAGCACGCGTGTAGTTTCCTGGAAGGATGCAGCAGACAGGAAAGAATCAGTAGCCAGAGATGCTTTGGTAATACCAAGCAGCACCGGACGTCCTTCTGCAGGCTGTAAGCCTTTTTCCAGCATTTCCGCATTCTGTGCTTCAAATTCTGCAACATCGATATATTCACCCGGCAGCATATAAGTATCGCCAGCTTCTTCGATGCGGATTTTACGCATCATTTGGCGAACCATAACTTCGATATGCTTATCGTTAATCTCAACACCCTGAGATTTATAAACTCCCAATACCTGTTGAACCAGATAACGCTGAGTAGCACGCACACCACTGATACGTAAAATATCATGCGGATTGAGTGACCCTTCAGTCAGACGATCGCCGACAGCAATTACCATGCCCTCGGTAACAGCGAGTTTAGACCCATAAGGAATAGTATAAATCTGCTCCCCATCTTCACTGGTAACAGTTACTTTACGGATGCCGTTTTCTTCACCAATGTGTACAGTACCAGCATTTTCAGTAAGTAAACCAGGATGTTTCGGTTTACGGGCTTCAAACAGCTCTTCAACACGGGGTAAGCCCTGAGTGATATCGTCACCTGCTACGCCACCGGTGTGGAACGTACGCATAGTGAGCTGAGTACCAGGTTCACCAATGGATTGAGCAGCAATAGTACCAACAGCTTCGCCAACTTCAACTTTTCTACCTGTAGCCAGATTACGGCCATAACATTTACGGCAAACGCCGACTTTGGCTTTGCAATTGAGTACGGAACGGATTTTTACTTTTTCACGCAACGAAGAAATCTGATCCGCCATATCTTCAGTAACATAATCATTGATATGGTAACAGATATTACCATCATTATCCAAAATATCTTCAGCAAGATAACGTCCTACGATACGGTCGCGCAAAGATTCAATAACAGTTTGTTTATTTTTACCTTCGGTAATCGATTCAATCTCAATACCTTCGATTGCATTATTGCGAACTTTAACATCGCGGACAGTACCATTAGCCAAAATAGCGTCGATAATTGCTTCGTCATAAGTCGCACCGGCTTCGATCAGCACTGTACCATCAGCTGCCACAACATCTTCAGCAACTTCTCGGCCATCAAAATGATGCATCATTGCTTCTTTCAATACAGCATTAGATTGTTCATCGCTGATATTAATCTGAATTGTCTCGGTTTCTTCTCCGCTCATATCGTCAGTAGCATATAAAACTACTTCCATGACCTTTGCTGCAGCTAATTTGTTATACAAATCTTCTGTCACAATCGTATCAGCTTCGACAATTAACTCACCTGTAGCAGGATCAGTAATACCAGCTGCCAAATTACGTCCAATAACAATCTCGCGCAGTTTATTCTGACTGGAACCCAAGGTTGCTTTGCAAAGACGTCCGCGCTCTTTTACAAGATTGATACCAACGATATCACAGTCATCTTCACGTACGATCACATCCTGAGCAACGTCAACCAAACGACGGGTCAGATAACCGGAGTCAGCAGTACGCAATGCTGTATCAGCCAAACCTTTACGAGCACCATGAGTTGAAATAAAGTATTCCAAAACAGTCAGGCCTTCACGGAAATTAGCCTTGATCGGTCGGTCAATGATACGACCGGAAGGATCTGCCATCAAACCACGCATACCAGCCAGCTGACGGATCTGCTGCGTATTACCGCGGGCACCAGAATTAGCCATCATATACACAGAGTTAAACGGATCCATTGTGGACGACATAAGCTTATTGGTTACATCATCAGTAGCCTTGCCCCAAAGTTCGATAACCTTGCGATAACGTTCGTCCTCACTCATCAAACCACGACGGAACATACGCTCAGTTTTATCGATTTCTTTTTCCGTAGCAGCCAAAATCTCTGCCTTTTCAGGCGGAATTTTGATATCGGAAACAGCAATGGAAATACCTGCTTTACAAGCATTGTCATAACCCATTTTCTTAACAACGTCAAGGATTTCAGCCGTACGCAAATTGCCATACAATTTATGTGCCTTAGCAACAAGACGTCCCAATTCTTTTTTATCAAGCAGTTTATTCAAATGCCATACTTTAACTTTTTTACCGGCTTCGTTTACTTCATCTTCTAAATGGAAGTACCGCATTTCAACCGGCAGTTCTTCATTAAGTATCGCATTGCCAACAGTAGTCGTTACCAGACTTACCCCTTCGCTGGAAGGTTCTTCATAAATATCCTTATTCGGGATATAAATCTTAATGCGTGCCTGCAGTTCAACTTCACCGTGGAAATAAGCCAGCAAAGCTTCATTAAAGCTGCTGAAACGCATCCCTTCGCCTTTAGCGCCTTCTTTGATGATTGTCAGGTAATATGAACCTAAAACCATATCCTGCGAAGGTACAGCAACAGGTTTTCCGTCTTTCGGGGCCAGAATATTATTAACCGAAAGCATCAGCATCCTGGCCTCGGCCTGTGCTTCAGCAGACAGCGGCAGATGGACTGCCATTTGGTCACCGTCAAAGTCGGCATTGTATGCAGTACATACCAGAGGATGCAGTTTGATTGCACGCCCTTCAGACAAGATCGGCTCAAAAGCCTGGATACCAAGCCTATGCAAAGTCGGTGCACGGTTCAAAAGCACAGGATGTTCTTTGATTACATCTTCCAAAACATCCCAAACAGCAGTAGTAGCACGTTCTACCATGCGTTTTGCACTTTTGATATTAGTAGCCTGACCGCTGTTAACCAAGCGTTTCATGACAAAAGGCTTAAACAATTCCAGCGCCATTTCTTTAGGCAGACCACATTGATGCATTTTCAATTCAGGCCCTACTACAATAACCGAACGACCGGAATAGTCAACACGTTTACCTAACAGGTTCTGACGGAAACGACCTTGTTTACCTTTCAGCATATCAGAAAGAGATTTTAAAGGACGATTACCAGGACCTGTTACTGGGCGGCCACGGCGTCCGTTGTCAATCAAAGCATCAACAGCTTCCTGAAGCATACGTTTTTCATTACGTACGATGATATCAGGAGCATTGAGTTCAAGCAATCTTTTTAACCGATTATTACGGTTGATGACACGACGATATAAATCATTAAGGTCAGAAGTCGCAAAACGCCCACCGTCTAATTGTACCATAGGACGCAGTTCCGGAGGAATTACAGGAACAACATCCAAAATCATCCATTCAGGGCGATTGCCTGATTTAAGGAAAGCTTCACAGACTTCTAAACGGCGTACGGCACGAATTTTTCTTTGTCCGCTTACCTCTTTCAATTCAGCACGCAGTTCCGCAGTTAATGCAGATAAATCGATCTCTTCCAGCAGTGCTTTGATAGCAGTAGCGCCCATACCAACTTTAAAACCGCTGCCATATTTGTCGCGGGCTTCGATATATTCGCCTTCGCTCAACAACTGTTTTTTTACCAAAGGAGTATCACCGGCATCAAGTACGATGTAATTAGCAAAATACAGTACTTTTTCCAGCGATCTGGGCGAAATATCAAGAATCAATCCCATCCGGCTCGGGATACCCTTAAAGTACCAGATATGAGAAACAGGTGCAGCCAGTTCGATATGACCCATACGGTCACGACGAACTTTGGAGCGGGTAACTTCAACGCCGCACTTATCGCAGACGATACCTTTATAACGAATTCTTTTGTATTTACCGCAATGGCATTCCCAGTCTTTTGTAGGTCCAAATATTCTTTCACAGAACAAACCGTCGCGTTCCGGTTTCAAAGTTCTGTAGTTAATAGTTTCCGGTTTCTTTACTTCGCCATAGGACCAAGTTCTGATTTGTTCCGGTGAAGCCAGACCGATACGCATAGACTCAAAATTATTTACATCCAACAAGAATCGATCGCTCCCTTCTATTCAATATCGTCGGAGTTATTTATATCTCCGTCCAACTCATCTTTAGCTTCCATGTTAAAGTTGCCAATATCTGCAACTAAATCAAATTCCGCATCTTCAACGCTATTTTCATCAACAGTATATTCATCTGTTTCAACAGCAGCAACAGCCGGAATCTCGCCGTCGATGTTCAAATCGAGGTCACGTGCAGTTTCAGTGACATCATCATCACTGTCGCGCATGGAAATCTCTTCTTCGTCTTCATTGAGCACCTTAATATCGAGACCGATACTTTGCAGCTCTTTGATAAGAACTTTAAAGGATTCGGGCACACCAGGTTCAGGAACGTTCTCACCCTTAACAATAGCTTCATAAGTTTTTACACGGCCCACAACGTCGTCAGATTTGACTGTGAGAATTTCCTGCAGAGTATATGCAGCACCATAAGCTTCCAGGGCCCAAACCTCCATCTCACCAAAACGTTGCCCGCCAAACTGAGCTTTACCACCAAGAGGCTGTTGGGTAACCAAAGAGTACGGACCGGTAGAACGGGCATGGATCTTGTCGTCAACCAAGTGATGCAACTTAAGCATATATACGCAGCCAACTGTAACCTTGTTATCAAAAGGTTCACCTGTACGACCGTCATACAACCTTGTTTTACCACTCGGATCTACTCCAGCCAAATCAAGAGTAGCATTCATATCTTCTTCATGAGCACCGTCAAAAACAGGTACGGACATCTTCATTGCTTTGATGCTTTCTTCACCGAACTTATCGATTTCTACAGTTTCAGGCATTCCATATTTTTCAACATCATAACCGGCTTTCTCAAAACGATCAGCCAAACCTTCAGCACCGGCTTCAATCTGCATGCCTAGAGCGCGTGCAGCCCAGCCTAAATGAGTTTCCAAAATCTGTCCGATATTCATACGGGAAGGTACGCCCAAAGGATTCAATACGATTTGAACCGGCTCTCCGCTTGGCAGGAACGGCATATCTTCACGCGGCATGATGCGGGAAACTACACCCTTATTACCATGGCGGCCTGCCATCTTATCGCCTTCAGAAATCTTACGTTTTTGCGCGATATGCACACGAACTTGTTCATTTACACCAGGCGGCAGCTCATCGCCGTTTTCACGGGTAAATACTTTAACGCTGACAATTTTACCAGCTTCGCCATGTGGCACACGCAGCGAGCTATCACGAACTTCGCGAGCTTTTTCACCAAAGATGGCTCTCAGCAAACGTTCTTCTGCAGTCAGCTCAGTTTCGCCTTTCGGCGTAACCTTACCAACAAGGATATCGCCAGGACGTACTTCTGCGCCGATACGGATAATCCCGCGTTCATCAAGATCTTTCAATGCTTCTTCGGAAACGTTGGGAATATCACGGGTAATTTCTTCCTGGCCAAGCTTAGTATCACGGGCATCACAATCATATTCTTCAATATGGATAGATGTAAAGATATCCGCTTTGACCAGATCTTCGCTCAGCAAAATAGCATCCTCGTAGTTATAGCCTTCCCACGGCATATAAGCAACAATTACATTGTGTCCAAGCGCCAATTCACCATGATCAGTCGCCGGGCCATCTGCCAGCACCTGCTTCTCAACTACTTTATCGCCTTTATTGACGATAGGACGCTGATTGACACAAGTTCCCTGATTAGAACGCTTAAATTTTAAAAGTTCATAAACATCAACACTGCCATCTTCTGCACGTACACGGATTTCATTGCCAACAACACGCTCAACAATACCCGCACGTTTAGCAAGTACGCATACGCCAGAGTCAACGGCGACCTTATATTCCATACCGGTACCAACAACAGGCGACTGCGTACACAAAAGCGGCACAGCCTGACGCTGCATATTAGCACCCATCAATGCGCGGTTCGCATCGTCGTTTTCCAAGAACGGTATCAGCGCCGTAGCAATAGATACAACCTGTTTCGGAGAAACGTCCATATAGTCAACCTGATTCGGAGGCAAAGACAAAACTTCATTCAGATAACGTGCCGTAACACGTTCACCCAAGAAATAACCGTTTTCATCAAGCGGTTCATTGGCCTGGGCACAAATATATTCGTCCTCTTCATCAGCCGTCAGATAAACGATTTCGTCAGTAACACGTCCCTCTTCTTTATCAACCTTACGATATGGAGTTTCCATAAAACCATATTTATTGATAATAGCAAAGGTAGACAAAGAACCTATAAGTCCAATATTAGGACCTTCAGGCGTTTCGATAGGACACATACGACCATAATGAGAATGATGTACGTCACGTACTTCATAACCGGCGCGTTCGCGGCTCAAACCACCAGGACCAAGTGCAGACAGACGCCTTTTATGTGTTAACTCAGCTAACGGGTTATTCTGATCCATAAACTGAGACAACTGACTGCTGCCAAAGAATTCTTTAATTGCCGCAACAACAGGACGAATATTAATCAAAGCCTGCGGTGTGATTACATCTACGTCTTGGATAGTCATGCGCTCTTTAACAACACGTTCCATACGGGCTAAACCGATCCGGAATTGATTTTGTAATAATTCTCCGACACTACGTACACGACGGTTACCCAAATGGTCAATATCGTCGCCTGTACCTAAACCATCCATCAGGTTGAGCAGATAACCAAAAGATGCCAAAACGTCTTCTACGGTTACAGTACGGTGTTTTTCGGGAATATCAGCAGTACAGATTAATTTCAGTACTTGTTCTTTTACGCGGATGAAAACCTCTTTCAATCCTACGCCGCTGAAAATTTCACTTTGCTCGATGATATCGATAGCTTTATCATCAATTCTAGTACCTGCCGGCAGAATAATTTCTCCGGTAGAAGTATCAACAAGCGGTGCGTCAAGAACCTTATCCAGCAAACGACGGCGCCAGCCCAATTTTTTATTGAGTTTATAACGACCTACACTGGCAAGATCATAGCGCTTATTATCAAAAAATGTAGCTTCAATCAACTGCGTAGAATTTTCCAAAGTAGGCGGTTCGCCTGGACGCAGTTTCTTATAAATCTCAATTAAAGCTTCTTCGCGATTGGTAGTTGCATCACGTTCCAAAGTTGCCAAAACGGAAGGATGCTCACCGAACAATGCCAAAATCTCAGCATTGCTGGATAAACCCAAAGCACGCAGTAAAACCGTAGCAGGTAATTTCCTGGTGCGATCTACACGAGCATAAATAACATCATTAACATCTGTTTCAAATTCAATCCAGGCACCACGGTTTGGAATAACAGTAGTACCATACATTTTTTTACCACTGGGATCCATGGATACATTGTAGTATACGCCTGGAGAACGAACCAACTGGCTGACAATAACACGTTCAGCACCGTTGATAATAAAAGTACCGGTTTCAGTCATCAGTGGAAAATCACCCATGAAAACTTTAGATTCTTTGATCTCGCCGGTGTCTTTGTAAAGCAAGCGAACGTTTACGTTTAATGGTGCCGAGTAAGAAGCATCACGCTCTTTACATTCTTCAACGCTATATTTAGGATCCCCTAACGTAAAGCCCTCAAACGAAAGTTCTAAATTACCTGTAAAATCCTTGATCGGAGAAATGTCATGAAAAATTTCGCAAAGACCTTCTCGCATGAACCACTCATACGATTTTCTTTGGATGTCAATCAAATGAGGCATTGGTAATACTTCATTGATTCTGGCATAACTGTACCGAGTCCTATCGCCTACGGGAACCGGTTTAAACATGTAATCCCTCACCCCTTCATATTTTGTCAGGCAGGCCAAACTCAGCCCGTTTCACGAATGACAAAAAAAGCAAGGTTCCAGATTGTCTCAAGGACCTTGCGTATTGTCTTCGATGAACGAACTTCATCTTTACCGTATGAGCAGTACACGATTCCCAACCACTGAGCCATCGTGACCGTTATCAAAATACCTGCAATTCATTTATTTACTGTAGTTTATTATGATATCACAAAGTTTTTCTATTGTCAATAGTAAGTAATAAAATAAAAAAATGTGGTTCCTGCAACACATGAAGCTTATTAAAGTTCTAATTGAAATTATTTCAATTCTACGGAAGCGCCAGCTTCTTCAAGTTTAGCTTTCAAAGCGTCAGCGTCAGCTTTGGAGATTTTTTCTTTAACAGCTTTAGGAGCGCCGTCAACGATTTCTTTTGCTTCTTTCAGGCCAAGACCAGTTGCTTCACGAACAACTTTGATAACGTTGATTTTGCCAGCGCCAGCGGAAGTCAAAACTACGTCAAATTCAGTTTTTTCTTCAGCAGCAGCAGCGCCGCCAGCAGCAGGAGCAGCAGCTACAGCTACAGGAGCAGCAGCGGATACGCCGAATTTTTCTTCCAGAGCTTTTACCAATTCGGAAAGTTCGAGTACGGTCATAGATTCAATAGCTTCGATGATTTGTTCTTTGTTCATTATATATACCTCCATAAATTCAAATGTTTTATTTTTTGTTTTAACTTGCTTGGTTAGACACACTGCTTATGCGGACTCTTTTTGCTGACGAACAGCCTCGAGTGCATAAACAACGTTGCGGATAGTACCTTGCAGTACATTGACAAAACCGCTGATTGGAGCATTCATGCTGCCCAGCATTTTTGCAATGAGGACTTCTTTCGGCGGAAGTTCTGCCAAAGCTTTAATTGCAGCTTCGTCGATAACTTGACCGTCGAGTACACCAGCTTTGATAGTCAGAGCTTTGTTTTCTTTTGCGAAATCGCAAATAATTTTTGCTACAGCAACGGGATCTTCAGGAGCAACTGCAATTGCAGTGTTTTTCTCCAATACAGGCTCTAAACCTTCGATGCCGGCTTCATTTGCAGCAATACGCAGCATTGTATTTTTTACAACGCCATATTTGACGCCAGCTTCGCGCATTTTGCGGCGAAATGCTGTATCCTGAGCTACGGTCAAACCGCAAAAATCAACCAGAATAGTGCACTTGGAAGCTGTCAGCAATTCTTTGATCTCAGCAACTTTAGCTGCTTTTTCAGGTCTAATAACTGCCATGCATCACACCTCCTTCTTAAAAAATGATTTTATAAAATCAAAAAGACCTCTCGGCCTAAGCCGGAGGTCGCGAAGGTCTATCTTCATCGTCTCCAGCCTCGGCAGGTGTATTTCTACTTATGCGTTACCGCACCTGCTGTCTATGGCCCGATTATCTTCTGATTTATAAAGTTGTTACTACATCAAAAATCTTATTTGTCGCTGTTAGCTTTCAAAACGTCAATTTTTACGCCAGGGCCCATAGTGGTAGATACAGTTATAGATTTAATATACTGACCTTTTGCACCAGACGGTTTTACTTTGATCAGAGTATCGACCAAAGTGATGTAGTTTTCCAACAGTTGTTGTTCGGTAAAAGAAGCCTTACCAATAGGAGCTTGAACATTACCAGCTTTATCAGTACGATATTCGATTTTACCGGCTTTAATTTCGTTGATAGCACGTGTTACATCCATAGTAACTGTACCAACCTTCGGGTTAGGCATCAAGCCTTTAGGACCGAGGATTTTACCCAAACGGCCTACAACACCCATCATATCAGGAGTTGCAACGCAGACTTCGAAATCAGTCCAGCCGCCTTGGATTTTAGCAACCAATTCTTCGCCGCCTACATAGTCAGCACCAGCTGCTTCTGCTTCCTGAACTTTAGCGCCTTTAGCAAATACTAAAACAGATTTAGATTTGCCAGTGCCATGAGGAAGAACTAGAGCACCACGAACTTGTTGGTCAGCGTATTTAGGATTTACGCCTAATTTGAAAGCAACTTCTACAGTGCTGTCAAATTTAGTAACAGAAGTTTTTTTAACTAATTCTACTGCTTCTTTAGCAGCATAGAATTTGTCGGCTGCGATAAGTTTCAAAGCGTCTTCATAT
>ENA-UOJN01000969-UOJN01000969.1-human-gut-metagenome-genome-assembly--contig:-C125IIP-NODE-969-length-21968-cov-12.952220_pt1 | contig 21968 bp, 10 predicted proteins | sample MGYA00242350_ERZ723897 | MGnify/ENA metagenome assembly ERZ723897 | reverse complement strand
CCGCATCCGTAAGGCGGCAAAGCCGCCAACGGCTGCGCAGTGAGCGCCGCTACAGGCCCCGTCGGGGCCATTACCATTTTAACGGCAGCCCTGTGCGGATCGGCAGTACCCAACAGGGCGTCGAGGACACCGCCCCTACAAAAGGCCGTACGCGCCCGATAAATGTTCGATTTTTATTATAGCATAAACCCTGAGTAAAATGCTACAATCCGGCGGGAAATTTCGCCGAAAAATGTCGGGCCGTTTCGGCAATTTCACCAGTGCCGGGCCTGCGCCGCGTGGGGAGGCAAAGTGGAGCGCATGCCCCGTTGGTAGACATAATCCCGCGCCCTGTTTGCAGACCTGTGCACATTTCCTTGAGTTATCCCCAGTTTGCACAGGTTTATACACAGGGATTTTGGGCTGTGCAGGCCGTCTCCCCGCCCGAAATCCGGGGACTTTGCCCACAAAGCGGCAAAAATTTTGGCGTTTTCCACAGCCTGTGCAGGAAGCCGTGCCCCGGCCTGTTCAAAAATGCCGTTATGGGGTTCCGACAAAAAAGAAGACGGCCCGCCGCAGGAATTTGTTTGCTTTCCGGAGGAAAACATATGGACGAATGCGGAAAGATTTGATATAATGGGGCCGTATTCCCATGTGAAAGGAGCCGTATGCCATGATTGGAATGTCCGCAGTGATCTTTATTCCGGACGATACGGCAAAAACCGGATATCCGCAGCCCCTGATGCTGCAGAGCGTCATGGGCGCGCCGCTGCTCGCGTGGCTGGCGAACGCTCTGTTCGACAGCGGTGTCGGGCGCTTCTTTTTGGTCTGTCACGACCGCTATGTCGAGGCGGCCCGCGCGTGCCTGCCCGCCGAAGCGGAGGTCATGACCACGATGGACAGCGATCCCGCGGACCTGCTGCATGTGTTCCTTTCCACCGCGGAGGACGCGGAGCACACCATCACCGTCGTCACCGGCCCGGCCGTCTATCTGCCGCAGCTCGCCCCGCAGGCCGCAGGGCGCTTCCCGCGCGTCTACGGCGTCTCCCGCGAGGAGCTGATGCAGGCGCTCGACGAACATTTCTCCTTTGCCCGCTTCCTGCTGGACAACGGCTCCCCCATGAACGAGGAGCAGGCCATGTATTCCGTCGCCTCCCCGGCCGAGCTGCCGGAGATCGCGGGCCTGCTGCAGCGCAACCGCCTGCTGGCCCTCGCCCGCACGGGCGTGGAGATCTATGACGCGTCCAGCTGCTATGTCGAGCCTTCCGTGCGCGTCGCTCCCGGCGCGCGCCTGCTGCCCGGCACGATGCTGCGCGGCAAAACCGTCATCGGCGAGGAGGCCGTCATCGGCCCGTGGAGCGTCATCGACGATTCCGTCATCGGCGCGCGCGCCGTGGTGAACGCCTCGCAGGTGCGCGAGTCCCGCGTGGGGCAGGATGCCGTCGTCGGCCCCTATGCCAGCGTGCGCGGCGGCTGTGAGCTTGGCCGCAGCGTCCGGGCAGGCAGCTTTGTCGAGCTGAAGAACGCCCGTCTGGGCGAAAATACCCAGGTGCCCCATCTGGCCTACCTCGGCGACACCGAGGCCGGCGCCAACTGCAACTTCGGCTGCGGCGTGGCCACCGCGAACTTCGACCGCGTGCAGAAGCACGAGACCGTCGTGGGCGAGGGCGCCTTCATCGGCTGCAACACCGCCCTCATCGCCCCGCTGCAGGTCGGCAGCGGCGCTTACATCGGCGCAGGCTCCACCATCACGGAGGACGTCCCCGCGCAGGCGCTCGGCATTGCCCGCGCCCGCCAGTCCAACAAGAAGGAATGGGCCGCAAAGCACAAGAAATAATCCATCGCGCTCGCAAAATATTGAGCGCCGTGCGGATGCGGCGCTCGGAAAATAGAGAGGTAACGAAATGATTGCTCACGGAAAAGAGATCAAGGTCTTCACTGCGAATGCCAACGTGCCCTTCGCAAAAGGAATCTGTGCCGAGCTGGGGCTGGACCTCGGCGACAGCACCGTGACCGCCTTTGCAGACGGTGAGGTCTCCGTCTCCATCAACGAATCCGTCCGCGGCTGCGACGTGTTCGTGGTGCAGTCCACCTGCAAGCCCGTCAACAACAACCTGATGGAGCTGCTCATCATGATCGACGCCTTCCGCCGCGCCTCTGCAGGCCGCATCACCGCGGTCATTCCGTACTTCGGCTATGCCCGTCAGGACCGCAAGGCCAAGGGCCGCGACCCCATCTCCGCCAAGCTGGTGGCGAACCTCATCACCCGCGCGGGCGCTGACCGCGTGCTGACGATGGATCTCCACGCCGCGCAGATCCAGGGCTTCTTCGATATCCCTGTGGACAACATGCTCGGCAACCCGCTGTTCACCCGTTATTATATGTCCAAGTTCGACGAGAAGCTCTTCAACCACGATGAGTTCTGCGTCGTTTCGCCGGACGTCGGCTCCGTCGCCCGCTCCCGCACATTCGCGGCCAAGGTCCACATGGGCCTTGCCATCGTGGACAAGCGCCGCCAGCGCGCCAATATGTGCGAGGTCATGAACATCATCGGCGACGTCGAGGGCAAGACCTGCATCCTGTTTGACGACATCGTCGACACGGCCGGTTCCCTGTGCAACGCCGCCGAGGCCATCAAGACCATCGGCAAGGCCAAGGCCGTCTATGCCTGCGCCAGCCATGGCGTGCTCTCCGGCAACGCCACGCAGCGCATCGAGGACAGTTGCATCGAGGAGCTCATGGTGCTCAATACCATCCCGCTGCCCGCAGACTACACCGGCAAGAAGATCCGCCAGCTCGATGCCTCGCCGATCTTCGCCAAGGCCATCACCCGCATCTACAACGAGACGTCGATCTCGAGCCTGTTCTGATGCTGTTTTCCAAAGCGCCCGCCTGCGGCTGGCTCGTCGTGGGTCTGGGCAATCCCGGCCTGAACTATGCCCGCACGCGGCACAACGTCGGCTTCCGCGCCGTCGATGCGCTGGCGGAAAAGCTCGGCGTGAAGATCGACCGCGCCCGCTTCCGCGGCCTGACCGCGCAGGCATCCGCAGGCGGCGAAAAGCTGCTGCTGCTCAAGCCGCAGACGTTCATGAACAACTCCGGCCTGTCCGTGATGGACGCGGCGCGGTTCTACAAGCTGCCGCCTGAGCGCGTGCTCGTTCTGTTTGACGACATTTCCCTTCCGGTCGGCCGTCTGCGCATCCGCGCGGACGGCTCCGCCGGGGGCCACAACGGCATCAAGTCCATCATCGGCGGGCTGAACAGCCAGAGCTTTCCCCGCGTCAAGATCGGCGTCGGCGCGAAGCCGCATCCCGATTACGATCTGGCGGACTGGGTTCTGTCGAATTTCACCGGCCCGGAAGACAAGCTCATCACCGAGGCCACAGCCCGCGCCGCCGACGCCGCGCTGGAGATCATCGCCCGCGGCGTCCCCGCCGCCGCGAATGATTATAACGGCGCGGGCCCACAGTAAACGATCGTAGGGGCGGGGACAGCCAGACCCGGCACTGCGCTGGCAACTCGTACAGGGTAACGTCATCATGGTGAACGCCCCCGAATTGTCATTGCGAGGGCGCTTTGCGCCCGTGGCAATCTCGCAGTACCATGTTGGATAACAAGTAGGCCTCGGCAAAAAACGTAACCGGTTGCAAGAGATTCCCACGTCGCTTCGCTCCTCGGAATGACAAGCTTGAAGGTCTTGTGCCACGGAATTAACACTTCAAAACCTGCAACTGCTAAAGGCGCTCACTGAGCGCCGCTACAGACGCAATCGGTGCACAGCGTTTTCACGGCAGCCGGTACGAACTGTGAGTGCCTCCCCGAGATTGCCACGTCGGCCGTTGGCCTCCTCGCAATGACAAATCGGGGGCCCTACCGTTTTTACGATAGCCGGTTCGAATCGGCGGTTTACCGCCGGGCCTGGCTGTCCCCTCCCCTACAAAACAAATCATATCCGAAATTCTGACGGAAAGTGGGATAATTCCTGCTTTCCGCATTTTGACATGCTCGAAATTCCTTTTTCCGGAGGTGTATCATGGAGCTGATCCTCGATCTTCTGCGGCGGCTGCCCGATTATCCCCGCCTGCGGACCGCGCTGGAGAGCGCGCAGGCCGTCGGCGTATCCGGCGCGGCGCAGATCAACCGTTCCCATCTCATCGCGGCCCTCTGCCGCGACACGGCCCGCCCCGCCGTGGTCGTCTGCCAGGATGAAATGGCCGCACGGCGCACACAGAGTGAGCTTGCCGCCTTCCTCGGCGCGGAGGCCCCCATTCTGCCGACGCGCGACCTGATGTTTTATGACGCCTCCGCCATCTCGCGCGGCTGGGAGCAGCAGCGCCTGCGCTGCCTTTACGATCTGGCGCGCGGCAAAACGCCCCTGCTCCTGACGACGCTCGAGGCGTTTTCCCTGCGCACGATGCCGAAGGCGCAGCTGTTCTCCGCCGCGATGCGCCTGCTGCCCGGCGCACAGCTCGAGCTGGAGGAGCTGATCTCCCGCCTGCTGCACGCGGGCTACTCCCGCTGCTCCCTCGTGGAGGGCGCGGGCCAGTTCAGCGTGCGCGGCGGCATTGTGGACATCTTCTCCCCGGCAGAGGAGCGCCCGGTGCGTCTGGAATTCTTCGGCGACGAGATCGACACCATGGGCTATTTTGACCCCGTCACGCAGCGGCGCGTCGAAAATGCCGACGAGCTCGTCATCCTGCCCGTGGCCGAGACGCTGCCTGCCCTGCACCCCGGCGGCATCGAGGGGCTGGCGCGGGAGCTGGACGGCCTGCTGGCCCGCCAGCGCCGCCGCAAAACGCCGAACGAGGCTCTGATGCGCACGCTGCAGGCTGACGCCGACGCGCTGCGGGGCGGCCTTGCCTTCTCGGCGGCCGACCGCTATCAGGCCCTCATCTATCCGGAGTTTGCCTGCGCAGCCGATTATCTTCCCGCTGAGGCGCTGGTGTTCTTCTGCGACCACGGGAATCTGCGCCGCAGCGCGCAGCGCGCGCAGGAGGAGCTGGGCATGATGCTCGACAGCCTGCTGCAGTCCGGCCTGCTGTGCGGCGAGCTGTGCGATTTTTCCGCAGACTGGGAGCAGCTGTGCGGCCGCGTGGCCGGGCACGGCGCGGCGTTCTTCGACTCGTTCCTCGCCGCGAGCTACCCGCAGAGCCTGCAGCCGTCGCTGCTCGTGAATGTCACGGCCAAGCAGCTGCCGTCCTACGGCGGCAATCTGGATGCGGCAGCCTCGGACCTCGCGTTCTATCAGAAAAATGACTATGCCTCCCTTGTGCTGTGCGGCAACCGCCGCCGCGGTGAGATCCTCGCCCAGCAGCTGCGGGAGAAGCATCTTTCCGCCTTCCTCGCCTTCCCGCTGGCAAAGCTTCCCGCGCCGGGACAGATCCTGCTGACGGACGGCGCGCTTCCGTTCGGCATGGAATACCCCGACCTGCGCTTTGCCATTCTGACGGAAGGCCAACTGCTGGCGCAGACCGCTCAGAAACCGCGCAAAAAGCATCAAAAAGCGACCAACCGGCAGAAACTCAGCTCGTTTACGGACCTTTCGCCGGGCGACCTCATCGTGCATGAGTACCACGGCATCGGCCGCTATGTCGGCATGGAGCAGATCCGCGTCGACGGCATCGTCAAGGACTATGTCAAGATCGCCTATCAGGGCACGGACACGCTGTATGTCCCGGCGACGCAGCTCGACCTCATCTCCAAATACATTGGCGGCGGCGAGGACACGGTCGTCAAGCTCAACAAGCTCAGCGGTGACCAGTGGCAGAAGACAAAGGCCCGCGCGAAATCCGCGGCCAAGGACCTTGCCGCCGGGCTCATCCAGCTCTATGCCGAGCGCAAGCGCCGCATGGGCTACGCCTTCGCGGCCGACACGCCGTGGCAGGCGGAGTTCGAGGATAACTTCCCCTACGCCGAGACGGACGATCAGCTGCGCTGCATCGAGGAGATCAAGGCGGACATGGAGTCGCCGCAGCCCATGGACCGTCTGCTGTGCGGCGACGTCGGCTTCGGCAAGACCGAGGTCGCGCTGCGCGCGGCCATGAAGGCCGTGCTCGACGGAAAGCAGGTCGCCATCCTCGTGCCGACGACCGTGCTGGCGCAGCAGCACTACACGACGGCCCTCAACCGCTTCCGCGGCTTCCCCGTGAACATCGGCGCGCTTTCGCGCTTTTCCACCCCGCAGCAGCAGCGCAAGGTCCTGTCCGATCTGCGCACGGGCACGCTCGACCTCGTGGTCGGCACGCACAAGCTGCTGCAGAAGGACGTGGAGTTCCACGACCTCGGCCTTCTCATCGTAGACGAGGAGCAGCGCTTCGGCGTGACGCATAAGGAAAAGCTCAAGGAGCTGGCCCGCGGCGTCGACGTGCTCACGCTCTCGGCCACGCCCATCCCGCGCACGCTCAATATGGCCCTGTCCGGCCTGCGCGACATGTCCACCATCGAGGAGCCGCCGCACGACCGCTACCCCGTGCAGACGTTCGTGCTGGAATATGCCGAGCCGGTGCTGATCGACGCCATGCGGCGCGAGATCGAGCGCGGCGGGCAGGTGTATTATCTGCACAACCGCGTCGAGAGCATCGAGCAGTGCGCCGCGCGCATCAAGCGCGCCCTGCCGGACGCCGAGATCGCCGTCGCCCACGGCAAAATGAGCGAGGAGGAGCTCAGCGACGTCATGCAGCGCATGGACGAGGGCGAGGTGCAGATCCTCGTCTGCACGACCATCATCGAAACGGGCATCGACATTCCGAATGTCAATACCTTGATCATTGAGGACGCCGATAAGCTCGGCCTTGCCCAGCTGCATCAGATCCGCGGGCGCGTCGGCCGCAGCAGCCGCCATGCCTATGCCTACCTGACGTTCCGCCGCGGCAAGGTCCTCACGGAGATCGCCGAAAAGCGCCTGAACGCCATCCGCGACTATGCGGAGTTCGGCTCCGGCTTCAAGATCGCCATGCGCGACCTCGAAATTCGCGGCGCGGGCAACCTGCTCGGCGCGGCACAGTCCGGCCACATGATCTCCGTCGGCTATGACCTCTACCTCAAGCTGCTCGAGGAGGCCGTGCTCGAGGAGCGCGGCGAGCCGTCGCCGGAGGAGAGCGCCTGCACGGCCGACCTCGACGTCACGGCGAACATCGACAAGGCCTATGTGACCTCGGGCGAGCAGCGCATGGACCTCTACCGCCGCATGGCGGGCATCCGCTCGCAGAGCGATGCCGACGAGCTGCTCGACGAGATCGTCGACCGCTACGGCGACCCGCCCAGGGGCGTCATGAACCTCATCGACATTGCCCTGCTGCGCGCCCGCGCCAGCGCCGCCGGCATCCGCGACATCGCCCAGAAGGGCCGCACGCTCCGCTTCCGGCTGGCGCAGTTCGACTTTGCCGTCGTCTCCCGCGTGGCCGGGCAGTATCAGAAGCGCATGTTCGTCGAGCCGAAGAGCGACGAGCCTGCCATCACGCTCCAGCTGACCGCGAAGGAGGATCCCCTGCAGGCCGCGGAGAGGTTCGTGAAGACCTATCAGGGAGAGTAGAAGCTGCACGCTTTGCAGCACCGAGACATGCGGCAAGAGCAGCACGGGATACAGCGGTGTACAGACACGGTGCACAATTCACAGTCTTGCGATTGTTCGGTGAATCATAACGTGCTTCGGTCGTCCGCAATGGTGAGCCGTAATTGCCGTCCTCCATCCGGAACCCGCCCTTGCGATCCGCCTGCCATATGTCGTTGCAGGCATCCTTCCCGGACCGCGTGAGCGCCCTGCACTTCCGGGACTCCTCAATGCGGATGCAGCCGCGCCGATGTAGGATGCAATATACATTGTTTTTGCAGTTATGCTCACCATATTGCTGCGCTGTACATGGCATTTTCTTGCTTACCGTCCCGAAGATTTTCTCAAAAAATTTCTTCGCTCCCCCCTCTTGACAAAGGCAAAGAATATGATTATAATCAGCTTGTCAAAAAAGTCCCTTTGGACTTTTTCGCCAAGCTGCTTCCAGAATTGCAAAATAGAATTTTGCAGCATTATTTTGCAATTCTGCCGCTGCGGCGGGTTATGGAACGCGAAAGGACACCCTGACGGTTTCCTTTCACACTATCCTTCCCTCCGAAACTTTTGGCTTGGCAGTTTTTTTGACAGTCTGAATGCACCTAATTTCAAACGACAAACCTGTGAGGAAGAAGAGTAGCACAGCACAGGGCATCCCAAGAGAGCTTCGGGCGGTGAGATCGGAGCGGTGCGCAGCGGTGTGAATGGCCTTCCGAGGGCGGCTTGAACGGGAAATTTTCCCAAGTAGGGTCCGACGGGAACCCTCCCGTTATCCGTGGGGTACGCATGATGGTGCGTAAAAGCGAGTGGACATCGCAAGATGTCAATTTGGGTGGTATCGCAGAAGCAAAGGCTTTTGTCCCATGTGGGGCAGAAGCCTTTTTTGTTTTTAAAATCCAGGCCGCCGGCACCGGTCCCTCCATCCGCCGCCCAAAATACCCATATCAAATTTTGGAGGAAAACAAAAATGAAAAAGAACATGCTGAGCCGTGTGCTGACGCTGGCCCTGGCCGCCCTGCTGGCCCTGTCTCTCTTCGCCTGCGGCAAAAAAAGCGATGACAATTCCACCGGCTCCTCCGGTGCCGCATCCTATCAGGTCGGCATCTGCAGCTATGCGGACGATGCATCCCTGAACCAGATCGTGGACAACATCGAGACCCGGCTCAAGGCCATCGGCCAGGAGAAGGGCGTCACCTTCGAGATCAGCTATGATAACTGCAACACCGATTCCGCCGTGCTGAATCAGATCATCGCCAACTTCATGGCCGACAAGGTGGACCTGATGATCGGCGTAGCCACTCCCGTGGCCGTGGCCATGCAGGCCGCCACCGAGGGCACTGACATTCCCGTGGTCTTTGCCGCCGTGTCCGACCCTGTGGGTGCGGGTCTGGTGGAAAGCCTGGAGGCCCCCGGCGCCAACATCACCGGTACCTCCGACTATCTGGACACCGATGCCATCCTGGACCTGATTTTCGCCGCCGACCCTGACGCCAAGAGCATCGCCCTGCTGTATGACCTGGGGCAGGACTCCTCTGCCGCTCCCATCAGGAATGCCAAGGCGTACCTGGACAAGAGGGGCGTGTCCTACAAGGAGTATAACGGCACCACCACCGACGAGATCAGCCTGGCTGTCAGCAGCATCGTGGCCGACAAGGCCGACGCCGTGTTCACACCCACCGACAACACCGTGATGACCGCAGAGCTGGCCATTTACGAGGCTCTGGCCAAGGCCGGCATCCCCCACTACACCGGCGCTGACTCCTTCGCCCTGAACGGTGCGTTCCTGGGCTACGGCGTAGACTATGCCAACCTGGGCGTGGAAACCGCCAACATGGTCTCCGGCATTCTTCTGGACGGCAACAAGCCCTCCGCCACCCCCGTGCTGACCTTCGACAATGGCACCGCCACCATCAACACCGACATCTGCAGGGAGCTGGGCCTGAACTATGACGAGCTGGCCAAGGCCTTCGCCCCTCTGTGCACCAAGGTCCAGTCCATCGTCACCGCCGAGAGCTTCGACGATTTGAATGAATAAGAAATCAAGCATCCATCAGCGGGCCCCCGCTGATGACCCTCGCACCGCCCACTGCGTAAACAAACCCATTGCACAGGAAAGGAGAAGCCTCTCATGAACATTTTATCTCTGGTCCAAACCGCTCTGGAGCTGGGCCTCATCTGCTCGCTGACCGTGCTGGCACTGTTTTTGAGCTACTCCATGCTCAATGTATGCGACCTTTCCACCGACGGCTGCTTCACTCTGGGCGCCGCTGTGGGTGCTATGGTAGCCATTGCCGGGCATCCCTACCTGGCCATTCTGGCCGCCATGGGCGCCGGAGTCCTCTCCGGCTTCATCACCGCCCTGCTGCAAACGAAAATGGGCATTGACAGCCTCCTGGCGGGCATCATCGTCAACACCGGGCTCTACTCCGTCAATATCGCCGTCATGGGCGGCTCCTCCCTGCTGAACATGAACAAAACCGAGACCGTATTCACCAAGGCCCGGGCTCTGCTGCAGGGCACCTTCCTGGCTGAGCAGTATAAGCTGCTTGTGGCGGCCATCGCCGTGATTGCCGTGATCGTTTTTTTGGCCCTGTTTCTGCATACCCGCCTGGGTCTGGCCATCCGCGCCACCGGCGACAATCCCGACATGGTCCGCTCCTCCTCTATCAATCCCACCTTTACCACCATCGTAGGCCTGTGCGTGGCCAATGCCTTCACGGGTCTGTCCGGCTGCCTGCTGGCCCAAAGTCAAAAATCCGTCAGCATCGACATCGGCACCGGCATGGTGACCATCGCCCTGGCCTCCCTGCTCATGGGTCAGGTGCTGCTGGGCAAGGGCAGCATTCTCAAGCGGGCCATCGGCATGGTGGTGGGCGCCTTTGCCTTCCGTCTGGTGTATACCATCGCCCTGCGGCTGGATATGCCCGCCTTCATGCTGAAGCTGGTGTCCTCGGTGATCGTGGTGCTGGCCATCGCCACCCCCTATTTCAAAAAGCAGCTGCCCATGCTGCGCCGCCGCATGGCTGCGCGAAAGGAGGCCCGCCTTCATGCTGAAGATTGAAAAAATATCCAAGACCTTCAACCCCGGCACCATCCATGAAAAGGCAGCCCTGCAGGGCCTGAGCCTGCACCTGCTCCCCGGGGATTTCGTCACCGTCATCGGCTCCAACGGCGCAGGCAAATCCACCCTCCTTAACGCCATCAGCGGCAGCTTTTTCACCGACAGCGGCAGCATTTATCTGGACGGAAGAAACATCACCTTCCTGCCGGAATATCAGCGCTCCCGCCAAATCGGACGTCTGTTCCAGGATCCTATGCGCGGCAGCGCCCCCCACATGACCATTGAGGAAAACCTCTCTCTGGCGGCCTCCGGCGGCTGGCTCAGCCATGTGACCCGGGCGGAAAAAGCCGCCTTCCGGGAAAAGCTGGCTCAGCTGGACATGGGCCTGGAGAACCGGATGAAGCAGCCCGTGGGGCTGCTTTCCGGCGGCCAGCGTCAGGCGCTGACGCTGGTGATGGCCACCTTCAAGCCGCCGAAGCTCCTGCTGCTCGATGAGCATACCGCTGCTCTGGACCCCGCCACGGCAGAAAAAGTGCTGGAAATCACCCGTCAGACCGTCTCGGAGAACCGTATCACCACCCTCATGGTCACCCACAATATGCACCAGGCCCTGGAGCTTGGCAACCGCACATTGATGATGGACAGAGGCCATATCATTCTGGATGTTGCCGGAGCGGAACGGGCGGGCATGACCGTGGAGGACCTGCTGGCTAAGTTCAAAAGCGGTGCTGGCAAGGCCCTGGACAATGACCGTATTCTCTTGTCGGAACAAACAAACTCGGATAAAAAAGGCGCATCGAATGCCACGGACTGATAACGAAGCATGGAACAAAACAGTCTGTCCGGCGCGGCAAGGGCAAATAACATCACCGGGAGAAGCAAAAAGCTCTTATGATATGAGGCGCTGGAACGGCAGCTTTTCGGATTTACGAAATAACGGCAAGCCTTTGCCGGCCGGTGCCGGCGTTTATGCAGCAACGCTGGAATCCTGTCAAAATTTGTAAAAAATGGAAAAAAATCAGACATGTTTCCGGCCGATATTTAGAACTGCACGGCATCTCTGTATGTGTATTTTTAATTGCATATAGCGGATGTTTGTGATAATATATATAGAACGCCATTGGTGTGGAAGCGGCCGCATGCCCGGCTTGTGGACATACCAAAATAAAGAAAGAAGGCAGGTTTATGAAAAGCACACACTTAAGAAAACGCATTGTGGCTGCATTGCTGGCCGTGGTGTTAGCTGTTAGTTTAGCTGCGCCATCTCTGGCAATTGAGGAAACAGGCGTCTCGAAATCAGGCAGCAACGGGCTGACTTGGGAGGAAATAGACAGCAGCTCTGTTCAGGTAGAGTCCCCCATTCAGGCGAATACCGGCGTAGTGGAAAAGACGGTAGAACACGAAGACACCGATATGGTTCGTGTCTCCATTATTCTAAAGGACGCCTCTACCCTGGAAAAGGGCTTTACCTCTGATGAGATTGCAGCTGCTGATCGCAGCGCCATGCAATATCGGCGGAAGCTGGAGAAGCAGCAGGACAGCATGGCTGCCGCCATCTCCAAGCAGGCACTGAATGGTGCAAAGCTGGATGTTGTTTGGAATATGACATTGGCAGCCAATATAATTTCTGCAAATGTCCAATATGGGCAGATCGAGAAAATCAAGGAAGTTGCCGGTGTGCAGGAGGTCATTCTTGAGAACCGGTATGAGCCCTGCGTGGTGAAGCAGGAGGAGACGGCGGATCCCAATATGGCTACCTCCGATAAGATGATCGGCTCCAGCGCTGCGTGGGCGGCAGGCTATACCGGCGCAGGAAGCCGGATCGCAATTATCGACACGGGCGCCGATGTGGATCATCCCTCTCTGGATCCGGATGCGCTGAAATATGCCCTGCAGGGGAGTAATGCGACGATCATGACGGAGGCTGACCTGACCGATGAGGTGCTGAATCAGCTAAATGCATATACTCGCAAGGCCGGACTGACCGCAGCAGATTTTTATGTCAACGAGAAAATCCCGTTTGGCTTTAACTATGTGGATGCGGACACGGATATCACGCATGATAATGATACGCAGGGCGATCACGGCTCGCACGTGACCGGCATCGCGGCGGGAAACCGTTTTGTGAAGGACGAAGCCGGAAACTATGTCGCAGCGTTGGACTCTGTCATGACGCAGGGCGTGGCGCCCGATGCGCAGATCCTGACGATGAAGGTCTTCGGCAAGGGCGGCGGCGCCTATGATTCAGACTACATGGTCGCGATTGAAGACGCCATGGTGCTGGGCGCGGACGCAGCGAACCTCTCCCTGGGCGGAAGCTTCCCGGGCTACTCCGAGTATACGGAAGAGAAATACCGTCATATTCTTGATGAAATCGTCGGCAGCGGCATGGTTGTCACAATTTCTGCAGGTAATTCCGGCAGCTGGTTTGACCAAACTGCGTTTGGCCTTCCCTATGCGGGCAGTGTGAACTGGGCTACAAACGGCAGCCCCGGCTCCTATGTTAACTCGCTGTGTGTAGCCTCCGTCGATAACGCGGGCGTTACAGACAATTATCTGAAGGTGAAAGGTCATAACATGACCTACACGGAAAAAAGCTATCAGAACAAACCGATCTATACCATCGGCGGAAGCCATGAGTATATTTATCTGGACAAGATCGGTACTGCGGAAGAGTTCGCAGCAGTCAAGGATGTCCTGGCAGGAAAAATTGCAATTTGCAATCGAGGCGATACCTCATTTTACGAGAAGGCAGAAGCCGCGGTTGCCAATGGCGCAATTGCGACCATTATCGTCAATAATCAGCCGGGCTCCAATTATATGGATCTGACCGATTATACAAAAACAGAGCCCTGCGTCTCTATTTCTCAGACGGATGGCGCGTTCCTGCGGGAAAGCTCCACGAAGGTGACGAGCCAGGATGGCAGTGTTCTGTATTATAGCGGCGAGATGTTTGTGAGCTCCGAGCGGGAGTCTTGGGATCTGGGAGAAGACTACTATACGATGAGCAGCTTCTCCAGCTGGGGCATTCCCGGCGCCCTGACGATGAAGCCGGAGATCACGGCGCCCGGCGGCCGGATCTACTCCCTGAAGGACGGCGGAGAGTATCAGAATATGTCCGGTACCTCTATGGCTTCTCCGCAGGTAGCCGGAATGGCGGCGCTGGTCGCTGAGTACATTAAGCAGAACGATCTGGCCGAAAAGACGGGACTGGCTGTGCGTACGCTGGCCCAAAGCCTGCTGATGTCAACTGCTCAGCCGATTGTTGAGAAGCAGGGTGTTGATGAGCAGGGGAAGACACTGGAGGGTTACTACTCTGTTCTGCAGCAGGGTGCAGGCCTTGCAAATATCGGCGCGGCTGTAAATAGCGGAAGCTATTTGATGATGGATCAGGATGCAACAGATTCGTATGCAGACGGAAAGATCAAAGCCGAGCTGGGAGACGATCCCCAGCGCACCGGTGAATATTCCTTTGGCTTTACGCTGTACAATCTGGAGAATACGGACAGCACGTTTACCTTAAGCGCTGATTTCTTTACGCAGGCGGCACTTCAGGGCGAGCTCAATAACGGGAACGGGCAAGTCATGAATTTCTCGGACAAAAAGACTGCCGCATTAGCCGCGGACGTTGTCTGGGACGTGGATGGGAAAACGCTGAAGCCGGAAATGCCTGCGGATCTGGACGGCTGCGACTTTGACGGAAGCGGCAAGGTAACCGCGGATGACGGTCAGGCGCTGCTGGACTATGTGACCGGCGTGCGGACCGAGATCAGCAGCAAGAGCCGTGCGGATCTGGATAAGGACGGAGACATCGATACCTATGATGCTTACCTGTTCTTCTCCCGCCTGAGCAGTGCTGCCGTGACGGTGCCTGCAAACGGAAAGATTCACGTCACGATTCGTGCAAAGGTCCTTGGTCTGGACAGCTACGACGAAAAGAACGGCGGTGCAGGCGCTTATGTCGAGGGTTATGTATTTGCCAACGAGGTAAGCAGTAAAGAGGGTGTCGAAGGGACCAGCCATTCTATCCCGGTGCTGGGCTACTACGGAAATTGGACCGATGCCTCCATGTTTGATGTCGGCAGCTTTATTCAGTATCACTACGGCATGGAGACCCGTCCTCCCTACATGCTCGCTGCAATTCAGCAGGCAGCGCAGCTCCAGTCGCTGACCATAAAATACAAAGGCGTGGATGACTCCTATTCCCTTGGCGGAAATCTGTATGTAGACGACGGATTCTACGATGCAGACCGTTACTCCATCAACCCGGATACCGCAAAGATCTCTGATATTTATTTCTGCCTGATCCGAAATGCGGCCAATGGCCGGATCACTGTGACCGGCGAGGACGGTACGGTATATCTCAACAAGGAGACTCAGGCTCCGATCATTGGCGCCTACTATTTCTCGAACCAGAAGACGTGGATGCAGGTGCAGAGCGGCTTGTCCGTGGATTGTGAGCCGGATGCTGCGGAAGGCGAAAAGCTGACTGTGAAGCTTACCATGGCGCCGGAGTATTATGTGGATTACAGCGGCTCGACGCTTTCGACGGATTGGGATGCGCTTGGTGAGGGAGCAAGTCAGACCTATACGATGTTTGTTGACAAGACTGCTCCTACGCTGACCGACATTACGCTTTCCGAGGACCTGATCAACGACGGACGGGTCATGACCGTTACGGCCTCCGACAACAGATATGTTGCAGCAGCGGTGCTGTACGATTACTCGACCGGGAAAATCCTTGCGAGGACGGGCGGTTCTCCGAAGGGAGCAAGCCGCGGCGAGGCTGTTACCATGTCGTTGGATGCAGACGGAACAGCAAATGCAGCGCATCTGCTGCTGCAGGTATATGACTACGCAAACAACTGCAGAACCTACAAGATCAATCTGAACAAGTCTGAGCTGAATGATCCTGTTGCGGTTTCCTTGAATCGCAGCACGCTGAAGCTTTTCAAGGGCGGCACGGCGACGCTGGAGGCGGAAGTTACGCCTTTCGGCATCCATCCCGATACGGTGACCTGGACCAGCGACAATACGAATGTGGCTACCGTGGACGAAGACGGTACGGTTACCGGCATTGGCGATGGCACTGCCACGATCACGGCAACCTCTGTAAAGGATCCCACCAAGAGCGCAACCTGCACGGTTACCGTTGAGGTTTTGAAGGTTACGCTGACCGGCGCGCTGATGGATGGCTCCTCCACCTCCCAGTTCTATACGTGGGATATGGAAAATGATACTACATGGACGCCGGGGGCTGTGATGGATGTCGAGGGCATTACCTCTACCGCATATGACACGGATCGCAACAATGTCATTGTGGTTGACGGAAATGAACGGAAGCTCCATCAGGTCGACATGGAGAGCGGCAAGGTTCTGGCGGACTATGATGCCGTTGCGGGCGGTAACTTTAATGTGCCGCTGTTTGATCTGGAATACAGCGAGCTGTTTACTAAGGGCGACATTCCGGCCTGCTACAGTATCTATAACTTTATGCTCAACAAGCCTGCGGAACTGGGCAGCATTCGTACGGACGGCTTCATGCTGTTCATGGATTTCCTGCTTTACGGAAACGGAGCCGATAAGTTTACGGCGATGACCTCGCTCGGCAAGACAAAGCTCGATCTGGATCAGGACGGCACTGCGGAAACGGATGCGGAGGTGCTGCTGCTGCTGGATAACCGCGGCAACGTGTGGACCTTCCAGATTTATGACGGGATCGACTACAGCAGCACGACAGGCAAATATGAGGTTGCAAAGTCTAACCTGACCAGTGCATTTAAAATGTACTTCATGGGCGACAATAACGGCACGCCGCTGTGCTCTATGGTTCCCACGACGGTCAATGGACAGCTGGCATTGTATTTGTCCTACTTTACCGGCAAGGCCAATGAGCTCTACCGTCTGACATACGATTCCGCCAAGAACTTCTGGACCGGCGAAAAGCTGGCCAGCTTCGGCGAGAATGTATATCCGGCAACGATCCTGAAGATCGACAATCATGAGGCCAACCAGACGGAGCTGGAGCAGATCGTAAGCAATCTGCCGCTTGGCTCCCACACGGTACAGTCTCAGGATTTGACAGACATGCTCAAATCTGCTGCGGTTGAAGAAACGGCCGCGTCTTATGGTGCGCTCAATACAGCAGCAGAAAAAACCGCATCGGCGAAACCGGCGGCTGACATCGCGGGCGAACAGCCTGCATCCTCGGAGATCATTACCTCGGAGGATCAGAACACGGTCACCCTGAAGCTGGTGCCGGGAGGAACGGCCCCCACCACGAACGGGCTTATGAGCGTCAGCTACGATGCTGCCGGCTGGGAGCTGAAGAATGTCATTGGAAACGCGCAGTATTTCTCCTACAAGGCTGAAGCCGGAAAGGTAACGCTTGGTTATGTTTCCGTGGACAGCATGCCTGCCGGAGAACAAGTCGCAGAGCTGACGTTCACCAAGACGAATGCCGGCAAGGACGCCGATCCCCGGTTCACGGTCCAAAAGACAGAGCGAAATGAACAGCATATCGATGAGGTGGAGCATCTGACGGCAAACAGCAACCGGGATGATCCGTGCCCGTCGAAGGAATTCCGGGATCTCAGCACAACGGCTTGGTATCATGAGTCCGTGGACTATGTGTTGTCTAAGGGCATTATGCAGGGCTACGGCGACGGCACCTTCCGCCCCGATGAGACCGCAACCCGTGCCCAGATGGTGACGCTGCTCTATCGCATTGCGGGAGAACCTGCTGTGGATGATTCCAAGGCTCTGCCCTTCACCGACGTGAATCTGGAGAGCTGGTACGGCAGCGCCCTGCGCTGGGCTTACCAGAACGGCATCACCACCGGTGTCAGCGCGGATGCCTTTGCGCCTGACGACTGCGTGACGCGCGAGCAGATGGTTTCCTTCCTCGCTCGGTATGCCAAGGTGACCGGCGCCTATGAAAAGGTGTCCGAAGACCTGAGCAGCTTCTCTGACAGAGATCGTGTCTCCTCCTATGCTGTGGAATCCATGCAGTGGGCTGTTGCCAACGGCCTCATTCTCGGCACAGAAACGGGCAAGCTGGAGCCCATGGCTACGGCCACCCGTGCCCAGCTTGCGGCGGTGGTCGCCAGATACTGCCAGAGCATTCACTGATTTCTATCCGAAACGGCGTGCTTACCGGGGGCGTATTGCCCCGCGGTGAGCACGGAGCAAGCCCCAGGGCTTGACAAAAAAACAACGTGCAAAAGCAGCCCCACAGAAGTGTTTCTGTGGGGCTGTTTAGACTCTCAAGGCCCTGCTTAGCCGAAAGTCAGTGTCCGTTTATGATACCACTTTCCGCGGCCTCGCAGCGGCACTTCGGGGGGCAGCCGCCATGATCCTGTTCGGGAGGTTTACATAAAGTTCACAATTGTAACGCTTTTGTTGGCAAAACGTTGTTGCATTTTGGCGGCTTCCCGGTATAATAGGATAGGAACAAACGGCGGCGGATGCCGTCTGGAGAATAGGCGGCATTCTGCCGTAGAACCACCGGAGAAGGAGATTTAAATGGGTAAATTTGAAAAAGGCAAACGCCCGACGCAGGCTCAGTCCTATGCCGAGCCGCAGCGTGCGCCGAAAAAGAAAAAGCAGAAAAAGCAGTCCCGCCTCGGCCTGATCGTCGCGCTGCTGGCTGCAGCCGTCGTGCTCGTCGGCTGCGGCGTGGGCTATATGTTCCTGCGCGACGACGGCAGGATCGTCAACAACCTCTATGTCGCGGGCGTCGATCTCAGCGGCATGACGAAGGAGGAGGCGCGCGCCGCGCTCGAAAAGGGCGTGAGCGTCTATGGGAAGGAAAATATGAACGTCGCGCTCTACACGCGCCCCTATGACACGTTCACCTCGACATATGACCCGGCGCAGATCCCGCTCGTCGACATTTTCGGCAAGCCGCTCGATGCCTCCGCGCAGACCGAGGCGACAGAGCCGACCGAGACCGCGCCTTCGGAGACGGAGCCGGTGACGGAAGCGCCGACCGAGGCCCCGACGGAGGAGCCGACCGAGGACCCGAACACCCCGCGCGACGAGGACGGCAAGCCGATGACGCTGCTGACAAAGCTGTGCCTGACGCCGTCGGACACGGCGGTTCGCCTCGACCTCGACAAGGCCGTGGAGGCTGCCTATGCCTACGGCCGCGGCGGCGGCCTGTTCTCCCGCGTGAAGAAGAACGCGCTGACGGAGCGCACCGATCTGAACGTCGCCGATTTCCTCACGCTCGATGAAAGCTACGTCCGCACGATGCTGGACGAATATGCCAAGGACGCCGTGAGCGAAAAGACGGAGCCCTCCGTCACCGAGGGCACGACGACCGTGACGGACGACGAGGGCGAGGAGCGCGAGCTCAAGACCCTGACGGTCAAGCTCGGCAGCGCGGGCCGCGAGATCAACACGGACGAGCTGTACAAGGCCGTGCTCACCGCCTATGCCGACGCAAATTTCGAGATGCAGTATGTGGTGGAGGAGGACCTGCCGAAGGCCTTTGACCTCGACGCCCTGTACCACAAGTATTATGTTGCGCCGGTGAACGCCGTGTGCGACGAGAACACCTATGAAGTGACCGACGGCTCGGACGGCTACGGCTTCGACATCAAAAAGGCCATGGACGAGCTGGAGAAGGCAGGCCCCGGCGGCGAGGTCACGCTGACGCTCGACGTCATCAAGCCGCAGTACACGAAGGAATCCCTGCAGGAGAAGCTGTTCCACGATGAGCTTGCCGGCTATGACAGCCCGTACAACGCCGGTCTCATCGGCCGAAGTGAGAACCTGCGTCTGGCCTGCCTGGCCATCAACGGCTATGTGCTCAAGCCCGGCGAGACGTTCTCGTTCAACGGTGTCGTCGGCGAGCGCACGGCGGCCAAGGGCTACAAGGAGGGCGGCGTGTATGTCGGCGGCGAGACCGTCCAACAGCTCGGCGGCGGCGTCTGCCAGGTCGCGTCCGTGCTGTACTACTGCACGCTGAAATCCGACCTCGAGGTCATCGCGCGGCAGGAGCACCAGTATGTGCCGGACTATATCCCCTGGGGCATGGACGCCACGATCTACTGGGGCAGCCTCGACTATAAGTTCCGCAACAACACGACCTATCCCATCCGCATTCTGGCGGAGGCCTCCGGCGGCTATGTCCGCGTGCGCTTCATGGGCACGGAGACGAAGGATTACACCGTGGAGCTGGACTACAAGGCCGCGATGACCCACAAGAGCAAGACCGAGGAGGTCGAGATCTCCAAGGGCATGAAGAACTACGACAAGTACAAGGACTATAAGGACGGCGAGCGCATCCAGGTCGGCTACGACGGCTATGAGGTCGATACCTACCGCATGAAGTACGACAAGAACGGCAAGCTGCTGTCCACGGAGAAGGTCAACCACTCGAGCTACGACTGGCGCAACCGTCTGGTCGCCAAGCTCGTCGAGGAGACGGAGCCCCCCACGGAGGCGCCGACGGAGCCGACGGAAAGCCCGACGGAAAGCCCGACGGAAAAGCCCACGGAGCCGGAGCCGACGGAACCGCCCACGGACGCCCCGACCGAGTCCACCGGCGGCGATGAAGAAGCGCCGTGATCTTAAAAAACGGACCGGCTCACCCAAATGAGCCGGTCCGATTTTTGTATCTGACAGGATAGAAAGGCACGGGGCAAGCGGAAAGCGGAGAACCTGCCAAGGCTGCCGGCCGTGCGTTGTAGGGGACGGCGTCCTCGACGTCTTGTGGCGCAACGGTAAATTTCCGTGCACTCTCGTCGACCGCACACGCCATTGTAGGGGAGCGGACAGCCGTGCCCGGCGCCGCACTTGCGTCTAGTACAGGCTGCCGTTAAAATGGCAAACGACCCCGAATTGTCATTGCGAGGAGGCCAAAGGCCGACGTGGCGCCCTGAGCGCGAAGCGCGAGGAAGTGCCCTTGGGGTGCAATCTCGGGAAGGCAGTTCCGTTTTCGCCGGGGTTTCCCTGTTATCGGACCGGATCCTGCGAGATTCCCACGTCGCTTCGCTCCTCGGAATGACAAACTTGAGAGCTTCACGCCACAGAATGCGTATCGCAGATATTGCCAGCCTGCATGGCGGTCACGGACCGCCATGCAGGCTGACTTTTTGCCTCTGCCATTATGGAATCGGCAGCTCTGTGCCGCCCCCCTGCAATGCGCCATCGGCAGTCTGCTGATCAGGACACCGTTGCGGGGTCGTACAGCGACGCGGAGAGGCTGTCGGACAGCTCGACGAGGGCATGGCGGTAGCCGCTGAGGTAATCGAACCGCTGCTGCGCGGTGCGGACGGCTGCGGGCCGGCGCACGAGCGAGAGCGTGAACATCACGTCTGCGCCGCCGGTCGGGACATTGGCCGCCATGAGCGTGCCGCCGTGCAGGCGGGCGATCTCGCGGACCATGGGCAGGCCATAGCCGGTGCCCCAGCGCGGGTCGCCGACGGGGATGAGGCTGTAGCGGTCGAACAGCGTGCCGAGCACGCTCTCCGGGAAGCCCTCGCCCGTATCCGTCACGCGGATGAGCAGCGACTGCTCGCGCCGCTCAAGGCTCAGGCAGATCTCGCCGCCCGCCGGGGTAAAGGCCAGCGCGTTGGACAGCAGGTTATACACCGCGCGCTCCACAAGCTGGGCGTCCGCATCGGCGGTGACGGCGGCCGGCAGGCCGCGGTAGACAAAGCGCCGCCCGGCGCGCTCGAGCAGCGGGGCGACATCGTCCGCGATGCCGTCCAGCAGGGCCGTCAGGTCCACGCGGTGCCGCTCCGGCTTGCAGGTGCCGGCCAGCAGCTCGCCGCCCGTGGTGAGCTGGCCGCACAGGCGCAGGAGCTGATACAGCCCGCGGTTCAGCTCGGAGGAGACGGCCGTGGCCGCCGGTTCCTCGAGGTCCTCCACGCGGTCGAACAGCTCGCGCGCCGCCGTCATGACATTCTGCAGCGGACGGCGGAGAATGGCCGAGGCCTTGAGCGCCGCCCCGGCCGCCGCAGACGGCTCGTGCGGAGCGTCGGCCAGAAACAGCAGGCCCCGCTGCATCACGCGGACGGAAAAATCACACAGCGAGCCGCCGAACGGCAGGCTCAGGCGCAGCGTGCCCCTGCGCGACCACAGGCCGAACGCCGTTCCCTGCAGCATAGGCTGCAGGGACGCGCCCGGATCGAGCACGGCGGACGCCGCGGCGTTGCGCCATTGGACGGTCTCGCCGTCCGTCAGAAAAACGGGTTGGGGGAAGGCCCCCAGGACCCATAACAGATCATCTTCTTCCAAGAAAAGCCCTCCTCTCCGGCATGCAGGCAGAGGCCGGTAGGGGCCGGGCGAAAGCCCGTCAGCTTGTCAAAAAATCCCTTCGGGCTTTTCGCCAAGCTGCTTTCAGAATTGCAAAATAGAATTTTGTTGTAT
>ENA-UOJN01000890-UOJN01000890.1-human-gut-metagenome-genome-assembly--contig:-C125IIP-NODE-890-length-23172-cov-13.941299_pt1 | contig 23172 bp, 17 predicted proteins | sample MGYA00242350_ERZ723897 | MGnify/ENA metagenome assembly ERZ723897 | reverse complement strand
AAAATGTCATCATTTTGGCGAAAGGTGAACCGCTTACCGTTTTGGTAACACTCCACTATTATTATAAAATACAATGCCGGGAATAGATACTTTAGATTCGGAAAATAAGTAACGAAATATGCCATGCGGAAATTGGCTGTTTTCCCGAAAATAAAATTTGTGCAAAATAACCAATAGTTGCATTTTCTGCGTAAAAATGCGAAAATATAAGTTAACGCATTGATTGCAAGAAAGTAAGGAGAAAGCTATGTATATTATCGCAGGGCTGGGAAATCCAGGCAAAGAATATGAAAATACCAGACATAATATCGGGTTTGATGTCATAGACAGATTAGCAGAGGAAGAAAATATCGCCGTCATGGAGAGTAAGCATAAGGCGCTGATCGGCAAGGGCTATGTGGCTGGACAGAAGGTGATCCTGGCGAAGCCCCAGACTTTCATGAATCTGAGCGGTGAGAGCATCCGGGAGATCGTGGATTATTACAAGGTGGATGACACCGCGGAACTGATCGTGATCTCCGACGATATCAGTCTGGATGTGGGACAGATCCGTATCCGCAAAAAAGGCAGCGCCGGTGGCCATAACGGCCTCAAGAATATCATCAAAATGTTAGGGCATGATACTTTTATCCGCGTGCGTATGGGCGTGGGAGAGAAGCCGAAGAACTTCGATCTGGCAGACTACGTGCTGGGACATTTTCCGGCGGAGGAACGAAACATCATGGACGAAGCGGCGAAGACCGCAGCAGAAGCTATCCGTATGATCATCACTGAGAATGCGGATGCAGCCATGAACCATTTTAACAGTAAGAAAGCGTAACGGTTGTATAGTAAGAGGAAAAAGCGATGCAGGCACTGATTGCGCCACTGAAAGAACTGGCGGAATATGATGAGATCCGAAAAGTGACCAGACAGGGAAAAGGAACCGTAGCTCTGTCCGGCTGTGTGGACTCCCAGAAACTTCATATGATCTACGGACTCAGCGATGGCCTGAAATACAAGGTCATCGTTACTTATAGTGACTTAAAGGCCAAAGAGATCTACGAGGAATACCGCTTTTATGACAGAAATGTCATGCTATATCCGGCGAAGGACCTGATCTTTTTCCAGGCGGATATTCACGGTAATCAGCTGGTGCAGGAGCGGATCAAGACCCTGCGCAGAGTCGTGGAGGGTAAGCCGGTCACCATTGTCACCACCTATGCGGCACTGATGACACCGCAGGTATTGTGGGAGGAGAAAGACATCATCCGCACCGAGCGGGGCGGCAGTCTGGACGAGAGCAAACTGGCATCCAGACTGGTGGCTATGGGATATGAGAAAGCCTATCAGGTGGAAAGCCCGGGGCAGTTCTCCATCCGTGGCGGCATTGTGGATATCTTTGATCTGACGGAGGAAAACCCCTATCGTATCGAACTGTGGGGAGATGAGGTGGAGTCCATCCGCAGCTTCGACATCCTGAGCCAGCGTTCCATTGAGAAGCTGGAGAGCATCACTGTCTACCCGGCGACGGAGTTCGTGTTGTCTGAGGAGCAGATCCGCAAGGGAATCGCCAGACTGGAGAAGGAAGCCGCCAAACAGGAGAAAATTTTCCGGGATGCCCATCAGCCGGAGGAAGCTCACAGGATCGCCACCCAGGTCAGCGAATTGAAAGAGCAGCTGCTGGAGTTCCAGAGTAAGATCAATCTGGAAGGCTACATCCGTTATTTTTATGAAAATACGGTAACCATGCCGGAACTGCTGTCAGATATGGCGGGGCGTTCTCTGGCCTTCTATATCGACGAACCGGCGAGAGTGAAGGAGCAGGCGGATGCCATCGAACTGGAATTTCGGGAGAGCATGGAACAACGTGCCAGAAAAGGTTATGTGCTGCCGGGACAGATGAACATTCTCTACAGTGGGGAACAGGTAGCGGCTACTTTAGAGAAAAATGCCGTGGTGACCCTGGCTACCATGGAGACCAAGTACGGCTATTTCAGGACAGAGAAGCACGTGGATATTGCAGCCCGCAACATTGCCCCTTATAACAACAGCTTTGAATCCCTGGTCAAGGATCTGAAAAAATATAAAAAGAACGGCTACCGGGTGCTGCTTTTGTCCGGTTCCCGTACCAGAGCCAGACGTCTGGCGGAGGATCTGCGGAACACAGAGGATGCCGGACTGACGGCAGTATACACGGAAGACCCCATGCGGGAGGTACAGCCCGGGGAGATCCTGACCTATTACGGTCATGTCAATAAGGGCTTTGAATACCCCTGGCTGAAATTCGTGGTGCTGTCCGAGAGTGATATTTTCGGAGCGGAGAAGCGTAAGAAAAAGAAGAAAAAGCTCTATCAGGGGCAGAAGATCAATGATTTCAACGACCTGAAGATCGGGGATTATGTGGTACATGAGACCCACGGACTGGGCATCTATAAGGGCATCGAGAAGGTAGAGGTAGACAAGGTCGTCAAGGATTACCTCAAGATCGAATACCGGGACGGCGGCAACCTGTACATTCTGGCCACCGGGCTGGATGTGATCCAGAAGTATGCCTCCGCCGATGCGGCGAAGAAGCCGAAGCTGAACAAACTGGGTGGTAAGGAATGGGAGCACACCAAGACCAAGGTGCGCAGTGCGGTCAGCGCCGTGGCAAAGGATCTCGTGGAGCTGTATGCGGTGCGTCAGCAGAGTGAGGGCTATGCCTTCGGAAAAGACACGGTATGGCAGCGGGAGTTTGAGGAAATGTTTCCCTTCGAGGAGACGGAGGATCAGTTGAATGCTATCGCTGACACCAAGGCCGATATGGAAAGCCATCGGATCATGGATCGTCTGATCTGCGGAGATGTGGGCTACGGCAAGACAGAGATTGCGATCCGCGCTGCCTTCAAAGCGGTACAGGAGGGCAAACAGGTAGTCTATCTGGTGCCCACCACCATTCTGGCACAGCAGCATTACAACACCTTTGTGCAGAGAATGAAGGATTTTCCCATCAACATCGCATTGATGAGTCGTTTCCGTACGCCATCGGAGATCAAAAAGACGGTGAAGGATCTAGAAAAGGGCATGGTGGATATCGTGATCGGTACCCACAGAGTATTATCTGCGGATGTGAAGTTCAAGGATCTGGGTCTGCTGATCATTGACGAGGAACAGCGTTTCGGTGTGGCCCATAAGGAGAAGATCAAGAAATTAAAAGAAAACGTGGACGTGCTGACCCTGACGGCAACCCCCATTCCCCGGACACTGCATATGAGCCTGATCGGTATCCGGGATATGAGCGTGCTGGAGGAGGCCCCCAATGACCGACTGCCGATCCAGACTTTTGTCTGCGAATACAATGACGAACTGGTGAGAGAGGCCATTGTCCGGGAAATGGCCCGGGGCGGACAGATCTACTATGTCTACAACCGGGTGAACAATATTGCGGATATCGCAGCACAGATCGCAAAGCTTGTGCCGGAAGCCAACGTGGCATACGCCCATGGACAGATGAAGGAACATGAGCTGGAGCGGATCATGTTTGATTTCATTAACGGAGAGATCGATGTGCTGGTGTCCACCACTATTATAGAAACCGGACTGGATATCTCCAATGTAAACACCATGATCATTCATGACTCGGACAATCTGGGCCTGTCCCAGCTGTATCAGCTCAGAGGCCGTGTGGGTCGTTCCAACCGGAATGCCTATGCTTTTCTGATGTACAAGCGGGATAAGATGTTAAAAGAAGTGGCGGAAAAGCGGCTGGCGGCCATCAAGGAATTTACGGATCTGGGCAGCGGCTTCAAGATCGCCATGCGTGATCTGGAGATCCGCGGCGCCGGTAATCTGCTGGGATTAAGTCAGCACGGACATATGGAGGCCGTGGGATATGACCTGTACTGCAAGATGCTGAACGAAGCGGTGCAGAACCTGAAGGGTATTCATACGGCAGTGGATTTCGCTACGGTGATCGATCTGGATGTGGATGCTTACATTCCGGCGGAATACATTGTCAACGAGACACAGAAGCTGGATATTTACAAACGGATCGCCGGCATCGAGACGATAAAAGAGCGGGATGAAATGAAGGATGAACTGTTAGACCGCTTCGGCAACATCCCCAAGGCAGTGGACAATCTGCTGCGGATCGCCCTCATCCGTATGGCGGCCCACAGTCTGGACATGACGGAGATCAAGGGCAAGAACGAACGCATTACCTTCAACTTCCGGCCGGATGCGAAGATCGATCCCCGCAAGATTCCGGATTTCCTGAAAAAGCATAAGGATGAATTAAGCTTTACCGCTTACGGCAATCCGTTTTTTACCTACAAATATAAGAAAACAGGACTGGTGGAGACGGATGCGGAACTTTTGATGGGCAGGACTGAGGAATTGCTGGAAGAAATGAAAGAATTGGTGCTGGAAACAGAGCCGGTTCAGAATAATTAAGAGAGTTTTATGGGACTTTAAAAATGATACCTTTTTATCAGAACAGGGAACAAAAGGATTCTGATAAGGAGGTATTTTTTATGAAAGGATATGTGACTGCCTGCGGATATATGGGATATGTGGAGAATGAATATATCTTATTTGCCAGCGAGGATGATTATTTTGAATATGTGGATTCGTTAAATTTTTAATTAATGTCCAGTGTCTTTACCGAGGCCGTGCATATGTGATATAGTACAAATGTAAAGAAAAAATGTAAGGGGTTTCAACGCTGCACTGTAAGGAGTAACGGTGAAATTCTGATAAAGCATTTGGCAAAATATGCAGATGGGAGTTTATATTATGGAACTGACTGAGAAGAAGGAATTTGACCTGCTCTCCCTGGGAGAGATCATGCTGAGATTATCACCGCCCGACAATGAGCGTATTACCAGAGGCGACAGCTTCAGCAAGCAGGCAGGAGGCGCAGAACTGAATGCCATTACCGGTGCGGCAATGCTGGGATTGCGCTGCGGTATCATTTCCAAGCTTCCGGCCAATGACCTGGGTGTGTATATCAAGAACCGTGTACGTCTCTGCGGTGTCAGCGATGACTATCTGGTATACGATGATGACAAGGATGCCAGATTGGGCGTGTACTACTATGAGAATGGTGCTTACCCCAGAAAGCCCCGTATTGTATATGACCGTAAGAATACCTCCATCAACAAGCTGACCGTTGATGACTATGATGACAAGATCTACAGCGATACCCGCTGCTTCCATACCAGCGGCATCACACTGGCTCTCAGCCCGGAGCTGAGAGCTACCGCTGTTGAGATGATCAAGCGCTTTAAAGCACAGGGGGCCATCATCTCCTTCGATGTGAACTTCCGTGGGAACTTGTGGACCGGCGCCGAGGCGAAGGAATGTATCGAATCCATTCTGCCTTATGTGGACATCTTCTTCTGCTCCGAGGACACGGCGCGTTTGACCTTCCTGAAGGAAGGCGATGCCAAGAGCATTATGAAGAGCTTCACGGAGGAGTATCCAATCTCCATCGTGGCATCCACACAGCGTATTGTACATAGCCCGAAGCGTCATACCTTCGGCTCCATTATCTACAGTGCCAAGGATGATACCTATTATGAGGAAGCACCTTACACCGATATCGAAGTCGTAGACCGCATCGGAAGCGGTGACGCTTATATCTCCGGTGTCCTGTACGGACTGTTGGCCCATCCCGGTGAGTATCAGAGAGCACTGGAATATGGCAATGCCATCAGCGCACTTAAGAACACCATCCCCGGTGACCTGCTATGCACCGACTTAAAGGAGATCCAGGGGATCATCAAGGAGCACAAGTCCACCGGACGTATTGCGGAGATGGACCGCTAAAGCATTTCCTCTTCTTATCTGATCGAACAAATAGAAAACACAAAGCTCTGCCATGTTAATTTAAGTGCATGGCAGGGCTTTTTCTGTTTACTTTTAACAAAATTGAACCTAAAATATATTAAAAAGTCTGCTGTACAAGGTTAAATTAGTTTGATATACTAAAGACTGATATAGAACTAAAAGCAGGATATTATCAGACGGAAGATTCGAGAAACGGAAGGGAGACAGCAACTTGGAAAAGGAAGATCGTATCCGGCAGAAAGAGCAACGGAAAGAACTGTCTCCTGCCGAGAAATGGCAGTATTTTATAGATTATTACCTGTGGATCACCATAGGTGTGGCAGCGGGGATTGCTGTTGTTATTTTCCTGATCGTACATTTTGCCACCAAGACCAGTTTCGTTATGGGTGTCATGGCGGTGAATACGGACGGGGAACAGATCGAGGCTACCAGCTCGGATTATTTTACGGATTTCCTGCGGGAGCACGGTGTGACTTCCAAACGGGATGTGGTCAACTTAAACTATACGATCTGGATCGATCCGAACTCGGATTCTGATGTGGATTCCACGAATCTCAGCACGATCCAGGTATTGTTCATGACCCGGTCGGTGGATGTGTTTTTTTCTGACGAAGAGTTTTTGAAGCTCATGGGCGGCACGGATTATCTGGCGGATTTAAGGGATTATCTGCCTAAGGAACTATTGGACAGATATGAAGATCAGCAGATCATGGTGTTAAATACCATGACGGGAGAAACGATTGTGGCGGGGATCCGGCTTGAGAACAACGAATGGGTAAGGAAGACCGGATGGTATCAGGAGACCGCAGCCGTGGGGCTGACGGATGGCATGAAGAATCCGGAGCTGGCAGTGGCACTGTTGGAGGAGATCCTACAGTAGTTCCGTCACGGCTGCGGCAGATGATGCGCTGTGGGAACGTGGATGACAGAGCACGATGGGAACAGAAAGACATGGAGTATAAATAGGGCATGGAAAACATGGACACAAAAGGAAATGACAGAAAACACTATCGGGGAATCGAGAAACAGACGGATAATCCGTTTTTGAACCTGTATCACATTGATGCCCTGGGACGGGACGGAACGCCGTTTCATTATTATTTTGCGTCCCGAAATGATGAAAACAATATCAAACACAAGACCCACAGTATGCACCCCGAGGGCATGGCGGTCTACGCAGTGACAGAGGACGGAGAGAAACTGGTGCTGGTGCGTCAGTACCGGTATCCCGTGAATGATTATCTGTATGAATTGCCGGCGGGACTGATCGAGCCGGAGGAGACCGCTTCGGAGGCCGCCTGTCGGGAAATGATCGAGGAGACCGGCTGGAAACTGGAAGTCTACGAAGGCGGAGAACCGGCTTTCCGAAGAGGATTTTTTCTGGCACAGGGGCTGACAGACGAGAGCGGCAGCATGATCTTCGGAACCGTGACAGAGAATGTGGGACAGCAGATGGAAAATACCGAGGATATTCAGGTGATCCTGGCAGACAGACAGGAAGTACTTCGTATCCTGCGGGAAGAACGGGTGTCCATGCGCTGTGGACTGATGCTGATGCAGTTTTTAAAGACCGGGGCAGAAGATCCCTTTGTCTTTTTGCAGTTGTGACGGACGCTGGGAGAAAGCACAGAGGATAGACGGGACTGTTACCCGGGAAAAACAGGAAAGAAAGACGTTGATCTTGCAAAAGCAGTTCCCAGTTTTAGAAAACTTTTTTGAGAAAAGAGGTAAATTATGGCAATCAAATATATCGAGCAGGACAGAACCTTCTGGTTGGACACGGAACACACCAGCTATCTCCTGGCAATTGTAGATCAGGAGAATTTTGTGGGACACGTATATTACGGTCAGAAATTGCAGTATACCGAGAATACACCGGCACCGTTATATTTGCTGCGTACGGGAGAAGCACCCTTCGTTCCGTCACAGAATAACAGAGAGCGTGTGTCATTTCTGGATTCCTTCCCCGTGGAGTATCCAGGGAACGGTCTGGGAGATTACAGAGAAAGCGCCATTTCCGTGCGGACAGCACAGGGACATGTAGGAGTGCAGTTACAGTATGTCTCTCATGAGATCGTAAAGGAGAAGCCGGCACTGCCGGGACTTCCTTCCACATTTCCGGGGGATGAGGACTGCGATACCCTGATCCTACATCTGGCGGATCCGGTCATCGGTCTGGCTGCAGACCTGATCTATACTACATTTGAAGAGGAAGATGTGATCACCCGCAGTGTGATCCTGAAAAATACGGCAGGGCAGCCTATTTATGTGACAAAAGTTATGTCTGCCTGCCTGGATCTGGACTGCACGGATGAAAAGTATGACATTCTTACGCTGCACGGATCCTGGGCGAGAGAGCGCCAGATGGAGAGAAGAAGTCTGATGCACGGCAAACAGAGTGTTGGCTCCGTGCGGGGAGAATCTTCCCATCAGGAGCATCCCTTTATCGCACTGCTTTCTGCGGATGCCACGCAGGATGCCGGTGAAGTCTACGGTATGCACTTTGTATACTCCGGCAATTTCCTGGCACAGGCGGAGCTTTCCCAGTTCGATTCCATCCGCATGACTATGGGCATTCATCCGGAGAACTTTGTCTGGAAACTGGAGCAGGGAGAAAGTTTCGCAGCACCGGAAGTCGTTATGACCTATTCCTCAGAAGGATTGAGCGGGATGACCCATCATTATCACGATATGTACCGCGGCCATCTGATCCGCGGCGAGTACCGTGATAAAAAGAGACCAATCCTGATCAACAACTGGGAAGCTACCTATTTTGATTTTAACACGGAAAAACTACTGAAGATCGCAGAGCAGGCATCAAAGCTCGGCATTGAGATGCTGGTCATGGATGACGGCTGGTTCGGACACCGTAACGATGACAGTACCAGCTTAGGTGACTGGAAGGTCAATGAGCAGAAACTGCCGGGGGGCTTAAAACCTCTGGTGGAGCAGGTCAATGCACTGGGGATGAAATTCGGTATCTGGTTCGAGCCGGAGATGATCTCCCCGGATTCGGATCTGTACAGGGAGCATCCCGACTGGGCCATCGCCATTCCGGGACGGGCAGGCAGCTTATGCAGGAACCAGTATGTGCTGGATCTGTCCCGAAAGGAAGTCAGAGATCATGCCTTTGAAAGCGTGGCGGCAGTGCTGCACAGTGCCAATATTGAATATGTGAAATGGGACATGAACAGGCAGCTGTCGGACCTTGGTAGCGTGGAATTGCCCGCGGACCGTCAGGGAGAGCTCTATCACAGATATGTGCTGGGTGTGTATGAACTGCAGGACAGACTGCTGCAGGAATTCCCGCATCTGCTTCTGGAGAACTGCTCCGGCGGCGGAGCGAGATTTGATCCGGGTATGTTATATTACAGCCCGCAGATCTGGTGCTCCGATGACATGGATGCCATTGAGCGATTGAAAATTCAGGAGGGCACGATGTTATTGTATCCGCTGTCCACCATGGGCGCCCATGTATCGGACTGCCCCAACCATACGGTGGGAAGAGTGACTCCTTTTGAGACCAGAGGTCATGTGGCACTGGCAGGCACCTTCGGCTATGAACTGGACATTACGAAGATCCCGGAGGAGGACAGACAGCAGATCCCCGCACAGACCGCCATGTATCATAAATACAACGACCTGATCCGCAGAGGAGATTATTCCCGGATTGCATCATTTTTGGAAAACGGTAATTATGACTGCTATCAGGTGACATCCAAGGATCAGAAAGAAGCGTTGGTAACCTATGTACAGGTACTTTCCCGACCGAACTTCCACAGCAGGAGAGTACGTCTGAAAGGCCTGGCACCGGAGAAACAGTATCGCATCGAGGAGACCGGGGAAATCTTTGGCGGCGACGTGCTGATGCAGGCAGGACTGCTGGTGACACCTCTGTGGGGAGACTACCGCAGTAAGCTGATCCATCTGACCGAGGTGTAAAATTAAGGCAGTGACATGCCTTGACAAACGATTTTTGAAATCTAATATGGAAGTATAATTGACGATTTATCGGGAAATGTGTAGAAAAATAGCGATAAGGAGTACAAAATTATGGCAAAAGCAGTAAAATTAGCAGATATCGCAGAGAGAGTTGGAGTCAGCACAGTAACAGTGTCCAAGGCACTGTCCGGACAAAAAGGCGTCAGCGAGGAAGTTCGGGAGAAGATCCGCAGCATTGCGGAGGAACTGGGTTATCAGCAGCCGTCAGCGGCAAGAAAAAGTCAGAACCAGAAGAGCTACAATATCGGTATTCTGATCTCTGAGAGATTCCTTGATAAATATGAATCGTTTTACTGGCAGATGTACCAGGCGGTAGCTACCAGAGCCACGGCAAAGGAATGCTTTACCATGCTGGAGGTCATCGGAATGCCAGAGGAAGAGAACGGCAGAATGCCGAAGCTGGTACAGGAACGCAAGGTGGATGGCATTATCGTTATCGGTAAGATGATGGATACTTACCTGCAGCATCTGAATACAGAAGCCGGGATCCCGGTGATCTATCTGGACTATTATAACGGAAGGGAAGCCAGCGATTCCGTTATTTCCAACAGTTATTACGGAACCTATGAACTGACCTACTATCTGTATCGGATGGGACATCACAAAATTGCTTATGTGGGAACCCTGCTTGCTACCGAGAGTATTACGGACCGGTATTTTGGTTATCAGAAGGCTCTTTTGGAGCTGGGACTGGAGCAGAAAAAGGAATGGGTCGTGGACGATCGGCACATTGAGACAGGTAAGATCGATACGGTGAATATGTTGCAGCTTCCCAAGGATATGCCTACCGCATTCGTATGCAACTGCGATCTGACTGCGAGCTTTCTGATCAAGAAACTGAGAGAGAACGGATATCGTGTGCCGGAGGACATCTCTGTGGTCGGCTTTGATAACTACCTGTATCCGGGGCTCAGTGACATCCATATCACGACGTATGAAGTAGATATGGGAGAGATGGCGAGAAGAGCCATTCATAATATGATCAAGAAGATCACCAGTGATAATTATAAGTCCGGAGTTACCGTGGTGGAAGGCCGACTGGTACTGAAGGACAGTGTGTCTCACGTATAGACTGCGGTGCATTCTGCCTGTAGACGAAGGGTGTGACACCGGTGTGCTTTTTGAACAGGTGGATGAAATGATTGGTATTGTCGATGCCTACCATAGCCCCCACCTCGTGAATCGGATCATCCGTAGATAGGAGCAGTGATTTTGCTGCTTCTATTTTTTTCCCTTGAAGATATTGCAGCGGGGAAGTATGGAATGTAGCGGAGAATTCCCGACACAGACGGTAGCGGCTGATGCCCAAAGTCTGCTCAAAGTATTCCAAAGAGTGATTTTCAGCATAGTTTTCCTCAAAATCCGCTTTCATGGACAGCAGATAAGCAGGAATGGGCTTCACATCCCGGGAGACGGACAGGGCGGACAGCATCAGTTCTACGAACATGTCGGTCAGTTCTCGGTGAAGCTGTATCTGCTCTGCAGGAGTCGGGGTGAATGAAAATTTGGTCAGCTGCTGCATCCTCTGTGAAACGCTGGAGCCGATGGGAATCGGGTAACAACAGGTAAAAGCAGCCTGAAATATGCTATAATAAGAAGAAAGCTCCGCTCCACTTAAGAAAAACATCTGAAAACGCCACTTTCCCTGCAACAGCCGGAGAGAGAACCCCTGGCTGCAATCTAAGAACAACAGATGCTCGTGATCCAGGACCACCTCGCTGCCCCGGGTAGTAAGGACGGCACTGCCCTCTAAGGTGTAAAGCAGCAGATATGAGGGAAAGGGGTTCCATTCATAATAGAAAGGATCCGAGAGTCGGAATTCTCCACCGGCCAGGGGCAGTAAAAAGCTCTTGTCTTCCAGGGATACTTTATAGATCTGCCCCAGCAGGATTTCCGGGGAACGCTGCCCCTCCACATCGGAGGAAGTGTGCCTCAATGCATTGAGAAAAGTGGTGGAAATGTTCATACAAAAACCTTGCCTTTCCGCAATCTTCAAACTTCGGCTGCTTTAGCAGCTTGTGCAGGAACAAAACTTCATGTGAAGAATTTATTTTTCACACTAGAAACATGCTTTTTTGAAAAAATTAATTAAGCTTAAATACATTATAAGCCATTATTTAAGCTGTTTCAATGACAAAGGATGCAAAGAAAACAAAATTAGTTAATTAAATCAGCTAATTTAATTTAAATTAATTACTTTAATTGTATAATATGTACAAAACATAGGCATAGAACTTGTGAAAATAGAAGATAATAACGAAAATAGCAAGAATAAGAGATTAAAAACAAGAATAGTTGATGATTAATTAATGCGATTATGTATAATTAAATTAAGTTACAAAACAGTAAACGCTATCAAATGTAGCAAAAAACAAGGAGGCTAAATCCTCTCCTCGTCAGAGGACTCGGATTTTCCTTCGGAAAACTAGGAGGATTTCTTATGAAGATGAAAAAGTTTTTAGCTCTTTCCACAGCATCAGTCATGGCACTGTCTATGGCAGCATGTGGAAGCACAGACAACGGCGGCGCCGCTGAGAGTTCTGTAGCAAGCACCACTCCCGCAACTGCAGAAGCTTCCAGCGAGGCTGCAGCACCTGCAGAGGTTACCAGCCTGAATTACGCAGAGCTTACTTTGGGTGAGGATTACACCGACATTACCACGACCATTAAGGTCCTGACTAACCGTACCGACCTGTTAGAGGACGGCGCAGCAGTTCCTTTCCAGACTTACATTGATGCATTCAACGAGATGTATCCCAACATCACTGTTGATATTGAAGGTATCACCGACTATGCAAGTGATACGCTGCTTCGTCTGCAGGGTGGTGACTGGGGCGATGTTATGTTTATCCCCGCAGTTGACAAGGCTGACTTAAGCACATACTTCCTTCCTCTTGGAACTACTACCGAGATGGACGGACAGCTGAACTACTACAACCAGATGTACGAAGGCACTGTATACGGTGTTCCTTACACCGCAGGTGTTAGCGGTGGTATCGTATATAACAAGGCAGTATTCGAAGCAGCAGGAATCACTGAGATGCCTAAGACTCCCGAAGATTTCATCGCAGCATTAAAGCAGATCAAAGAGTATGACAGTTCCATCATTCCTCTGTACACCAACTACGCAGCTGGCTGGGCAATGGGCGGCCAGTGGGATCCCGCTATCAGCGGCAGTGCTACCGGAGACAGCACTTATATGAACCAGAAGTTACTGCACACAGCCAATCCTTTTGCTGATCCCGGCGACGGAACAGGCGCTTACAACGTATACAAAGTAATGTACGATGCAGTTGCTGAAGGCCTTACCGAGGAAGACTACTCCACCACGGACTGGGAAGGTTGTAAGGGTATGATCAACAATGGTCAGATCGCTTGCATGGTTCTTGGCTCCTGGGCAGTTCCTCAGATGAAGGAAGCCGGTGACAACGCTGACGACATCGCTTATATGCCTTTCCCTATTACCCTGACCAGCGGTAAGCAGGCAGCATCTGTAGGCCCTGACTACAGCTTTGGTATCAATGCCAGCACCACCGAAGACAATCAGGCAGCAGCTCTGTGCTTCGTTAAGTTCATGACAGAAGAATCCGGATTCTCCTATGACTGTGGCGGACTTCCCGTTGCTATCAAGGATACCAGATTACCGGATTTCTATGCAGCATTCAAGGGTATCGACTTCGTAGTGGATGAGCCTGCGATCGAAGGCGAAGAGGATCTGTTAAACGAGCTGAACGCTGAAAGTGGTCTTAACATCAACAACAACGGTGAGACTAAGATGCAGGAGCTGGTAGAGTGTGCAGCAGATGGTTCCAAGACTTATGATGAGATCATCGACGAGTGGAACGAAGAGTGGACTTCCGCACAGGAGAGCTGTGGTGTAGAGATCCAGTAATTAATAGGTAACTAATTTAATCTTCTGAAGTGAGAGGGAACCATTTATCCGGTTCCCTCTTATCTAAGAGAGAAGGGTATGGAGGTATTTCGATGAGTGCAGAGACAATGAAGAAAACAAAAAAACCCTTCAGCATGAAAAAATGGGTAAAGAGCAGGAACGGACAACAGACCATCGTCATACTGTCCTTCATGATCATTCCCCTGCTTTTGCTGTTCGTGTTCACCTATCTTCCTTTTGGAGAGATGGTAAAATTCAGTTTTTATAAAATGAAATATGCTACCCCGGTAGACAAAAGACAGTTTGTAGGATTTCGGAACTACATCGACGTATTTAAGAAAGATGAATGCTTCAGTGCTTTGAAGCTGAGCCTTTATTACATGGCAGGTGCAATGGTGCAGCTGGTACTTGCGTTGTACCTGGCAACGATCCTTAGCTTTAAGACCAAGTTTGGCAATATGTTCAAGGGATTCATGTTCTTCCCTTATCTGATCAGTGGTATTGCCATTGGATTTATCTTCAAATTCTTCTACACCAGAGGATTTGTATTCGATACGGTATTACAGTGGTGTGGATTTAACTTAGAAAGTCTTCCGTTCTGGCTGAAGGACAAGAGCGTTAACAATATCTCTTTGGTGGCTTCCTCGGTATGGCGTTATTACGGCAACAACATGGTACTTTTCATCGGTGCCATCATGTCTGTGGACTCCGAGATGTACGAGGCAGCAGAGCTGGACGGTGCCAATAAATTTCAACAGTTTATACATATTATCTTACCCAGCATTAAGACCATCGTTACGCTGAACGTGATCCTGTCTATCACAGGTTCCCTGAGTGCTTTCGATCCTCCCTACGTTATCACCAAGGGTGGCGGCGGAACCGCAACCTACTTCGTATTGATGGACAAGATCGCACATACCAACCAGCAGGTAGGTCTGGCGTCTGCTATGGCGGTGGTACTGTTACTGATCATTTTTGCAGCAACAATTTTACAAAAGCTTTTCTTCAAACTGGTATTTAGAAGCTCCGATGCGGATAATGAAGAATATACCAGAAGAAAACGGCTCAGAAGAGAGAGAAGATGGAGGAAGGAGGCAGTGTAAAATGGCAAAGATGAAAACTAACCACAAACATTACAGCGCAGGCGCTGTCATCTGGATCATCATTAAATATTTCAGCCTGGTATTTTTCTCCTTCGTGGCACTTTTGCCTATTGTATCCTGTGTCATCACAGCATTCAAGACCGATGCAGAATATCAGAGCACCAATGTTATGACCCTGCCGGAAAGCTGGCTGAACTTCCAGAACTTTATTGATGCATTTAACCGTGCCAATATGGGCAGAGCCTATCTGAATTCAGCGATCATCCTGGTATTTGTACTGTTAGGATCCGTCCTGGTGGGAACACAGCTCGCTTATGTACTGAACCGGTTTAAGTTTCCCGGCAACGGACTGATCCGCAGCCTGTTCCTGTTCGCAACCCTCCTTCCCGGAATTGCCATGCAGGTATCTGTGTACCAGATCATGAGTAACCTTGGATTTATCAATCATCTGTATGGTTATATCATTATGAGTATGGGTACGGATGTTATCTCCATCTACATCTTCATCCAGTTCATGGAAAACATTTCGGTATCGTTGGATGAATCCGCATTTATTGACGGAGCCTCCTATTTTACCATTTACTGGAAGATCATTCTTCCGCTTCTGAAGCCCGCTATCGTAACTTCGATGGTGCTTAAGGGAGTAGGCGTATATAACGAGTATTATTGCGCCAGTCTGTATCTGCAGGACAAGAGGACTCTCGGTGTGGTAGCAACCTCCCTGTATACCTTCACCGGACCTCTTGGCAGCAAATACAATCTGATCTGTGCAGGTGTACTGATGTCTCTGCTGCCTGCATTGATCGTATTCCTGCTCTGTCAGAAACAGATTTACAGTGGAATCACCTCCGGCGCTGTCAAGGGTTAATACAAAGGAGAGTGTGGAACATGAAAAATGCGGAAACAAAGAAAATGAGAGAAGAGATCAAAAAGCATCTGACCGAAGGAATCATTCCTTTCTGGAAAGGGATGCGGGATGACGAGTTCGGCGGTTATTACGGTTTTCTGGACTACGATCTGAATCTGGATAAAAAAGCAGAAAAAGGCTGTATCCTGAACAGCAGGATCATCTGGTTCTTCTCCAACGCATATACACTGTTGAAGGACGAGAGTCTGTTGGATGAGGCAAAGCACGGCTACGATTTCCTGAAAGACCATTGTCTGGACAAAGAATATGGCGGTATCTACTGGTCCTTAAACTATGACGGAACCCCGAAGGATACCACAAAACATACCTACAATCAGGCATTCTGCATCTACGCGCTGTCCTCTTACTATGAGGCTAGCGGGGATGCAGAAGCCCTGGAGCTGGCGAAAAAGCTGTTTACTCTGATTGAGACTACGTGTATGGATGAGGTGGGATATCTGGAAGCATTCACCAGAGACTTTAAACCGGAATCCAATGAGAAGCTGTCGGAGAACGGTGTTCTGGCAGACAAGACCATGAATACCCTGCTTCATGTTTTTGAAGCTTATACGGAGCTGTACCGGGTATCCGGGGATGAAAAAGTGCGCAGACGCCTTCTGTGGATCATGGATGTGTTCGCTGAGAAAGTTTATAATCCGAAGCTCCACAGACAGGAAGTATTTTTCGATAAGCATTATAATACCATTCTGAATCTGCATTCCTACGGCCACGACATCGAGACGGCATGGCTGATCGACAGAGGCTGCAAGGTTCTGGATGATCCGGAACTGACTCAGAAGATGTATGTCATCACCAGAGACCTTACCGCACAGATCTATAAGGTGGCATTCGACGGACACTCTCTGGCCAATGAATGTGACAGAGGTGTCGTGAATGTACACAGAGTCTGGTGGGTACAGGCGGAGACCGTGATCGGTTTCTTAAACGGCTATGAGAAAGAGCCGGAGAAAACGGAATATCTGGAAGCCGCAGAGAAGGAATGGGCATTTATCAGAGATCATGTGATCGATAAGAGACCCGGTTCCGAATGGTTCTGGGAAGTGGATCCGGAAGGAAATCCCTATCCTGACCGCCCCATTGTGGAGCCTTGGAAATGCCCTTACCATAACGGCAGGATGTGCATGGAGGTCATGAAACGTATTCCCGAATAAAACTGTAACGGGAGACCTCCAGGAGGTTATGAAGCGTATTCCAGAATAATTGATTTATTTTAAGAGAGGATACCTAATATGTTAGAGCGTTATTACATAGAAAAAGAGAAGCAGGAGAAGCTGCTTTCCCGTAAAAACATAAAGTCCGATTTCTACAACGGTATTTATGACCGTTATGAATATCCGGTTCTGACCAGAGAACATATTCCCCTGACCTGGAGATATGATCTCAATCCCAAGACCAACCCCTATTTCATGGAGCGCCTGGGAATCAATGCGGTCATGAATTCCGGTGCGATTGAATTAAACGGTAAGTATTATCTGGTAGCCCGTATCGAAGGCAACGACAGAAAGTCTTTCTTCGGTGTGGCAGAGAGTGATAACGGTGTCGATGGTTTCCGTTTCTGGGACTATCCCATCCTGTTGGACGATACTTGTCCGGAAGAGACCAATGTGTACGACATGCGTCTCACCAAGCATGAAGATGGTTACATCTACGGTGTGTTCTGTTCCGAGAGCAAGGATACCTCCGTAAATGATCTGTCCGCAGCAGTAGCAGCTGCCGGTATTGTAAGAACCAAAGACTTAAAGCACTGGGAGAGACTGGAGAATTTAAAGACCCTTCGTTCTCCCCAGCAGAGAAATGTAGTGCTGCATCCGGAATTCGTGGATGGCAAATATGCTTTCTACACCAGACCAATGGATGACTTCATCGAGACCGGAAGTGGCGGAGGAATTGGTTTCGGACTGTGTGACGATATCACTCATGCAGTGATCGACGAAGAGCGCATGACCAGTCTGCGTAAATATCACACCATTACCGAGGCCAAAAACGGTGCGGGCGCTACCCCCATCAAAACAGACAGAGGTTGGATACATATCGCACATGGAGTACGTAATACCGCAGCCGGTTTACGTTACGTCATTTATGCTTTTGCAACGGATCTGAAAGATCCTGCAAAAGTGATCGCAGAGCCTTCGGGCCTGCTGATCGGTCCCAGAGGGGAAGAGAGAGTGGGAGATGTTTCAAACGTAGTATTTACCAACGGTGCTATCGCGAATGAGAAGGGGGAAGTCTTTATCTACTACGCATCCAGCGATACCCGCATGCATGTGGCAACTACTACTATAGACAAGCTTGTGGATTATGTATTCAACACCCCTTCTGATCCAGGAAGAAGCGTGGAGTGTGTGGCACAGAGATGTGAACTCATCCGCAGAAATGAAGAGTTCTTAAAACAGGAAGCAAGATAAATAATACAGAAATGAGGTAACTCGAATGAGTAAAGTAAAGATGATCAGCCAGCCCGTACCCAATGTACCCTGGCAGGATAAACCGGAAGGACATACCGGTGCACCGGTATGGAGATACAGTGAGAACCCTATTATTGGCAGAAATCCTGTAGAAGGAGTAGCCAGAATCTTCAACAGTGCGGTAATGCCTTACGGTGATGAATTCATCGGCGTGTTCCGCGGTGAACAGGTCAACGGTATTCCCTATATTTATTTAGGACGCAGCAAGGATGCTATTCACTGGGATTTTGATAAGAATAAGATCCAGTTCGTAGATGAAGAAGGCAAGCCTTTCATGCCGATTTATGCATATGATCCCAGACTGGTAAAGGTAGAAGATACCTACTATATCATCTGGTGTCAGGATTTCTACGGCGCAGCCATCGGTATTGCGAAAACCACGGATTTCAAGACGTTTACCAGAATCGAGAATCCGTTCCTTCCTTTTAACCGTAACGCCGTACTGTTCCCCAGAAAAGTACACGGCAATTTCATGATGCTGTCCCGCCCTTCCGACAGCGGACATACGCCCTTCGGTGATATTTTCGTCAGTGAGAGCCCCGATATGGTATTCTGGGGCAAACACAGACATGTGATGGGCAAGTCTTCCGAATGGTGGGAGTCCTTAAAGATCGGTGGCGGTGCAGCTCCCATTGAGACTTCCGAAGGGTGGCTATTGTTCTATCATGGTGTGAGCGGAACCTGTAACGGTTATGTCTATTCCATCGGTGGAGCGATCCTGGATATTGACAACCCGTCCATCGTAAAATATCGTTGTGAGAACTTCCTGCTGACACCGGAAGAGTGGTATGAGGAGAGAGGATTTGTACCGAATGTATGCTTCCCCTGCGCTACCATCCATGATTCCGAGAGCGGCAGGATCGCCATTTACTATGGCGCAGCAGACAGCTACGTAGGGCTGGCATTTACGACCATCGATGAAGTGGTTGACTATATCAAAGAACACAGCGTGGTCACAACAAGCGATACAGAAGAAGGCAGAAGATAGAATCGAGGGACCCGCGATGAGCGGGTCCTTTTTAAGTGATGGAGACAGCGTATGATGGAAAAAGAGGAATTATATGCCAGAATCGAAGAACTGGAAAGAGAACTGGCAGAAGAACGTATCAGGAGGAAGATTACCGAGGACAATTCCGACTGTGCGCTGTGGGAGTATGAAATTGCTTCAAAAAAATATGTGCTTTCCAGAAAGCTTGGAGGAAAGTGGAATACCACCAACATGGTCATCGAAAACTATCAGGAACAGATGCATAACTGGGGATTTGTACATCCGGATGACTGGGCGACTTTTGATGAATTCTGCGCCGCAATGGACCGGGGCGACGAGCATATCAGCTATGAGGTACGTCAGGTCAGTGATGAGTCTGCCTTTATCTGGTTCCGTTATGTAGGGATTCCGGTCTATGATAAGGATCATAAGCCATATAAGATCATGGGGAAGACGCTTGATATTACAGGAGAAAAAAAGAACCAGGAGCTGTTGGAACAGAAGGCAGAGAGGGACTCCCTGACAGATCTGTACAATAAAGCGAAAATGCGTAAGCTGGTGGAAAAGCATATCCGGCAGGCCGATGACACAGAAGGAGCTTTTATCATCATTGATATTGATGACTTTAAAACGATCAATGATACTTGCGGACATTTATACGGTGATGAAGTATTGATCAAAATTGCCAATACGATCTTGATCAGTGCAGGCATGGAGGATTATGCGGGCCGCATCGGTGGAGACGAGTTTTGTGTATTCTGCCGTGGGAAAAATGTGGGACAGCACGCTGTGGAGACAGCAGAGAGAATATCCCGTATGGCGGATCAGATCCAGCTGTCAGGCAGACGAGTGACTTTAAGTATGGGAATCTCCCGATATCCGGAGGATGCTTCCTCTTATGAGGAACTGTATCAAAAAGCGGATCAGGCGCTGTACCGGGTAAAACGAAGCGGCAAAAATGCATTCAGCGTGTACGACAAGAACTATAATTATGTCGATTATACCTCAGAACGGAAAGGAACAGACCGGGAGACCGGTTTCTGGCAGGAGCTGGAAAAATATTATAAAGGACGTCAGTGGACAGAGACGGAAAGTGAAATTCTGTCTACTATGACGCGGATGATGGAAAGCTACCTGAACCATGAAGAATATGCAGGGAATGTCAGGGAGCGGGAAAAGGATACAGAAAAGCCGGAACCGGACATTGCCGGAATGGAGACAACGGAAAGCTTTTCGATAAAACTGGAACAGATCCTGCCCTGGCAGGACGGTCAGTATGCAGAGGTATTTCTGGGCATCCGGGATTACGATGAGATTTCCGCGAAGATGAGTGAGGAAGTGAAAAACAGCCTTCTGTACCATCTGGGGACGCACATTCAAAAGCACCTGAAGGGACAGGAAATGGTGTGCCATGTGAAAAAGGATGAGTTCCTATTGCTGTTGGACAATCATGTGGAAGCTGCTTGGGAGAAAATCGGTCATATTATGATCATGTTCGAAGCTATGATCGGAGATAAATACCCCGATGTATCGATCAACCTGTACAGCGGCATTTATTATCTGGAGTCCAGAGGATACCGCCCGGAGGAAATTTTCCGCATCGGCAAGACTCTGAAAAACAAGGCGAAACGTTATTGCACGCTGGAAAACAGCATCTATGAGAACCGCAAGAGTGCGGGGAACATCATTGATAAAGAAGCCGGAATCCTGAACCGGGGCAACCTGACCAGACTGAAAGGTTTTATGAACCGTGCAGCCAAAGGAGAGCGGCTTACGGTAGGATTTATCGGCGGTTCCATTACCCAGGGATTTTCCGCTACGGAACCGGACAAATGTTATGCGGCAAGGACATTTGGCTGGCTGAAAAAGGTATTTCCCAATACGGAATTTGATTATGTGAACGCCGGAATCGGAGCTACCGATTCCCAGTTCGGCGCGGCGAGAGTACAGGAAGACCTGCTTCAGCGGCTGCCGGATCTGGTATTTGTGGAATTTTCCGTGAACGATCACAGTACGCCGCATTTCTGCGAGACCTACGAAGGTCTGGTGAGGCAGATTTATGGCAGTGCGAGCGCACCGGCAATGGTGCTGATCCATAATGTCTATTATGATACCGGTAAAAGTGCGGCATATTATCATGCGCAGATCGGAAGACATTATGATCTGCCCTGCATCAGCATGCAGAACAGCATCTATCCCGCTGTGGCGGCAGGAAAACTGCCGGCAGAGAAGATTACGGCAGATTTTCTCCATCCCAATGATCTTGGGCATGAATTCATGGTAGCTGTGATCACGAATTTCCTGGAAAAGGTGATCCATGATAAGACGGAAGAACAGCAGGAGATTTTCCCGGCACCACTGACAGAGAATGCCTATGAGCATTGCGCGAGACTGCAATATTTTAATTCCACACCGGAGAAGAGTGGCTTTGAAGAAGATATGACACCGCAGAGAGGCATCACGGATATTTTCCGCAACGGATGGAGTGCCGGTGAAAAAGGAGCTTATCTGGAGTTCGCTTTTCGGGGAACCGGTGCCGCCGTGCAATACCGCCGAGTGAAGGACGGACCTGCACCCATTGCCACAGCAGTGGTGGATGAGAACCCTGAGACGGCGTGCGTGTTGGACGGAACCTTTGATGAGACCTGGGGAGATAAGATGGAACTGGCAACGATTGCGGAGCATCTGCCCTATGGGGAACACCGGGTGAGAATCGAGATCACGGAGACACACGAGAACGATAAGGCTGGATTTTATCTGGTGTCATTGATTGTATCCGGGGTAAGAACAGAAACAGAAGCGGAATAGGCATAGTACGGAAGTCAGGTAGACAGATCGGAAGAAATGTGTTACATATCAGATAGAATATTTTTCCAGAAACGGACGTTGCAAAGCTAAGTAGCGGAATAACGGGAAAGATGCCGTGCAATACATAGTAAGTATCATGGGAAAGGATAGATGATCATGAACAAAGATATTATTTTTTTAACACCGGTGTGTACCCACAATATCTGGGGCGGTACCCGGTTAAACAGAGAATTTGGGTACCCCATCGAGGGCGACGACATCGGTGAGTGCTGGGGTATCAGCGCCCATCCCAACGGAGACGGCACCGTGGCAAGCGGCGCTTATAAGGGAATGAAGCTGTCCGAGCTGTGGGAGAAGCACCCCGAGTTGTTCGGAGACACGGGAATGGATCGTTTCCCGCTGCTGATCAAGATCATTGATGCAAAGGACGACTTAAGCATCCAGGTGCATCCGGATGACGCTTATGCGAAGGTACATGAGAACGGATCCCTGGGCAAAACCGAGTGCTGGTTCATCTTAGACTGTAAGGAAAATGCTACGCTGGTGGTTGGACACAACGCGAAGAGCAGGGAAGAACTGGAGCAGATGATCCAGGAAGGAAAGTGGAAAGAGTTCATCCGTGAGATTCCTATTAAGCCCGGGGACTTCATCCAGATCGATCCCGGTACCGTACATGCCATTAAGGGCGGTACACTGCTTCTTGAGACCCAGCAGAGCAGCGATATTACCTACCGGGTGTATGATTATGACCGACTGAGTAACGGTAAGCCCAGACAGTTGCACATCACCCAGAGTATTGATGTCATTACCGTCCCTGCCAAATCCGCAGAGAACAGTGTGGTACACACGGAGAAAAAGGACGATGCGATCCAGCAGTTGATCTGCTGCCCTTACTACACCGTATACCGTATTGATGTGGAGCATCGTGTGGAGACCTGGCAGGATAAGCCCTTTGTTCTCATGAGCGTGGTAGAGGGCGAAGGCACCCTGAACGGTACTCCTTTAAAGAAGGGCGATCACCTGATCCTGCCCGACGGCTACGGTAAGGTAGAGTTACAGGGCAGGATGCAGATCATCGCATCTACGATCTGAGTTCACGACAGATCAAACTCCGGTCACTTGATTTATTTCCCAAGTACAACGGATAGCTTGATTTCTTTTTCTGTTTCGCTCAG
>ENA-UOJN01000882-UOJN01000882.1-human-gut-metagenome-genome-assembly--contig:-C125IIP-NODE-882-length-23267-cov-79.224237_pt1 | contig 23267 bp, 14 predicted proteins | sample MGYA00242350_ERZ723897 | MGnify/ENA metagenome assembly ERZ723897 | reverse complement strand
ACTGAATTTCAACAATTTCAAAGAACGACTATGATTTTTTAGTGGACACTAATGAATATATAGCATTAATTCCCATCAAAGCACCTTCTTCTTCCCCGAAGAAAATATCTTGCGTCAATTTCCCTTGCGGCTTTGTATCCAAAAAATCAGAACAAGAGGTAAAAACCAATGCTGAAGCTAATAAAAGTGAATATATCTTTTTCATAATCATTTCCTATTTTTATTTTCCATTAGAATGTAAGATTCAAGCCAAAACGGCAGGTAGCGGTAATCGGATAAATATCACGGTCAAGCCCCCCTAAGATTTCAGGAGTAAATCCGTTATAATTCGTAAAATAAAGCAGGTTATTACCTGAGAAGTACAATCTCAAATTCTGGATATGCACTTTTTGCATCAAGTTTTTTGGGAATGTATATCCTAATTCCACAGTCTGTAACTTCACATAGTTGCCACTCTCAACATAACGGTCGGAAACAAAATAATTGTTACCCTCAAATGTCATGCGCGGAATGGAAGTATTCCTATTGTTTTCAGTCCATCTATCCAAGAACGAACGATCCCAGTTATCAACACCAGCATTTCTTTCAGCTTGTTTGGCATTATAAATCTTATTACCAAAATTACCCTGCAAATCAATTGACAAATCAAAGCCTTTCCAAGCGGCAGTTATACCCAAACCACCGATAAACTTCGGAGTAGGAGAGCCTAAATCCGTACGGTCTTCAGCAGTTATATATCCATTGCCATCCGTATCTGCATAAATCAGATCACCCGGAGCTACATTTGCCTGATACTTCTTCTTCGCATCACCGGAAGCAGCCGCAGCCATCGCATTATACTGCTCAATCTCCTCATTACTTTGGAAAATACCAATAGTCTTGTAACCATAAAAATACTTGATTGGCATTCCTTCTTCTGTCATATGAACACTTTTTCCGGAACCTATATCCCCACTGGTGATACGTTTACCTCCCAAATTAGTCACCTCATTCTTAATTGTAGTTCCAGTCAAGCGGATGCCATAACGAAAATCCTTAAACGAGTCTTCCCATTTCACCGTAAAATCAAGTCCAGAGTTACGTACTGAGCCCACGTTTGTTTCTACAGAGGCAAGTCCTACAGAAGCAGGAACATCCACATTTACCAACATTTCTTTTGTATCTCTTCTGTAATAGTCAAACTCTAAAGAAAAGCGATTATTGAACAAGCCTAAATCAAAACCAAGATCCAACTGCTCTGAACGTTCCCAATGGATTTGTGTATTATAAAGAGAAGTTACAGTACCACCAGAATAATAATCACCACCAAATACAGCATCATAAGTAGGGGCTACATTAGCCAATGCATAATATTTGTCATTACCAATCTTATCATTACCAATTTGCCCCCAGCTACCTCTAATCTTCAAGTTACTCAACCATTCAACATTATCTTTAATAAAAGCTTCTTCAGAAATCCTCCATCCGGCAGCTACTGACGGAAAATATCCCCAACGGTTATCCGGTCCAAACTTCGAAGAGCCATCGGCACGTATAGAAGCCGTCAACAAATATCTGTCCATTAAAGCATAGTTGGCACGGAACAAGTAAGACATCATGGCTTCATGTTTTCCATTATTCTCAAGTCCACGTGTATCGCTTGAAGACTGATCCAAATACCAATAGTCTTCCACTTCTGAGAAGAAATTACGTCCTGACCCGCCTAACTTTTCATTAGTGTATTTTTGAGCAGTAATACCACCCAAAAGATTCAGACGATTTTTATCATTGATTTGCCAATCATAAGTCAAGATATTCTCCCACAGCCAAGTAAAATCTCTAGTCCATGTTTTAGACAAGCTGTTCTCATCTACCTTTTGATACTCCGAGATATAATACTTAGGAGTAAAATTACGACTTCTACCATTAATATAATCAATGCCCAAGCTGGTCTTAAAATTCAACCCTTTAATAACTTCCCAATTCAAGAATGCACTACCCACAATTCTATCTTTCCAATTATCACTATTCATATAATGGAGGGTAGCAAGCGGATTAGCAGTAGATGCCACCTGAGGATCGGAGAAATTACCATTCTCATCATAAGGAGTAATGATAGGACTCAGTTTATAAGCAGATTTTACAACTCCCTTATTTTCATTTTTTGTATGACTGAAAGAAGCCGATAAGTTATGCCCGATAGTCAAATGTTTGTTTATTTTATATGAATTATTGGCACGCAAAGTAAAACGGTCATAAGAATTTTCCTTTATGATACCATCCTGTTGGAAATATCCGGCACTCAAATTATAACGTACCTTTTCTGTTCCGCCACTAACAGCAACTTGATAATCACGGACAGACGCTACTCGGAAAATCTCATCGAACCAATTGGTCCCTTTTCCGAAAGAAGCCGGGTCATCATAAACAAGACCGCCATCTGGATTAATATTCAAGTTAGCTTCATTTTGCAGCATAGCATATTCAGAAGCCGTACACATCTCAAACTTACCGCTATTTTGGAACTGAAATCCTTCACTGGCAGTAATGTTCACCTGTGCTTTACCTTCAGCACCTTGCTTGGTGGTAACAATGATTACACCGTTAGCACCGCGAGAACCATACATGGCAGTAGCAGAAGCATCCTTCAATACCTCCATGGACTCAATATCATGGTTACTCAGGAATGATATATCGTCCATAAACATTCCATCAACCACATAGAGCGGATTGCTATTATTAGTAGTACCGATACCACGAATGCGCACTTCAGGAGAGCTACCCGGAGCACCGCTTGCAGAGATAAATACACCGGACACACGACCTTGCAACGCGTTAGCCACATTAGGTGTAGAAATCTTTTTCAAATCATCGCTCTTGATAGAACCAACAGCACCGGTCAAGTCTGATTTACGCTGTACACCATAGCCTACAACTACAACTTCATCGATCAACATATTGTCTTCTTGCATTACTACATTAATAGTAGTACGACCATTCACTGCTATTTCTTGGTCTTTCATACCAATATAGCTATAAAGCAAGACAGCGTTACTGGGAACATTGGTAATCTTATAATCACCATCAAGTCCAGTAACGACTCCTTGCTGAGGAGCCCCCTTTACCGAAACTGTAGCACCAATAACAGTCATTCCCGTCTTGTCGGAAACGACACCCGAAACCGTAATTTTGTTCTGCGCCATCGAAACAACGGCAAACAGCAACATCACACATGTAATTAATAAATTTTTCTTCATTTTGTATTGATTTAAAATTCTTTTGCAAAAGTATAGGAGCAATTGATGTATGTCAAAAAACAAACTACCACAAGATTACCACAACCTACTCAAGCACTACAACGTAACTACTACAGCATTGTATAAAATACTAATTCCCAATAATATACACTAGGAAGTTATTTAAAAAATTATTCAGACTGCAGGCCTATCCAAATAGAAATATGCTGTTGAAGTTACATGATCTTGGCGGTAGAAATTAACAAATCCTGGCGGAAAGTCTTTATCCGTGATATGTAGGTCTGAATTTTCATCTAATAAACGATAGAATTTCAGTTTACCGCTTCTATCTATAGTAACCGGTACAAGAGGAACCTTCGCCTTGTACAGTTCGAGTACCTTTTGATATGGAGCACCTCCAATCTGCTGCAATGTAACTCTTATATCATGATGAAAATAAATCGGGTCCTGCACGTGGAAACGATACATACTCCACCAACAACTGTCCGCATTTGCAATCGGACAACCTTGATAACGGTGGGAATACTCGCCCTGCCCCCAAGCCGTACCAATATAGTCTTCAACTCCCGTACCACTCAATGTGGGAAATTCCTTATCTCCGTCAATGTAGAACTTGATTTCACCTTCTCCCCACCAAGTAGTTTCATAGGCCTTATTGGCAAAGATACCCAAGCTTACCCCCAAAAAGCGCCCCCTGCCCGATAGTTGGGGAAGAACAGTATAATCCACTCCCAACTTGGTGGATTTGTCTTCACGCCAGACAGCATGAAAATAGCTCATCTCCGAATCCCATTCCGGCAATTTAGTAAAGTTAATATCATAAAACAAGTGTGTCAGGTCCTCATCCGAGGTATTCACAAACACCACTTTGGCACCGGTGCGGTAAGGCATCGGAATACAACAGTTAAAAGAACGCTTCTCCGGATTAGAAAAGAAACAGTTCTCAAAACGAGATGTACGTGACAGCGGATTCCCAAAAAAATCTCCCAAAGGGACATCCACTGCCGGAACAACAGAGTTATCCCAATAAAACTTGATACGCAACGCACGAAGCATCTTAGGGTTACGTTTGCTGACTGTCAGCCAAATACGGTTAATGATCCCGGGTCCTTGCTGAGACAACAATACACAGCTGTCTCCCGCCATGATTCTGCCGAAAGCACTTCCTTTTGCACCTTTATTGGCTTGAGCTGCCGTTCCCTTGGCACCGGTAGGATTTTCAAAACTTGTCCACCGCGTTTCATGGCCTTCAGGCACTTTCCATATTTGGGCATGGCTCAAAAAAACAAACGAAAACAAGACTGATATAAGAACTATTCTTTTCATTTTTTTATATTTATGGCATTTATACTATTTCCCTTTATAAGGCAACTTAAAACTCTCACCGATAACGCTCCTCCTATACTTCGCATCGTAAATGCGACGATTATGCTCGGACACTTTACGCCTATAACCTTCTTTATACCTAAAATTACGGCTGACAGGCTGTGGTTCCTTCGGCTCCACTACTACGCGTCCGTTCCAAGTAGTCTGATTTGTACAAGGAGGCAAGGCAGCATCCCAAGCATCAAATTCGGCCAAAAGGCTGTCTGCCAACTCCGGATATTCACCACTCAAATCATAAACCTCTTCCTTATCGTCCTTCATATCAAAGAGCTGGATTTTTCTTGTACTTCCCTGATCGTTATAAACTAACTTCCAATCTCCTTTACGGATGGCAAAATCCTCATCCCTACGCCAGTAAAGCGTAGAATGCGGACGCTTGTCTATAGGCCACTCACTTTTCAGATAGGGTAAAAGGCTGACTCCATCCAAAGAATATTTCTGTCTGGAAGTTCCACCGACAGCCTGCATAACTGTAGGAAATATATCAAGACTGATTACCGGATTATCATAAACCATACCTTGAGGCAACTCCGAGGGCCACGACATTATATAAGGAACTCGAATTCCACCTTCATAAGTATCAGCTTTATATCCTCTGAAAGGTCCAGGACTTGACATGGTCGTATTACCTCTGTCTTTATATTCATAACCGGTGCTACACTCTATTCCCTGCCCACGAGGAGAACCATTATCACTGATAAGAATAAAAAGAGTATTCTCTTCCAAACCATTTTTTCTCAAACTTTCCATGACACGACCTATACCATCATCCAAAGCCAACACCATAGCTGCAAAAACTTTCCGGTCTTCATGATGGAATCGCCTCCCCTCAAGCCGATTCACATAGTGTTCGGGAACTTGCCAAGGCGAATGAACGGCATTATACGAAAGGCAAAGCAGAAAAGGAGAGGAAGCATGCTTGTCTATAAACTCCACAGCTTCACGTGTAAAACAGTCCGTAATATATTCACCACTTTCGTGCAAAGGGGGTTGAATCTCGCCATTCCGATACAAAGGGCAAAAGTCATAAAGTTCCACTCCCGGTTTATCTGTAGAACGATAATAATCATGGGTATCAGACCAAAAACCATAGAATTGGTCAAATCCCCTACGATTAGGAGATTGTTCGGGAGAGTCAGCCATATGCCATTTTCCGACAAATCCCGTAGCGTAGCCACAATCGCGGACCATTTCACCCAAAGTAGATTGCCCTTCGGGAATCTTTGCCCAAGGATGCAGATTGTTATAGAAACCAAAGCGTTGTTGATAAACTCCCGTCAAGATACCTGCACGAGACGGTCCACTTATGGAACAAGACACATACCCTTGGCTGAATTGTACTCCCCTGCGGGCAAGTGCATCAATATTCGGTGTCGATACGTCTACCGCCCCCTGATAACCTACATCCCCCCAACCCATATCATCGGCAATGACCAACACAATATTGGGACGTTGGGATTTATCTCTTTGCACATTGCCTGCATTACTCCCGCTGAAGGGGAGTAATGCAGCAACAGACACTAATGTACATGAAACTTTCATATTGCTATCAGCTTAACGTCCAAAGTCGCATACAGAAGCTTTAATCTTCATTTCCGCCTTATGCTTCTCTGCAAGTTCCACAAGCTCTTTCACTATTTCAGGATGTTTTTCCGAAACCTCATATTGTTCAGAAAAATCTTCTTCCACATTATATAAGAAAGGAATTTCCGGGCGTTCCCAAACAGCATGCCGGGTATAAGGATCGGTAAGGGTACTGAAATGAATCTTCCAAGGACCTTTACGAACTGCCAGTAAATGGCTGCCACGCCAATAATACATCTCATCACGTGAAGACTCCCTCTGTTCCCACAACATGGGAGTCTGATCCATTCCGTCAAGTGTCACTCCCTCAGGTAGAGGAATACCTGCCATATTTAAGAATGTCGGCAAAATATCCATTGTTGCCATCATGCCTTGCTGCGTACACGGCGCTATTCGGCCCGGCATACGGAAAACAGCCGGAACGCGGAGACCTCCTTCCCAACAGGTAGACTTCCCTTGACGTAAAGCACCGGCAGAACCTCCATTCAGGCGCTGTACCAACCATGGTCCGTTGTCACTGGTAAAAATGACCAATGTGTTTTCATCCAGACCATTTTCCTTCAAGGCTTTCAATACTTCACCCACACTCCAGTCCAGCTCCTCGACCACATCGCCATACAGCCCCCGGTTACTCCTGCCTTCGAAACGCTCGTTCGTATGCAACGGCGTATGGGGGAAAGTATGTGCCAAGTAAAGGAAGAATGGACGATTCTTATTCTTTTTGATATAGTCTACAGCATATTCGGTATAACGCCGTGTCAATTCTCCCTGCTCAGGCTTGATTTCAAGAACAGAATCCCCCCGCATCAATGAGGCAGGGCGCATATCGTTCGAATAAGGTATTCCGAAAAAATCATCAAAACCATGGTCAGTAGGCAAATAAGGAGAAAAATGCCCCAAATGCCATTTACCTACACAAGCGGTAGCGTATCCATTCTGCTGCAACAGTTTGGCAACAGTCACTTCATCTTGTCCCAATCCTGCTTTGGAATCCGGGAAAAGAACATCCCGTTTATCGCCATACAGTCCATTACGAACCGGTAACCTGCCGGTCATCAGTGCACTGCGGCTAGGCGTAGAAACAGAAGCGCCCACATAAAACTGTGTGAACTTCATCCCTTCCGAGGCCATACGGTCAATGTTCGGGGTATGTATGGTAGGGTTTCCATAGCACCCCAAATCTCCATATCCCATATCATCACAGAAAATCAATACAAAATTCGGCTGCTCCTTCTCCTGCTCCGAACTACAAGACGAAAACATCATTTGAGAAACCGTAGTAGCAGCCAATAATGGAAATAAACTAATTTTTTTCATTTCATGTCCTCCAACTATTTATTCGTCCCCCCAAAGGTCCGCTTTGTTCCCCTTGTTCTTTCTCCATTCATGACGCCATTTGTGTATCATCACATTGTTTACCATCGGCTTCAGCTTACGGCCCGCCTTGTCGGGAATGGCCGGGACAGCCGTCGCCTTGTCCTGATACCAGTATGCAACGGTAGCCAGGTCGAGCGTCAGGCAATTGTTGTGTCCATGCTCGATGGTGGCTTTCAGCCCTGTCTCGAAGAAGACGGGATCCTGAATAAAGAACCGATAGACATGTGTACGCCCCAAGAATCCGACATCATTATTCACACGTGGATAGCCGAAGTAGATATGCTGGTAGGGCTCTTTCGGACACCAGGCGGTGTTGAACAAGTCTTCCGTACCGGTTCCTATCAAGGAAGACTGTTTTTCACCGTCGATGAACCACATGTCATCGCCTTCACCATACCACATGGGGGTAGGGCACTGTACATAATAGTTCAATCCCACAAAATGGCCCTTTCCCTTGATATCGGCAAACACATAATTGTCGGCTCCGTCCTTATTCTCCGTCTGCTTACCCACGGAACCCCACTCGGTCTCCCCTTCGGGAAGCGCTTCGGTAATCTCACGGTTAAACCACGCATGGAAACGTCCCATGTCCTTGGGCAGTTCCTTCATCTCCACATAGTCTATGTAGTAGTAGAAGGCGCCGATGTTGACATCCGTCTGATTCTCTATCTCAATGCGCGCACCTTTGGCAAAAGGCATGGCGAAATAGCTGCACAAACCCGTACCACCGTTGGGACCGGAAGAAAGGGCAAAAGAAGCATAGTTATACTGTTCGTTCCATCCCTGGCCGAAAAAGGGACCGATGGGGGACACGACAGAAGGCTCGTCGCTGCCGTCCCAGTACATCCGAAGGATGATGTCGTTACGGGAAAGCTGGCGCGGTCCCGGAGACATCGTTATCCAGATATGGTTGATTACGCCTGCCCCCTTGATGTCGGCCAAGACAGCCGTTTCGCCCGGCTTGATGGCCTTCAGGTGGTCACGGTTGTTGCCCGTACGGTCATAACTGCTGACACGGCGGTTGCGCAAGCCTTCCTTCATCTTGGCAAGGTCATACATTTCACTAGACATATTGGTCTGCGCAAAAGCGCTGCCTACTCCCATCAAAAGGGAGAATAAACCTACAAAAAACTTTTTCATCATGGTATTCTTCATTTTTCAAATTATGTTTTTCATCAATCTATCGGTTGTCACTTTCTTGTGGCATCCGACTTCCTTATCTTCTCCTCCAGTATCCGCGCCAGCCTGCGTGCCACTTTGGGATGCTGTTCATACACATTTGTGGTCTGGTATGGGTCTTCCTCCAAATTATAAAGCTGCACAGAGGGTGCATCCGGCTTTATCCGGGCATTTTCTATATCGCTGTTCACCCGATGGGTGAGCTGGAAAGCGGATGCCCCGCCCAAGTCATGGTCACCGACATTCTTTCCGGTAAATCCACCGCTGTTTTGCGCCGGAATATAGACCCACTTCCCTTTGCGAATGGAAAGATGGCTCTTTTGGGAAGGACAGATAATAATATGGTCCCGAATCATTTTCCCGGGATTTCCGATAAGGGCAGGAAGCATATTGAAACTGTCCGGCCCGTCCTGCTCCTGCAATTCATATCCTGTGAGGGCAGCCAAAGTGGCAAGCATGTCAACATTGGACATCAACTGGTTGGATACGCTGCCCGCAGGAATCCTGCCCGGCCAGCGGACAATCATAGGAATGCGATGCCCGCCTTCCCAAGCTCCGAACTTGAAACCAAGAAGCTTGCCGTTGATATGGTGTCCTGCCTTCCAAGCTCTCTGCCCTCCATGATTCAGCATTCCTCCGTTGTCACTGGTGAAGATGAGCAGAGTATTTCCCGCCAGCCCTTCCTCATCGAGGGTACGCATAATCTCGCCTACCACCCAGTCCAATTCATGGATTGAATCACCGTAAGGTCCTGCCTCACTGGTACCTACAAAGCGTTCGGCCGGTGTAAAAGGATGATGGATGTTGGTGGTAGCATAATACAAGAAGAAAGGTGAATCCTTATGTTCCTTTATCCACTGCACGGCCCGGTCTTTCAAAGTAGTGGCTACAGCCCTGTCTTTGTACAAACGGTGCGCAGCCGTGGCTCCACCAATAGAGTTGATACCGAATTTTTCATCGAACTCCTCCGTTTCTGCCCTCTTGCCTCTTACAAACGGGTCGTTGGGATCATAACCCACCACATGATGGTTCTCCACATAAACAAAAGGTGGATGACTGTTGAGAATAGGCACACCGAAGTAATAATCGAATCCCAATTCAAGTGGTCCGGGAGCCAGTTCCTTGTTCCAGTCCATCTTTTCGTCCGTACGGAATCCAAGATGCCACTTCCCCACGATGGCAGTGGAATAGCCGGAACGTTTCATCACATCCGCAATTGTGGTGCGTGCCGTATCAATTTGCAGAGTCTGATTCAGGAAGATTGCCCCCCAAATATCCTCACGGCAAGGATATTGACCGGTCATCAGTCCATAACGTGAAGGCGTGGAAACAGCCGAGGATGAATGAGCGTCCATAAAGCTACGGCCCTGCGATGCCAGACGGTCTATATTGGGAGTCTTGACCTTGGTGGCACCGTAACAACCAATGTCGCCATAGCCCAAGTCATCAACGTTGATAATGATTACATTGGGCTTGACCTCAGTGGAAGCCGGAGATTGCTGCGCGACGGCAGGCAAAACGCTGAATCCCATCCCTACTGTGAAGGAGAGAGACCCGGTAAGTAATTTGTGTTTCATATTTCACTCAATTTATCGGTTAATACAACATTATTAAGAATAGAACATCAATGAATCCTGAATATCTTTATCCCATTCAAGAACGTCATCCCTTTCACCGCCTCAAAGTTCACCGTAAGGTTTCCACCGGTTACGGCAACATGCAGTTTCTTGGATATGCAACGGTTCCCGCCTACTTCTATCGCCGGAGAGAAATGATTCAGCCAAGGTCGGTTGTTGACAGAAACATTGAAGACACTGCCGCGGAAATCGGCATTGTCTAGGGTAGCGACAGCTCCCAAATCGTAAGTCACCCGCTCGGAACGTGCGTTCAGGTCAGCAAAAAGAAGTTCTACTTCATAGTCGCCGTCGGGCAAGTCGAAGCGATAGGCCCTGATGTCCTTGCGTTTGGTCTGGAGCAAAGGAACATTACGGGTGTCTTTCACCTCGGCAGTGGTTCCGATACGTCCCGGAGAACGGCGGAAAATCTCTCCACCTATGTAGCCCCAACTTCCAGGAGTATAAGCTTGGTCGGGAAGCCAGCAAAGATCACTCTTGTCATCCGTAAAGAAACAGTTGCTGCCCACGTTCACTGCAAGTTCCAGCTGTCCGGAGCCGACTGCCGCGATATGGCGAGGCTGCATCTTCACAAAAATGTCCGAAACCTGCTCCACCTTCTTCCCATGGCAGATACCTGAAGCCACAAGCGTGTTTCGCCCCGCAACGAGAGGCACTTGCCACACTGCATGGCAATTCTCGATGCCTTGCACGGAGAGCTTCGTGCCGTTGACAGACAACTCCACCTTATCCAGATTGGAATACACTTTCACCGGATGTTCCACCGCTTCACCGTCCGAAACCACAGTCCGATGCTTCCAGTCATCCACAGCAATGTGCAGCACCGGAATATCCTTGCGCAGGAATGCCTGGAAATAATAGAACACATCTTTAGGACGGCGGTCATTGTACATCAGTCCTTTATTATTGATATGCGGCGTAGCCTCCTGGCGACTGGCAGAACTGAAATCAATGAAGTTCCACTCCGTGGCGCCCACTATGAACGGTCGCTTCATGATAGCGGGCAGATAGTATTCGAGGTACAACTGCTGCCATTGCATGGAGAAATCGAATATCTGCGGATCGAGCGACTGCAAGCGCGGGTCGGAACCGGCACCGAACTCACTGATTATTAACGGACGGTGCGGGTATTTACGATGCTCTTCGTCCACAAAGCGGTCGAAAGACTTGAAGTCGTTCTCATACCAGCCCTGATAAAGGTTCCAACCGGAAATGTCGGTGATATTGCTGAGACCGATTTTATTGTAAATCTGATTGCCGTGGTAGGCCATCGTACTCAGACGGTAGGGGTCTTCCCTCTTCAGAGTTTCCTCCAGATGCCGGGCAAGCGCCAAGGTATTCTCGTAGAAACCGTTGAGCCGTTGTTTCTTCACCCGATACTGCAGCTGGATAACAGCCTCGTTCATATACCCCCACATAATGACGGACGGATGGTTGTAATGCTGGCGAATCATTTCGCGCAAGGCGCTTGTGGCATTCGCGCGGAACTCGTCACCCAAAGCTATCAAATCTACTACCGGAATCTCCTCCCATACCAGCATGCCGAGTTCGTCGCAAGCACGCAACACGGCATCGTCCTGTGGGTAATGTGCCAGACGGACAAAGTTCACACCCATGTCTTTCAGCAACTGCATATCCCTGCGGTGCATCTCATCCGAAAGCGCTATGCCCATCGGCATCTGGTCCTGATGACGGCAAGCTCCCATAAGTTTCAGGGGTTCCCCATTCAACTTGAAGCCTTCCTGCGCATCCACGCTGAACCAGCGGACCCCCAAAGGGACACGTGTCTCATCTTTCAACACCTTGCCACGCACATCTTTCAAAGAAACTTTCACGCTGTACAGATAAGGGGAATCGGGCGACCACAACTGTGGCTTTTCCAACTGTAACCGTTCCTTGAAGGCGAACGCCCCGTCGGCATCTATCCGGACGCTGCGCAAAGATTGGGCTACGGTCTTCCCATCTGTATCCAGCACCTCGACGTCCAACTTCAACACCGCACGCCGCACATCACGGTTCACCAAAGTCCCACGCACACTGATTTCTGCCCTATCCTCACTCACGGAAGGCAAATCGACATAAATGCCCGTAGAGGCATAGTCGGTAAGGCTGATGTGCTGCTTTGCAGCACTGATGAGCCACACATTGCGGTAGATGCCGCCAAAGATGGTGAAGTCGCCGGACAAAGGAGGTATCCGGTCGTTCTGATTATTGACGTGCACCATCAGCAGATTCGGGGCATCGGTCCTTACTTTATCCGTAATGTCTACGGTAAAGGCAGAGTAACCTCCTTTGTGGGTAGTGAGCAGCTCGCCGTTGAGGTACACATCTGCCAGAGAATTGACACCATCAAATTTCAGGTAAAGCTGTTTATCCCGCATCTGCGCGGCATCCGTACGGAACTCTTTCTTATACCAGGAAGAAGCCCTGCGGTAGTTACGGGTAGAATAGGCATCCGCATTCCAGGTATGCGGCAGATGTACCTGCTGCCAACCTTCTTCATGGCGTTGCACTTCCTGCAACCGATTGTCATCACATGCGGCATAATACCAGCCGTCATTAAAACTCTGAACCACCCGCCCAGCATTGACAACCGGGTACATGGTGGACAGACACAATATTAATAAAAATATTTTCTTCATGTTTTTCAATAGATCATATTATCTTACACAAGTCAAGCAAATACTGCAAGAATACTGCATATAGTTTGCAGTGAAAATGCAGACAATATGCAGCAACAATGCCATTTCAACGCAGTGACTCGAATGCTGCATATTGCCGCCTTGGGAATCAGTTAGAGTAACTTGAACGCTGCTTTTTTTACGTCCCGGCAACTTCTGCCAATCATCACCTCAAAGTCACCCGGCTCGCATACAAAATCAAGATTGTAGTTGTAGAACTTCAGCAATTCGGGGGTAATCTTGAAAGATACTTTTTTAGATTCGCCGGCTTTCAGGAAAATCTTTTCAAAGCCTTTCAACTCTTTCACCGGACGGGTTACACTTCCCACAAGGTCACGAATATAAAGCTGGACCACTTCGGCACCGTCTCTCTTGCCGGTATTGGTCACAGTCACGGTAGCAGTCAGTTCGCCCTTATCCGTCATGCTAGTCTTGTCCAAAGCCACGTCGCTATAAGAGAATGTTGTATAGCTCAAACCGAAACCGAAGGGATAAAGCGGTTCATTGTCTATGTCTATATAGTTGCTGCGGAATTTCTGGAACCATGCACCGTCGGCAAGAGGGCGACCCGTGTTCTTGTGGTTGTAGAACAAAGGAATCTGTCCCACGCTCTTCGGGAAAGTCGTAGTCAGCTTTCCGCTCGGGTTCACATCACCAAACAGTACATCGCCGATGGCAAAACCTGCCTCACTGCCCGCAAACCATACATTCAGAATGGCCGGCACGTTTGCCTGCTCCCAGTTCAGTACCAGCGGACGACCGGTAAACAGCACCAGTACCACAGGTTTTCCCGTTTTCAATAATTCCTGTAACAGTATGCGTTGGGTGTCCGTCATTTCAAGATTCGTGCGGCAACTGCTCTCTCCACTCATTTCCGAAGACTCACCGAGCGCAGCCACAATAACATCCGATTTGGCAGCCACGGCAAGAGCCTCGTCCAGCAACTCCTTGTCCGAACGATTGTCACGGTGTAAAGAACGTCCGAACATAGTGGCACGTTTCTCATATTCGGCATCACTCATCAAATTACAGCCTTTCGCAGTCAGTATTTCGGCTTTACCGCCTGCTACCGCCTTCAAACCTTCAGCCAAAGAAGTAGCATTCTTCAATACGGCAGCCACACTCCAAGTACCCGGCATATTACTGCGGCTGTCTGCCAACGGACCTACCACAGCAATAGTGCCCTTCTTGGCCAGCGGAAGCACATTACCCTCGTTCTTCAGCAACACCAAGCTCTCCGAAGCAATCTTACGCGCAACGGCACGATGCTCTTTGGTAAAGATTTGCTTCTTGGCACGCTTCACATCACAGTATTTATAAGGATTATCGAACAAGCCTAACTTGTACTTAGCTTCCAAAATACGGCGACAAGCCGCATTAATAGCTTCTTCTGTCACTTTTCCTTCTGTCAATGACTTCTTGAGCGTACCTACAAATGCATCGCTCACCATATCCATATCGACACCAGCATTCAACGCCAACGCGGCAACAGTCTGCGTATCGCCCATGCCATGGTCGGTCATTTCTGTAATTCCGGTATAATCTGTCACTACAAAACCGTCAAACCCCCACTGCTTACGCAATACATCCGTCATCAACCACTTGTTTCCAGTAGCTGGAATACCATCGACCTCATTGAAAGAAGCCATCGCACTGCCCACACCGGCATCAACCGCCGCCTGATAGGGCAACATGTATTCATTGAACATGCGCTGATGACTCATATCTACTGTATTATAGTCACGTCCTGCCTCGCCGGCACCATACAAGGCAAAATGCTTTACACAAGCCATAATCTCATCATTACGGCTCATATCCTTTCCCTGATAACCACGTACCATGGCTTGCGCAATGGCTGCTCCCAGAAACGGGTCTTCACCGTTGCCCTCGGACACACGCCCCCAACGGGCATCACGGCAAATATCCACCATCGGACTGAATGTCCAGCAAATACCGTCGGCGCTGGACTCAATGGCTGCAATACGCGCCGATTCTTCAACCGCCTTCATATCCCATGTACACGATAATCCTAAAGGAATGGGAAACACCGTTTCATATCCATGAATAACATCCATACCAAATAAGAGAGGAATACCCAAACGACTTTCTTCAACCGCCTGCTTCTGTACATCGCGGATACGTTCCACGCCTTTCAGATTGAAAAGCCCGCCCACTTCACCGGCACGAATACGTTTGGCCACATTACTACTTTTAGCCTGACCGGTCGTAATCTCACCGGTAACCGGCAGATTCAACTGACCTATTTTCTCTTCCAGGGTCATCTTCTTCATTAAATCGTCGATGAAACGATCCATATCAACCGGAGATTTCTGTGCATACGTACTAACGGCAGTAAACACCAACAAGACTAAAAATAATTGTAACTTGAAAAGTAAATGCTTCATGTTTTTCATGCTTTTAATTGATAGAAATATTATTTTACTGCAAATAAAAGAAAAGCATGCGACAATCTCCACATCCCGTACTACAACAAAAGTACAACCATCACTAAAAAACAAAAGAGGAAGTACAATATTAGTACTTCCCCCATTAATATTTCACTGTAAAGCAGCTATTTAAAGTTTATAAGAAAATCAGTCAGACTTTCTTCCGGAAGCAGATTGAATTTCTTGCGCAACCGGTATCTTGCAGCATCAACCCCACGCGTGGAAATGTTGAGCAACTTCGCTATCTCCTTTGTCGGCATATTCAAGCGAAGCAATGCGCAAAAGCGCAAATCTCCTGAAGTTAAATCTGTATATTGAAGTTTCAGATTACGGAAGAAATTCTCGTGTATACGGTCAAAATTAGCCTGAAACATAGTCCAATTCTCTTCATCGGACACTATATTGCTATTAACTAAAGTGAGCAGCTTATCCAAGTTCTTACGGCTATACTGTCCTAACAACTTTTGCCGCTGTATCTCTTCTTTCAAGGAACTCAGAAATTCCTGATGGGCGATATTTGTCATTACCACACTGGACAACTCCTTGCTTTTAAAACGCAAATCGGCCTCAAGCTGTTCCTTTTCCAACTCAACAATCTTCTTCTCTTGCCGCTCGAGTTCTGCCTGATGGGCTACGCGCTGCCGTTCAATCACACGGTCTTTCTTTTTCTTCACGAAACGGTAGACCAGATATTGCAATAAAGCCAACAGACACAATCCTGCCAAGATATAACTTCCCACAGCCCAATAAGACAAATACCACGGACGCAAAATCTCAAAAGGAAGCTCTACCGATGCCAAAACTCTATCGGTATCATATATCTCTGCCTGAAAAACATAACTTCCATAGGAGAGCCGAGAATACTTCTTCTGCAAATAGCGTCCACCCGGCATCCATTGGTCAGAATATCCTTCCAACCGATACCTTACCTTATAAGTATAATTACTATAAACCGGATAACACAATGTAAAATTCACCGTATTAAACTCAGGCTCCACCTTGGCTCCCGGCTGCACGACCAATGTTTTCCGCTTACCACTGAATTCATCAATGACCCGCATTCCCGAAATCCATAAAGAGCGTCTGACCCGAGATTTATATAACGAGGAACTGTCCGTCTCAATACGGGCAATGGCATTGTTCAGGCAAAGATAGGAACAGCCATTCCTCACGTCATAAGCCACGCTTCCCCGTTCTTCCACCGTCAGACCGTCAAACAAAGAATATGGAATCCGGAGTTCGATATTGAAAGTATTTATCGCACACTTCACTAAATACACTATCCTATCACCCACAAACCAATAGTAATCTCCGTTCGCACGACTCACTGTCTTGATTCCCTTCAATTCCATCAATTGTTCATTCATTGTTTCATAGGGAACAATCGAATCAGTCATATCTTCGTAAGTATAGAAATATTCCCCATTAGAAAAAACTACCCGACCATTGATTTTGAACAAAGTAAAACTCCCACCTTTCACTTCTCCCAGGCCCTCATACTTCCGTACATCCTTTACCTGCTTCATATCCGGATCAATCCGAAAACGATACAAACCATTCCTTAAGTGTTTCGCCCAGATATTCCCTTGATGGTCCACCTCTATGTGACGGACCATATGACTGAATCCACGCAGAGACCGGATAAAACCATATGCTCCCGAAGTATCTTCCGTATATAGATTTAAAAGCGCATAAGTTCCTTCCAATAAAAAAGATTCTTCCTTCGATTCAATCTTTTCCATACACATCCCTCCCTTTACATCAGATACCAACTTTGACTTCAACCCCGATATAAGGAAAGTTCCTTTGTTATGCCCGCAAAAAATCTGTTTTCCCCATTCATCGACGAACCACGCTTGTTCTTCCAAACCCGGAACTAATTCAGTCTTTCCATCCTTAAGCCAATAAAGTCCCTGATTAGAAGCAATATAAGCTTCATTTTCCCTTACCAGAACATCATATACCATGCCTATTTTACGAAATGGAGGTTCATAATAATAGATTAAAGAATTGTTGTGTATATAGGCAATACCTTCATCCAAAGCTGTCCATATATTGTTGTCATCATCACAATATAATCTCAAAACAGTATTGTTCTGTAGTTTATTATCCGTATTGACCTTCCAAATCAGCTTTCCCTTTTTATCCAACGCATATATGCCATCGGATATTGTGCCAACAACGTAACAACTGTCCTTGGTTATCACCGCACGATTAATGGTATGCTTCCTGAATATATCATCACATTCGGTTTTCCATTTTTCTACCCTCCCATCTCGATAGAGGAGAAAACCTCCCTGATTACGAGTAAGCATTAAAACGGCATCATCATAAGGAAGCCCAGCCAAGACATCGCTATTCCCAAATACCTTTCTGGGAATAAGTTCTTCCATTTTCCTGCCGGAGAAGACACAAAGTCCACCATTTATTCTTTGAGAATAAAAAGTATTTCCAACCTGAAATAAGTTCAGCGGAAGGCTCTTCACCCGAATACCTTCCACAGAATTTCCATTATAAAAAAAGAGAGAACCAAACGATTGAAATACAATTTCCCCTTGAACGCAAACAATGTTCCAGATTTCGTCGTTATGAAAAGTAAAGTCCTTCACCTCATCTTTTAGCGAGTGATATTCAAGGGTATTATAAGGAGTATGAACAAAATAACCGAATTCTTCGTAAGAGCCTACATAAATTTTTCCATCTTCACTGATATATATAGCACGCACAATTCCTTTTGTCGGTAATTCATACAGCCGCCAAGCACTTCCATCAAATTCCAGCAGCCCACTGTTATTACCGAAATACATCACCCCTCTTTCGTCCTGAGCAATGGCCCAATTCTGAATACCGACATTATAATCCGACACCGAATAGCTCCTCACTATAGGAGAAAAAGGTATGGGTGAAGCTTGCAGCAAACTACTGAAAACCAAAGACAAGAAAAACGTTATTGCAATTCTCATGAGTACTGTTTATAGGTATTTAGCAGCAAAGATAAAGCTTTTTGCGTTTTCGTAAAAACAAAATCGCAGATTATCCTCTTTTATAGAAAGATAATCCGCGATAATATCCAAATCCAATTTATTAATTTTCAGCAGTTTTCTGTTTTCCCAAAGGAATAGAAACACCCAAGTAAGCATTGACATTCTTCGTATTCTTACCAAAGAACATATAATCTGTTCCTGCAAAGAAGGAACCCAGTTTCAGTGCCAGACCGAAGGTTTTACCGGCTCCTTGAAGTACGGAATAGCTGGCAGCTACATTGAAAGCATTCGTCGGACGGATGCAGGCAGAGAAAGTCAGCTCATTCAAAGTTTTCGGTTTGGCAAAACGACCGGTATACAAGGCACCCACTACCAGCCAATCATTCAGTAAGGCATATTCAGCGCCAAGAACCATTGTAGAAGTCAATCCACGGGTACGGCTCTTCTCAGAAGCCTCCTCCGTCTTGAGCTGCAACATGTCATAGTTAAGAATCTCGCCGCTGTTCACAATATCCATGAACTCCTGCTGCGAGGCCGGGTCAAGAAGATCATAAGTCTGCTCTGTATTGGCTCGCGCTATACTGGTATTCGATTTAGACCATTTGATAAAGCCCAAATCAAGAACTGAAGCAGAAAGTGTCAATTTATCCAGTAACTTGTAAGATACTCCCAAATCAATAGCCCCACCATATCCGGCAAAACCAAAACTGCCAAAATCGATTTCATCGATATAATCACCATTCTCATTCTCGGGAAGTTCTAACAGCTTTGACGAGTTCTCCAAAGTTGCATCCACTTGAATGGAAGCTTTACTCGTCACTCCTGAAGAGCCGACAGAAGGAGTTTCCACATGAATCTGGTTGATGTTCAGCTTTAAGTTACCGATACCCAGCAGCATCTTCACCTTACCACCCACAGCCAGTCGGTCTGTGATATTCCTTGCAAAGCCAAGGCCGACTTCCGCATAGGAATTTATCTCAAGCTTCTGTCCATTAATGGTTTCGTTAATACCCAAATAGTCAGAAATATTGTCACCGAACTCCCGGCTGCTCATGTTATTCATAAACTGGAACATGGTTTTCGGTATGGCGGCACCGATATCATTACGCAACCCCACATTGACTGACCAGAAGTTCTTTCCTTTATACCACCCGGCAGACAGAATGTCGGTACTCAAATTCACATTCAAGTTATTGGTAGCATCCAGTCGGTTCATAAAGTCATTGCTCATGAAATAGTCGCTATCATCACTGTTCTCAATAATGTCCATAATATCCCTATACCCCAGGGAACTGGAGTTGACGGTAGCATTCAACGAACCTATCACGGGAATATTCAGATAACCGCGTCCCAGCATCAAGGCCGGATTGAGCTGCATACGCTGGTTACTTCCTTCCATAAAGTAGGAAGTGCGCAGGAACTGGGCTTGTCCGGAAAGAGAGAAGCAAAGCAACAATACCACAAACAGCCATACTCTCAGAGAATTCAATTGTTTCATAACCTTGTCAATATTTTCATTATCACCTGCAAAAATATAAAACAAGTTAATACCCTACAAACAACTTAACCGGATAGTCGTGTATAAAAGGCTTATACAGAGACTATCCGGTATAAATTAAGGAGCAAATAAAAGAATCCTCTTAAGAGTGTCCTTATACTATTTCATCATAAACATGTTCATTTGCTCTCGTAGCGGTACTCAGAAAAACCGGGGCTGTCTCCTTTCTTTGTTGCAGAGACATTGACGTCACTGCCGGAGCACTCAACATTTCCTTATATTTTTCCGGAGCAGTGAGTATCTTTACAGCCTCTTTCAAATCATCATCATCTTTCAACTGCTGGATAATGCTTCCACGCTGGAAATAATAACGTTTGATGATTTCTACCGCAATCATGCTCTTGATGTCCTTGGAGAAATGGTCAAGGTCACGGTCCAGATTATGCGACAATTTTTTCTCCAGCGCTTCAAACTCTTTCGAAGCATCAGTCAGATAGCCCTCAAATTCGGCCATCTCCTTCAGGTTCTTCAGCATCTTCTCTGTCTGCTGGTCGTATTTGAAGTCCGCCTTTTTCACCATCGCCTTGAAGTCCGCATAATCGGCATCTGTAATTTCAAACTTCTCTGCTGAAGGGATGGTAGGATGTTTCAGGCAATAGTCCGTGGCATAATTGAAAATAAGATTGTCATTGACAAGATAGAACAGAATGTTGGGCAGCTTCTCCTGCTTCACCGCAATGTCCGGAGTCACGCCTCCACCATCCCGCACTTCACGTCCGGCAGCCGTATGGAACACGGTAGTAAGGCTGTCCGGAATACGTCCCACACTGCCGTCCTCATTCCGGTGCTTGTAGTCGATAGCCTGCACACAACGGCCGCTGGGAATATAATATTTGGAAGTCGTCAGCTTCATGGTACCACCGTATGGCAACGGACGGGTGGTCTGCACCAATCCCTTACCGAAAGTACGGTTACCGATAATGACCGCACGGTCAAGGTCCTGCAAAGAGCCCGCAAGGATTTCTGACGAAGAAGCCGTTCCGCCATTGACCAGAACAGCCAAAGGAATTTCCAGATCCAACGGTTCACGCAATGTCTTGTAGGTATTGCTGGCTTGCTTAATCTTACCCTTTGTCGTCACAAGTGTTTTTCCGCGAGGCAGAAAGAAGTTGGCTATCTCTATAGACTCATCCAGCAAGCCACCCCCATTGTTCCGCAAGTCAATCACCAACGAAGTCATCCCCCGCTTCTTCAAGTCCAGAAAAGCCTGCTTGAACTCCTTGGAAGGATTCCCCGAGAAGGTGCTGAGATTGATATAACCTATATTATTATCCAGCACCGTATAATAAGGTATGAACGGCAATTGGATGGAACGGCGCACAATGTCGAAATCCAACGGTTTCTCTGTACCGGGACGTTGCACTTTCAGCTTGAAGCTGGTACCCACTTGTCCGCGAAGCATCTCGCTGACTTCCTGGTTGTTCTTTCCGGCAAGGTCTTTTCCGTCAATTTCCATCAAAATATCTCCGGCTTTCAGGCCTACATCGGCAGCAGGCATATTCTCGTATGGCTCAGATATCATGGAACGTTTCAGTTTCGGATTCCAAGTAATCACAGAACCTATACCACCATAGGAATTCTTCAGCATCTGCTCCAATTCGCTTTGGTCATCTTCCGGATAATACTCCGTGTAGGGATCCAGCGAGTAGAGCATGGCATCAATGCCTTCACGGATAGTCTTGTTCGGATCAATCGTATCCACGTAGAACATATCCAACTCTTTCACAATGGAATTGAATATATCCAGATTCTTTGCTATTTGGAAACTGCGGCTATCACCACTCTTAAACCCCCAAAAACAAACGGCTCCCGCTACAATCAGCAAGGTAACCATCCAGCGTATCTTTAAAATTCTTCTCATAATTATGATAATGTGCTAATATGCCAATGTGCCAATGTGCTAATAACCTGCAGCGTAATAGCGAAACAAATATTGCGCAGCCAATTAGCACATTGGCACATCAGCACATTAATTAATTAATAAAATTTCTTCCTTGATTTTTTCCCATTGTGCAGCCTGAAGCTCTGTACCCACCACTTGTATCACATCTTTGGAGAGAAGGGAGCCTATCTTGCCACATTTCTCCAGCGAGTAGCCACACGTCAGTCCATACAAGAAACCTGCCGCAAAATAGTCGCCAGCTCCTGTAGTGTCCACCACTTTCTCTACCGGAGCCGCTTGTACCTGCACCATCTCTGTACCTTTGCGAATCAGAGAACCACGGGCACCCACCTTTACAATGGCTATGCTACACATTTTGGCAATGATATCCAATGCTTCCTCCGGTTCCTTACCCGTAAAAGCCTTTGCCTCTTCCTCATTGGCAAAAACAATATCCACATATTTGTTGACCAACAGAGAGAAAAATTCAAGGTCTCCTTCTACTATATTGTAGCTCGCCATGTCCAAACATACTTGTAAGCCGGCCTCTTTAGCCAGCTCAATGGCACGGAGAATCATATCATGGTCTTGCACCAGATACCCCTCTATAAATAGGTAAGCATATCCTTTGAACATATCCAGCGAAAGATCTTCCGCCTTCAATGTAGAAGCCGCCCCCAAATAAGTGCCGAAAGTGCGCTCTCCATCAGGAGAAATGAAAGTAGAGGCTACACCGGACGGAAGGGTAGTGGAAAGCAATAAATCCGCCTCTGTCCCATGCTCCAGCAGACTATCCCGGAAAAAGTTACCGTAAAAGTCATTGCTTACTTTTCCGATGAATCCCGTACCCGCACCAAGGCATGCCATTGCCCGAATTGCGTTTCCGGCAGAACCTCCGTTAGCCAGATGCGTCTCCATCCGGCTGAAATACTCACTAATTTTCAAGAACTTATCTTCATCAATCAGAGTCATACTTCCTTTCGGGAGCTGCATCTCCGTCAAAATATTATCATCCTCAATGATTGCCAGTGCATCAACCAAAGCATTGCCCAACCCAATTATTTTATCCATCTTCGATATTTTTTTTGCAAAGATATTGCATATTTCAAAATATCCTATTACTTTTGCAGCGCATTTGAGAAAAAACAACATTCTTCCTTAGCTCAGTCGGTTAGAGCATCTGACTGTTAATCAGAGGGTCCTTGGTTCAAGTCCAAGAGGAAGAGCGAAAAAACTTGAATGCATATTCTTCCTTAGCTCAGTCGGTTAGAGCATCTGACTGTTAATCAGAGGGTCCTTGGTTCAAGTCCAAGAGGAAG
>ENA-UOJN01000852-UOJN01000852.1-human-gut-metagenome-genome-assembly--contig:-C125IIP-NODE-852-length-23786-cov-18.637394_pt1 | contig 23786 bp, 16 predicted proteins | sample MGYA00242350_ERZ723897 | MGnify/ENA metagenome assembly ERZ723897 | reverse complement strand
AACTGAGAAGGCAGGAGCTGACCGTTATCGATCTGGGAGAACAGAGCTTCCTGACAAAAGACATCGACATCCAGATCGGCGGATGGCCCAAGGCCAGGGATCTCAGCGTCATGTGCCGCCAGTTCGTCAGCATGACCAAAGCGGGCGTCAGCATTCTCGAATCCCTGAAAATGCTCTGCGAACAGACAGAGAACAAGAGATTACAGGAGGCACTGAAGGAAGTCCGCATCAGCGTGGAAAAGGGTGAGACCCTGGCAGACTCCATGGCAGAGCACCCGAAGGTATTCCCAGCGATTATGGTGAACATGGTGGCTGCCGGTGAGGCATCCGGCAGTCTGGAAACGGCACTCGATCGAGTGGCGGTGCAGCTGGAAAAAAACAGCAAGACACAGGCAATGCTGAAAAAGGCAATGATTTATCCTGTGGTTGTATGCATAGTGGCTGTCGTTGTTACCATTGTAATGCTGGTAAAGGTAATTCCTTCTTATGAAGATATGTTTGCAGATTTGGGAACGGATTTACCATGGATTACTAAATTTTATGTAAATATGAGCCATGGAATCAGAGATTACTGGTTTATTATTATTCCTATAGTCATAGCAATAGCAATCGGAATTAAATATTTTGCGGGAACGAATCCGGGAAAACATGTATTTGGCAAGATTACTTTGAAGCTACCGCTTTTCAAAAAACTTACCGTGAAATCGGCAGCTGCTATGATGGCGAGAACTTTGAGTACACTGATTGGCGCGGGCGTACCGTTGATTGAGGCCGTAGATATTGTTTCTGGTGTCATGAGTAATATCTATTTTAAAGAAGCCTTGCAGGATGCAAGAGAAGAAATTACCATTGGTATGCCTTTATCCAGACCATTGCAGGAGAGTGGACTATTTCCGCCGATGGTATACCAGATGATCCGCATCGGGGAAGAAGCCGGTAGTACGGAAGAAATGTTGGACAAGATTGCAGACTACTATGATGAAGAAGTGGAAATGGAAATTCAGTCGCTGATGGCAGCACTGGAACCTATGATCATCATTGTACTGGCAATCGTAGTGGGTGGATTGATTGCAGCATGCATGGCACCCATGGTATCCATGTATCAGGCTTTGGATACTCTCTAAAATTGGATTATCCGTCCTGTGTAGGGACAGGACGATAATTAATAAATGGGGCGGAAAACTTACTACCCTGAAATTAAAAAACACATAAAAAGGAGAATGTAATTATGAACAAGAAACAGAAGAACTTAACAAACAAAGGTTTCTCCCTGGTAGAGCTGATCATCGTTATTGCCATTATGGCAGTCCTGATTGGTGTTTTAGCACCTCAGTATATTGGATATGTTGAAAAGTCAAAACAATCCACTGATGTTCAGAATGCTCAGTCTTTAGCAACTGAAATTGGAGTTGCAATTGCTGATGTTGAAGCTGGAACCAAAACTGCAACTTATGTATCTGATGGAACTTATAATGAGGTTACAACTACATTGGTTAGTGCAGTACCTGCTGTTAAGAAAGTTAGTGGTGCAAAATTCTATTATTCAATTGATAGTAACAATATTGTACATATTGCCTATGGTACCGCTTCTGCCGCTGCTACTGCTGCTACGGATTTGTATCCTGAATTAGGTACAACAGCAAAAACCACATATGATAAAATTAAATAATTTTTGAAAGGCACCTGACATGCTCCCTACAATCTTACTCTACATAGTGATTTTCCTTTATGGAATCGTGATCGGTAGCTTCCTCAATGTGTTGATCTACCGTATCCCGAAAAAAGAGAATATTGTAACGACCAGGTCTCACTGCATGAACTGCGGTTATCAGCTGCGGTGGTACGACCTCGTACCGCTGTTCAGCTACTTGGCGTTGGGAGGCAGATGTCGGAAATGCAAGGCACATATCTCCGCTCAGTACCCCATCATCGAGGCACTGAACGGAGTGCTGTACCTGCTCGTATTCTGGAAGTATGGGATGAGCGTGGATTCCCTAGTCTACTGCTTGTTGTTTAGTGCACTTCTTGCTTTAAGTGTGATTGATTTCAGAACATATGAGATCCCTGTGGGATTTAACTTATTTATACTGGCACTGGGGCTGATCCATGGAGCCTTCCACTATACACAGTGGCTGGATTTCCTGATTGGCTTCCTGTGTGTCAGTGTATTTTTACTTATTCTGTACTACGCTACCGGTGGCAGAGCCATTGGCGGCGGTGATGTGAAACTGATGGCGGTCTGTGGACTGCTGCTCGGCTGGAAATTGATTATTTTCGCATTTTTACTGGGATGTATCATTGGTTCCGTGATCCATCTGATCCGTATGAAAGTAAGCGGCGAAGGGCATGTCCTCGCCATGGGACCGTATCTCTCCGCAGGGGTGGCAGTCGCTGTCCTGTGGGGCAATGAATTCTTACAGTGGTATCTGGGTCTGTATCATTAGAGACCGGATACTTACATCTGATATGAGATTAGAAAGTTCTTGGGACACTTTTTCTGTCCCAAATACGATAAAGAACCGATAAGAGGAAGGGTAGAAGCATGGCAATGAACAATCGCGTATTGAGTATTGAGATCGGTAACTCCTTTACGAAGATCTGCGAGATCGACTATAAGGTGAAGAAACCGAAGGTCTACAAGGTATTGACCGTCGAGACCCCGGAGGGCGTCGTGGTGGACGGTATGCTGCAGCCGACACAGGAGTATGCGGATCATCTGGTGAACGCACTGGGCACGAACGGCATCCGTACGAGGAAAGTAATCTTCACCATTTCTTCTACCAGAGTGGCGAGCCGTGAGGTACAGATCCCGAACGTGAAGGCGAACAAGATCGAGGCACTGGTGAAGACGAACGCGAACGATTATTTCCCTGTGGATCTGACCCAGTATGAGATCGGGCATTATCTGGCAGGCGGACTGACCGAGGAAGGAAAGCTTCGTGTCATGGCACTGGCAGTGCCCAAGGCGCTGTTAAACAGCTATTACCAGCTGGCGCAGATGTGCGGCTGGGAGGTTGAGTGCTTCGATTACAGCAGTAACAGCTTATACCAGATCCTTCGTGATGAGAAGTCCGAAAAAGTTACCATGATGATAAAAATCGATGAGAACAGTACCATCGTGACCGTGCTTTCCGCCGGCAAGGTGCTGCTGCAGAGAACCGTGGCATACGGCGTGCAGGATGCCATTGAGACCATGATCGCTTCCGGTGCCTATGCCGTGAACGATCCCATGAGCGCGGTAGAGCGTTTCCAGAAGAAGACCTGCCTGAACAGAGTACTCCATCAGGGAGACAAGCTCTGGGAGGAAAATGCCGGACGCTGGGAAGACGAAGATGCCGGCAATGTGGAAGTCACAGCAGCCAGACAGAAGATTACATCTACCCTGGAGCCTCTGATCGTCGGCGTCAACCGTGTCATTGATTTCTATGACTCCAGAAATGGTGATACACCTATTGAGAGAACTTACGTCACCGGCCTCGGCGGCAGCTTCAGCGGCATGAGCAAGCTGTTCACTAACTGCCTGGAGCGCAAGGTACATACCCTGTCCGATATGGAAGACAAGATCGGCATGAGCAAGGCTATCCGTTCCACCAGACCCGCAGCCTATATTTCCTGCCTGGGCGCAGTACTTGCCCCCGTGGGACTGATCGATAAGAGCCAGCAGAAGGGCAAGGGCATGACCGTAGTCAGCGGTACGAACTACACCTTCGTCAGCGTGGCGGTCCTGGTGCTGGGCGTGATCCTGTCCATCGCCATGGCAGTGACTTCCCTGACCAGATACTTCGGCACCGTGGCGGAGAATGTGGCTCTGCAGGCGAGAGTCGAGGAATTACAGCCCGCGCAGGCAGTATATAATGAATACCTCTCAGTGGCAGCACAGTATGATAAATACAAATATCTGTATGAGTATACTGAGAATCCCAATGAAAATCTCGTGGAGTTCATCAATGAGTTGGAGCAGATATTACCCAGTAGCTTTTGGACCAACAGCTTCAGTTCGGATCAGACGGGAATCAGCATGTCTGTAACTGTGGAAGGTAAGGCTGCAGCAGCGAGAACGATTCTGAATATCCGGAATATGGAGAGCATTTCCGATGTACAGATCAGCGGTATTACAGACAGCAAGGACGAAGCTGGCAAATCAACCGTTACCTTTTCTATTACAGGCACTTATAAAGCGTTGACAGACGAGAGTGCGGAACAGACTGACACTCTGACAGTACAGTAGGAGGTAGAGGAAGATGAAAGTTAAGAAAAGCGAAATCCAACTTTTGATTGCTGTACTGGGAGTCCTTCTGGCCGTGGTGACTTATTTCCTGGTATATGCGAAGTTTAATGATATGTCGGAGACGATAGAGACGCAGAATGCATCCCTGAGATCCCAGGTATCTACGCTTGAGATATTGGAGCAGCGTAAGGCAGATTATCTGGCTGCTACCGAGAAGATGCAGTCATATATTACCGGATTCGAGAATCGTTTCCCGGCAGATATTTTACCGGAAGACAGCATTATGATGGTGAAGACATTAGAGGATTATACTCGCACGGACGTAGCGAATATCGCATTTGGAACGGAGGCAGAGGTACCGTATGCAGCAGAAACTCCGGCTGCAACAGATGGAACAGCGGCAGCAACAGACGGAACAGCGGCTGCATCAGATGCGACTGCCACAGCTGATACGACAGTAACCGATAGCCCTGTTACGACAGAAGGAACTGCTTATGCTGACACCCATATGTATGAGGTACCTTTGAGCATCAGCATTGAATGTACCTATGACGATTTTAAGGGACTGGTGAGATATATTTATAACCTGCAGGAGCGTAAGAGCATTCAGGGTGTAAATATCAGCTATAATGAAGCGGTAGGAATGCTGTCCGGTAATATGACGCTGAATACCTATTATCTGTTAGGTACAGATAAGGTATACAGTGAGCCTGATATTCCTGCAATGGGTATGGGAGTAGACACTCTTTTTGGAAATGTAGAGTGAGGACATTAGTATGAAGCATGCCAAGGAAGAACAACTGAATAATGAAGGCTTTTCCCTGGTGGAGCTTCTGATCGCTATTGTGATCCTGTCAATCATAGTGGTACCACTGCTGCACAGCTTCGTTACATCAGCCAGAACAAATGCAAAATCACGCAATACCATGCATGCAACAGCGATTGCCGAAGATGTGATGGAACAGTTTGAAGCGCACACTTTAGGGGAAATGGCAGATACTTACGAAGCAGCGAGTGTGGAAGGCTTTACCAACACGGTAAAACGCGGAGAAGATATCGACAGCGATGGTGACCTGGAATGGGTATATACATTTCGTGACAGCAGCACTACATCCGGAGCGTATGATGTGGTGACTACGCTGGATCCTTCTGCTTATACGACTATCAATGAGAAAGACCTGATCGATATACAGAATCTTGCAGGCAATCTGAATGCTGTGTACTCGGAGAAAGCGGATTCAGATATCGGGGCATATTTGTATTTTTCCAATTATGCAACGAATACTGCGCTGGAAAATATTCCGAAATATGTTAAAAAAATAGTGGAAATCACAATAGACACCAACCGGATCAGTCTGGATCTGGGGGATGGGGAGACATTGGAGACCGATGTATATCTGGTGACTGCATTAACGCGATATCACTGCGACACCAGTATTTTTAACAACCCTTCTCTGAGTGGTGATTATCCGCAGAACGGCACGGATTATGTGATCTTTTCCAATGAAGACACGGTGAGAAGACAGGCGGCACAGATCAAGGCACAGAAGGAAGCCGGCGCGGCTGTACAGAGTAAAGTGATATCTGATCTGGCGAATATTGTTGTGTGTCTCCCTACGCGTATGGGAAGCGTATCCGGTAGTGAGGTCAGAGATACAGTCATTGTAAACAATCCGGATAATGTAGAGACCAATTTGTATCTTGTGATGCAATTGCCTACAACAGACGAATTACCTGCCGGGGTGACAAATGCGGAAACGGCTTACCGGGATATGATCAACAATACATATCGTGTAGCTTATGAACTTCGGGAGAGCTATCCCGGCTGGATGTCATCTGCGGGTGCATCGATCCAGTCAGCATGTAAGTTAAGAACCAACCTGATACTGAACGGATATACAGACTACAAATTCCGAAATCTGAGTGTGTCTGAAGCGGCAGGAACAGCAACGGGAGCTGATGCAAAGTCGATTATGTCAGCTAGCGGACTGACCCCGCCTTCAGAGAAGATTGATCGTATGTATGATATTACGGTACAGGTATATGCACAAGGTACCATAGGTACGAAAAACCCGGTGATCACTATGACGGGAACAGTGACACAGTAGGGAAGGAAGAAGAGAACCATGAATATATTCCGGAGACATTTTGAAAAAAATCATAAAGAAGCTGCGAATAAGGGCTCGGCTATGGTCGTTGTGATCATAGCTATGGCCTTTATTGGCATTTTAGCCAGTGTCTTGATGTATATGTCTCTGTTAAATTATCAGATGAAGGCCAACAACCTGCAGGCAAAGGATAACTTTTATTCTGCGGAGACTGTGCTGGACGAGATCCGGATGGGGATGGAAGGGCAGATTTCAACCTCTGTATCAGGAGCCTACACGAAGGTACTGGAGAGCTTTGAATCGACATCCGAAGAGCAGAAGAATTCAAAAATGAGATACTACTTTTTAAGTAGTATGCAGGAATATTATAAGGCGGATGATACTACGGTATATGATCTGACCAAGCTGTATAACTATATCAGTGCTGATACAGCGTTGGCACAGAACACAGTGCTTGAGGCAGTCAGGGGAACAGATACTTATCGTGTCTATCAGGATGCTTCCGGTAATCTCATTCAGGAGAAGGAAGGAGATGCTTCCTGGAGTGGAATCCCTAAGGGAGATCTGAAGCTGTATACAAATGGTCTGTCCTTTTGCAATTTGAAAGTTACATATACGGATGATGCAGGGTATGTCTCTGTGATCCAGACAGATCTGAGAGTCAAGCTTCCGGATATGGAATTTGCACAGGCAGTAACACTCCCGTCCATCACCGGAATTTCCATGGTCGCACAGAACAATATTCAGGTCATTCCCGATGCACCTATGAATTTGAGCAATAATACCATCGGTGGAAGCTTTTACGCTGACAGGCTTATTATTGGAAGTGAAGAAGCGAATACCGAAAATGGTACCGGGGTAACGGTGAATTTACAGGAAACTGCAGGCAATGAAAATGCAGATAAACGAATGGTAGTGGCGAAGGATCTGTATCTGGGAAGAGGAGCCACTCTGACAAGTGACCAATACGGAGAACTATGGGCAGGAACCATACGGATGCACGGCGGCGGTAATAATACGGCAAGCGTGGGAAAAATTGATTTTGCCGGTAATAGTATTTATGTAGCCGGAGATCTGAGGATGGATGGTCAGCGGAATAATTTTAAAGCAGGAACACTGATAGACGGAGAATATACCGGTCAATATATTGGATTTGGTACGGGACGCAATAATGCGGATAACAGTGCAGTGATCGTGAATGGAACAGATACGGAGATATATCTGAATGAACTTCGCAATCTGACACTGGCGGGAAATTCCTATATTTCATTGAACACGGCGAAGTCCGGTCTGTCCGGAGAAGATGCAGCTCTGAATACCGGTGTGAAAGATATTATGATGGGGCAGTCCATAGCTGTGAAGAGTGATCAGTTGGCATATCTGATCCCGGCACAGTGTATTGCATTGGATGCTTCCGGCAAGTCTGTTCTGGGAGGATCCAGTAATCCGGTGACGAAAGAACAGTATTATGATCTGATCTGGGACCAGTCAAATAAAAAAGTAAGAGACGGTGTGAGGGAGGTAGTATTTGATGTGCCTTGTACGGCATTAAACGGAAATACACTGGCTTCTTATGGGTTAAACAGCAGTAATGTGCAGAAGTACTTTAAACGCATTAACAGCAAAATTACATTGGTTTATTATTATGTCGCTTTTGACAGTACAACAGAAGAAGGCAGAACCAATGCGGCACGGTATTATCAGGATTATTATAGCGTAAATAAAGAAACAATGGATGCGTATGCCAGCCTGTATACCAAGGCGGTCAAGGTGCGAGAAGCCTCATCCGGAGCTTATATCATGCATTTATCCGGAAATTTGGTATGTAGTGAGGATCATTCCGCAGAGCTTCATCCTTCTACACTGGGAACCGATAAAAATAATGTGGGATACCAGGCTCTGCTTACCGCAGATCAGAGCAAATTTAAGGCTTTGTCTAAGAAGATGATAGACAGTTACGAGCAATTATTGCCTTTAGAGACTGCTGATACAGCAAATGCCTACACCAATCTGGTGAATGAAGGAAAGATTCTGACCTATTGGGGAGTTGTAAGAGCTGACACTAATATTGTAGATAAGTCCGGTGCAAAATATTTTACCGGTGCGGATTCGGAATATAAAGCAGTAGTGGTTCAGGGAGATTATGAATATACTTCCGCGGAAAATTTCCGTGGCCTGATCATTGCTACCGGAAATGTAAAAGTGAGCAGTAACTTCCACGGAACCATACTGGCTGGAGGAAACATTACGCTGGGACAGAATGTCAATGTGGAACCTGACCGTGATGCGGTATTACATGTAATGACTTATTCCAATAAAGCGGGAATAACTGAGACAGAGTATTCCGTAGCACAGTTTTTAAAGGGTGGAGAAGGCTATCTCCATTCAGATGGCAAGGCATACATAAACAGTGATATAAAGCTTGGAGAACTGATTGTATATGAGAACTGGCAGAAAAAGTAATAACGGAGGTTTTTCGCTGGTAGAACTGATTATCGTGATCGCGATTATGGCGATTCTGGTAGGAGTGATGGCGATATCGGCGTCTTCGTTGACAGGCAGAAAAGTAAAAAAATGTGCAGATGAGATCGTGTCCACGATCGAAAGAACCAGAGTACTGACGCTGGGCAAGGAGCAGAATGATGTGGAATGTGTCCTGACCTATGAAGGAAAGGAATATCATGCCAAAATCTATCAGAAAGGCACCCTTGTATCAGATCGTATCGTGGGAAAAGATCCGATCGATATTAAAGTATATTTTGAGGACGGAGCATCGGCAACAGGGTATACATTAGCTAAAATAGACGGAAAGACCCCTTATGCAACACCCGGTGAAAAAGGTCTGCATCTGGTATTTAACCGGGCATCCGGTGCTTTTGAGCAGAATACGAATGAGGCCGGTGGACACGAGAAGGAATATTGCAGGCGGATTGTTGTTACAAACGGTTCCAGAACTATAGAGATTACAACTGTCGGCAGGACGGGAAAGATTCTGACGAAGTAAGGAGGTTCCTATGCGTATTGGACAAAAAGGGTTCACACTGGTAGAGATCATTGTATCTTTGGCTATCATGACGATCGTTGCAGGATCTGTCGGTGCTTTTATCGTTGCAGGTAATAATTCCTATTTGCGCGGAAGCAAGGAATTGACACTGCAGGAAGAGGCACAGCTGACTGCAAATCAGATGATCGACCTGATCATTGATGTGGAGAAGGATATCCAGTTTTTGGATAGCACCGGTGCAGCGGTTGCATTGGATGGTACTCCGGCGCAGGATGCCTCCGGCAATGTTATCAATAGTACGAATGTCAGCGAGCTTCGTCTGTATAACAATGACAATGTCTATATGATCCGCTGGCAGGGAGATGACGGCAGCGGCTATGATACTGCCAATCAGATTTACCTCTATGAAGCTAAAAATTCAGTGACAACAGATGCCGATGGCAATGAAACCATTGTCTGGGGTGACCTGACTGCAGAGGATGTGAAGCCGGCATTAATGGCTGAACATGTGACTTCTTTTAATGTGGATATCAGCGAAGCCAAGACAACCCGGAAGGTTGTGCTCAAGATGACCTTTGCGTATATGGAGAAGACATATACCATCGCTGAGACAATTAAGCTGAGAAATGATCTGTCCAAAGAGAACAGCGAATCATATATGTGGATCACGGGATTGAAGATCAATCCGACGCATGCGGATTTGAAACAAGGTCAGACTGCGGTATTTACATTTGAATTTACCGGTGATTCTGAGGCAGTAGCCGAAGCAAAAGCCAAGGGCGTGGAATGGTCAGTCAGCAGGCAGGATGGCAGCGCATGTAAGAGCACCATCAATGTAAATGGAAAACTGAGCGTAGCGGATGATGAGAACTTTGGCGATAATATATTGAAGGTGACCTGTACTTCTGTGGCAGACCCTACCATAGCGGCAACGGCTACGGTGACAGTAAAAGCACAACAGATTGATTCTCTGGTGATCAGTCCCAAGGACGGTGAGGTAAAGCCCGGCGGAACACTGGCATTCAGCTGTACCATGACAGGAAAACAGGCAGCCATTGATCAGGGAGTCAACTGGGTCGTAACCAGAAAAGACGGTTCTGCACTTGCGTCAGGAACCGGAATCGCTTCTACGGGAGCGGTTGCTGATCTGAAAGCATTACTTACGGCAGGATTTGCAGAAAAACAGGGCGCCGGAGTGCTGAGGGTGACCTGTACTTCCATAGCCGATCCTTCTATGTCGGACACTGCATATGTTACCGTGGCAAAGATCGAAGGAAAGTATACAGTGGAACTGATTGCAGAGAGACTGACTACTTATGAGTACGATGATAATAGTAAGATCGGTTATTGTGCGGTTATTGAGTGTCTGACCTCCTGGGCGGATTATGCACATGGATATCCCATTATTGAATGGGTAATAGATGGTGACAGTTCCGGATACCAATTTGTGGAAACAAAAGATAAAAATCCGTACCAGATTGTTCTGGAATGTGGAACACATTTGAATGAGACGGTTACCGTAGGAGCATGGATAAAACTGGATAAAGATAATATCGTGTATAAGACTATTGATATCCATATCCCGAATCTGCTGGCAACGGAGAAGAAGAGTAATCCTTATATCCAGAGTGATCAGTTTGTCTTATTCAGGAACGGAAGAGTAGAATGCGAATTAGTGAACTATACCGGAGATGCGAGTCAGGTAAAGTGGCGCATTGCAAATGACAGAGAAAACGGACTTGCACCTGAGTATTTTGCTGAAAAAGACGAAGCAGAGAAGCATGCGTGGGATATTAATGAACAATCAAAGAGACTGGTTGGGTTCAGTAAATATTATTATGACGCTAATGGAGAACTTAATTTTGATTTTAGCTATGGAAACAGCAACAGTCAGTATGACTCGACGAACTCTACAAGAAGAGTCAGTGCTTCCGCAACCGGACAAAAGGTATTTGTATGGGCAAAGCATAATATTGACATGAATACGGAATACCGTCTGGAACTACAGGCATATATTGATGTGCCGGAAGGGACGACCGGGTCCAATATTGTACTGAATGAGGAAGGTAAGCCGATTAAGATCATAGCGGAAACAGAATTATTGATCCCTCAATGTAACATTTATTTCCCCAACGGAAACAGATATCTGGTTATCAATCAGGGAGAAGACATAGATATTAATCTTATAAAAGATAAAAAACAGCATTGGGGTAACGGGGAAAATCCCGGCTTATATTCCTGCCCGATAATAATCAACATGTATGGATTTGCAAATACCAACACAGTAGATCAAAAGTCTCAGTTGGCAACGAACGGTGCTGGATTGACGAAATTTGACGCAAAAATAGAAGCGGATGAACCGATAAATCCGGGTACAAAAGTCAGTAAATCTACAATATCAACAGAAGGTGGAGAATTACAGATTACGATACAGCCTAATGAGTCCAGTAAGATGTTGTATCTGACCTTTAGCGATCCTAGATTGGAACATCAATTAGAGATCAAACGAGCATTGGTAATTTATTGGAACAGGAAGGATAATAAATGACCATGAATTGGAAACGCAACTCAAAAAAGTACATAGCAGGAATTCTTACCATAGCTTTGGCAGCCGGTGTCTGCCAGAGCTATGGCTCTATGGAAGTAAAGGCGCAGGAGAAGACACTCCCGGGAATTGAGAAATTAGTATATGATACGGTGTCTTCCGGAGATGCCTTTCATATTCTGGAGATTGTTCCGTCAAAAGAAAATGCCAGCATTGGCTACCTCATAGGCGGAGAAGAACCGGTTGCCGGTGGCAGGAAGCTGTCAGAACTGCCGTCTCAGTCCGAGAGAGTGAATGCAATGGCGAACCTTGCGACAAATGCGGGAAGTGACATTGTTGGAGCCAATGGTCTGATTACAGTATCGCCATATACGGAAGCAGAGAGTGGTAGTCGTTCCGAGAATCTGAAGGGACGGTTTGTTTATCGAGGAGTTGGCGGTAGATATAATTATGTACTTCATGGTGCAACATATCGTAAGCTGAATGACAATGAGACTACTTCGGAGCCCCGCTATGCCCGCTATACGGAGATGGTTAAGGCAACGGAGCTGAACCGGGATGCACAAAGTATTATTCCGACATTTTCTAGAATTAGCGGAACGGGTGGACAATTGGAAATCCGTCTGAGTGATGGTTCGGTCGCTGAGACGAAGAACACTTATGGACTGGATACTTCTACGACGGTGCCCACAGGTTCTTCCACATCGGAATTTGATGTTAAGGATTATATTGATCTGGAAATGTATCAGAAAAATGCAACAGCGGATTCTTATACATATCTGGGAACTGTTGTAAAAGGTGCAGATCTTCCTGAAGAATATCGCCCTGCAGCGGAGACTGGACAGAACTTGACGACATCTTCGGTACAGATCGAAGCTGGAGAGCAGGAAGAAGCAGGAAACCAGGCAGAAGCCGGTGGACAGACGGAAGCAGGAAACCAGGCAGAAACTGGTGTGCAGACGGAAACAGGAAACCAGGCAGAAGCCGGTGTGCAGACGGAAACAGGAAACCAGGCAGAAGCCGGTGGACAGGCACAAGCAGGAAGCCAGGCAGAAGCCGGTGGACAGGCACAAGTAGGAAACCAGACAGAAGCCGGTGCGCAGGGAGAAGCAGAAAACCAGTTAGAAGCCGGTGTGCAGGCAGAAGCAGGAAACCAGACAGAAGCTGCAGACCAGGCAGAAGGTATGGAGAGTAAGGCATATTTAGCAGCTACGACATCCGGCAATGACCCGTCATATAAATCGGAGACTTCAGCTACTGCACCTGCGATGTCTTCAGCAAAAGAGAATACTGCTGCTCCGGTACAGACCTATGCTGCATCGGGTGAAAATGTAGATAATAACTTATATCTGCTGAATCATGACTCAAAGCCGGCTAAATTATGGGCTGTCTGGGACTCTGTTAACAAGGTATATAATTTTCAATCCATTGCAGATGCATACTTTGTTAAGGTAACGGAAAACGGTGATTATTATGTATCTTATGCAACTTTATGCACAGATGGTGATTATCGGATAGAAGACAGTTATGTCGAGAACCAGACAGGAAGCTATATTAGGGTAACTGCCTCCAGCGTGGAGATAAAGACAGAGGGAGATACCGGGTTCGACAATGCACAGACCTATGACTTTATCGGAGATGACAGGGAAAATGCACTGGAGACCATCAGGTACAATGGTGGTATTAATAATAAAGAATGGTTCAAAAAGCAGGTTTTGAATTTATCAGGAGAAGGGAAGTATGAAGGTACTGCCTCTGTCAGTGGTGATGTAGATAAATTAAAGATTGAAGTGACTACACTTACTTTGCAGGAACTGGCGGATCTGACGAATCCAGAGGTGTCTGCTGATAAAAGCTATTGCGGTGTTGATCTAGATGATGTGGATCTGATCTATCTATCCGGGAAGGGTGACTATTCCGGAGATGAACCGAAAAATATGAAATATGCCGCAAGTAAAATTGCACAGATGGTATTCGGCATTACAGACGATAAGGGGAATCGTTCCGATGCCGCAAGAGTTCCGGTTATCATAGATTACGGATTTTATAAGAAAAATTCGGATGCTAAGCATAAGGCTATGACTAATCTGGTTCTGACCTTGTTGCGCGTATCAGAGGCAGACCCTGATAAGAGCCTTGCAAAAGCTATTGTGAAAAGTAAGAGTATGTTTGAAAAGGCCCTGGATGATACAACATATAAGGATAAGGTAAATACTATTTTCACATCCTTTGCACAAACGGCGGGGATAGAGAAATATAATGATAAGACCTTGGGAGCACTGAAAGAGTTCCTGACGGAGAATGTATATCTGTATGATGATAGTGAAGGAAACAAACCTTATGTGGCTTCTGATTACCTGACGGATATTGACAGCTCCAAGCAATGGATTTACAGTGCAGTGAAAAAGGAAATTCAGTATGAAAATTTCCTGACAGACAAAAGTGGTTCGGGCGGCAATAAATTGGCGGAGAATATTACCAAGGCATCCGTGACCAGATATATTCTGAACTGGTACATGCACAGAGTCACGGTGAAATCCTCTATTCGTGTATTGGATCTGGAGCCCTGCTATGATTTTAGCGATACGTTAAAAAGTAAGTTGCAGACTGATGTGGTCAATATGATGGGGATGAACGGAATTTATGATGCATCTGCGATCAATATTACACAAATGTCATCTGCGGAATTTATAGGTAAGATCGAGGACTTGAATGAAAAGTACGACATGATCTATCTCGGAGCCCGGGTCAGCAAGATGAACACAGAAAATGGTGTGACTGTGTATAATGATCCACAGATGAAAGGGTTGATTTATTCTCATGTAGGAGACTACTATGACTATGCCACCAAAACGAAAACGGATAATGTTACGCAGGCTAGGGAGACGTATAATGCAAGGCACAGACTGCAGGATTCTTCGCTGGATCACAGTAAGACTAACGATGATGATCCAACGAATAAGAGTGCAGATGTCTATCGTGGTCCCGGCAATGATATGAACTCTACCCGATATGAGGAATTCTGTCAGTTCATTGAGGCGGGATATCCGGTGGTCATTGCGGATACGTTTATTAAATATGGGGACAATCAAATACCTGAGGCATCAACAGATACGCTGGACAAAAATTCTTATTTTTACAAGCTGATTCAGTTTGCTCTGAAAGATGAAAATGGTCAGTATTTATATTGGCAGAAAAATATTTTTACAGAGAGTCAGCTGATGGATAATACAGCAGATCCTAAATTAGGAACCACATTATCTGCACGTAGATCAGTATTTTGTAATTACCTGAATCTGTCAAAGCTTTCCGTCAACTGGGTAACTACTTACGGAGCGGCATATCCGCAGGAACTGGAATATAATGGTCAGGACGGTGCCAGCAACGGTGGCTCACTGAAGAAGATAGACGGAAAATATCAGTTGCAATATATTTTTAATCTGCAGAATGATGCTGCAATATCACAGACAGGTACTACCTATGATTGTAAACTGTTCGTAGATAAAAATGCAGACGGTCGTTTCTCCGGCTCTGATTATGTAGAGGGTAAGACATATACGTCATCGGAAGAAGTTAGCGGTCTTACTGTGTATATAAGAAAGGGAGATGAGTGGAATAAGGTTGATCCGATTGCAACGGCAAACGGAAACAGATATGAATTGCGTACCGGGGAGACCTATCGTGTGATCCGGGCTCTGCCGGAGGAATATGTAGGGGTTATCCCATGGAAGCTGGTATTTTATGATAATGCGGACAGACTGGTGAGAACTGCCAAGTCAGGCTATACCTCTGTGCCGCAGCAAAGTGGGAAAAAGACAATCCGTGTATTGCAGTTGTTGTCTGATGATAACCGTAACAACTGGAATCTTCATGACGATTCTACTTTTTCCAATTACATTAACGGGTTAACTGACTGGAATGTAAGTATTGACAGCATGACAGTAACCAATCTTGTAAATAATAAGCTGAAAATTAGCGGGACTTCGGATACTGATATACAGAGGATATACCAGGAGTCCTACAATCTGTTCCAGCAATATGATATGTTGATACTAGGCTTCGGTGACGCCTACCGGTTTGGATATACCTATGGCGCAAGTGATGTTTACTATAATAGGTTGGATAATGTTAAGAGGAATCTGGCTGTTGGCTGGGCTGTCAGAGACTACATAGAATCCGGCAAGAGTATTTTGTTCACCCATGATACTACTTCATATGTCAATAATATCAAAAGTGCGATTCAGTGGAATGACGATGGACATGCAGAAAATAACAATACGAACTACTGGTATTGGGGATATGAATTCAATAAGACCATTCGTGCATCCGTAGGCCTGGATCGCTATGGAGCATTGAAAGAGTATTATCAGCAGAGAGTTGAAAATTCAACGGGAGAGGAACAGAAGAGGGATCAGGAATATCTTAACACGTTAAAGTCCTATACTTTTGACGAGATTAAGGAACCGAATTCGGATAATGATCTCATGCAAAAGGAAGGTCTGACTAAATATACGGTAGTCCGTTTCCTGAGAAGCTATCTGGAAGATCTGCGGACAACAAACAGTTCGGAAGTATGGTTCCCTGTTAAGAATTCATTGCTGAAACAGGCTGGATATGACAATGGAAAAGGTCCTGATTGGAACCACCCCAGTAATTTGCTGATGGGTGATTACGCAGGCAGTTCGCTGATCGCAACACAGGTAAATGAAGGGCAGATTACGCAGTATCCTTATCAGATATCTGCAAAGGAACAGTTAGAGATCAGTAATACGCATTACCAGTGGTTACAGCCGAATATGGAGCTGGACCGTAACGGAGACGGTAAAAATGATATTGTGGTGTGGTACTGTATTTCCGGTGTGGCTAGCGGTAACTATAAAGATACTAATATTTATAACATCACACCCAATGATGTGGTAAATAATTATTATATCTATACCATGGGAAATGTGACATATTCCGGAGCGGGACATTCCAGACCCACTAAGGACGCGGAGATCAAACTGTTTGTTAATACGATGATTGCAGCGTATAATGCCGGTGTGACGGCACCTTCCGTAAGCTTTAAGGATAAAAGCGGCAGCAAGATCCAATCCGTGTATATGCTGTATGATCCGGTCAACCATATTGTATTGGATGATAAGAATAACGGAACCATCAGTGTCAACTTCCAGGCAGATGACTACAATATTCTGGCAGGTGGACAGCAGTTATGTGTTGAATTTTACAAATCCTGTGCAGATGATACGGCCGGAGCCATTAGTGTAGACGGAATCACAGGAAAGGTATTGCGCTTAAAGACGGATGGAGAGGATGGCCTCAAGATCACGGATAGCAATGGAAAGGAAATTTCACCGATAGAACGCAATGGAGTTCAGAATTGTTACCCGATTACAAATGGCGCGACCTATACCTTGAAATATTCTTCGGATGAGATGGGACTGTTTCGTACCGACACTCCCGGGACGATTTTGAACGAAGGAGCGCAGGCAGCTACGATCTACGCAAGAGTCTATACCGTGTATGATAATGGATCAAAAGTAACTCCTTGCGGAATAGCTGAGTTATCCATCAGCGCCCAGGAGCTGTTCGAACTGGATTAACTTTTTCAAAAGTAATATTGCACAAAAAGCAGAGCTGTGAGAAATAACCAATTTCCACAGCTCTGTTTTTGTATAGTTTTTCAGCACTTGTTTTGCCGGATTCCCTTGCAGAATGGATACCTCTGTGATATATTAAGTTCATCTATAGAAAGTCTGTATAGATAAGATTTCGAAGATACCATATATTAGGATAGCATCATATATGGGCATCATTTTATCGCACCCTGTGTGCAGTTCAAGGCATATCGCCGTGAAATTCATTTTTTACAATGTTAATAGGACAAATTATTGACGTACCCTATTATATAGGGTAATATAAAGGAGGAAAATGACTAGAACATTTATACAAACAGATGAATTTTCTCGAAATTGGGATGGATTTGGATTTACAGATGATGATTTGAGAAGATTGGAATTTGATATTATGATGAACCCTCACAAATATCCAGTTATGCAGGGTACAGGTGGGCTCAGAAAGGCAAGATTTGCATTTAAACACCATGGGAAAAGTGGAGGTGTGAGAGTGTGCTATGTCGATTTTGTCATAGAAGAAACCATATACTTAATTACGGTATATTCAAAAAATCAGAAGGATAATTTGTCAAAACAGGAACGAAATAACATTAAAATATATATTGACAGACTTCGTGACAATATATAAAGAGGAGTTAAGACTATGAAGAGTGTATATGAGAGTATCATGACTGGCTTAAATGAAGCTATAGAAGATGCACAATCAGAAGGCAAGAAATTAAACAGGAGAACAGTGACAATTATCCCTGTTAAGGAATATGGAGCGGAGCAGGTTAGAAATATTAGAAATTCTGTAGGAATGTCACAGAGTACTTTTGCAGGCTATCTTGGTGTGACCAAGAAGACAGTGGAAGCTTGGGAAGCGGGGACAAATCATCCTTCCGGTGCAGCCAGCAGAATTTTGAATATGATGGAAATGGACACGGAATTGGTAGAAAAATATCCGTTTGTTCAGTGTGGAATTTGATAAGGGAAATATTCAAATTTACAGCTGCAACGGAGAGCCTATATGCAGACAGTACGAATACATTGCACTATTAACTGGAAGATGTCGCAAAATACCATGGAAGATTATCTTGCAGAAGGTAACGCATATCGTTCAGACCGAAAAGTAATTCATAAAGAAGCTACTATCAAAATGCTACGGGTATTGTCCGGGGATAAAAACGTGGATGATACCGAAGAAATATTAAAAGGATTAGATATTGCAGAGGAGGATGAGATCAGCATGTGTGAATTGTTTGACCAGTATACGAGACGGGGAATTTCGCAAGGAATTTCCAGGGGAATTATTATAATGTGTAAAGATTTTAATGCCACCTATGAATATACGCTGCAGAAATTAAAGAATAAACTCAATATTTCGGAAATGGAAGCAGAAGAACAGATGAAGCTTTATTGGTAAAAAGATATTGACTTTTATTTCTTACTATGCTAAATATATACTATACCTACTGGAACAGTAGGAATATAAAATGTGGTATCAAAGCCGTGGGGCTTTTGACCCAGACATCATACATAGGCATAGGAGGAGAAAAAGATGGCATTTGCAGCAGAGACCATATGTGTCCAGGGAAGTAATGAGAGAAGGGATCCGTTTGGGGCCATCAGTATGCCGATTTATCAGAATGCGGCGTATGCGCATCCGGGATTGGGTAAGAGCACAGGATATGATTATTCCCGTTGCGGTAATCCTACCAGAGATGAAGTGCAGAAGACGGTTGCCCTGTTGGAACAGGGAACGGAGGCTTTGGCATTTTCTACCGGTATGGCAGCGATCACTACACTGATGGAGATTTTTTCTCCCGGGGATCATCTGATTGCTACGGATGATCTGTATGGCGGTACGTTGAGGCTGTGGAATACGATCAGTCATAAGAACGGAATATCAGTAGATTGTGTGGATACTTCAAATGTGGAGACCGTGAAGGCGGCGATCCGTCCGGAGACGAGGGCGATTTATCTGGAGACTCCGTCCAACCCTATGATGAAGGTCGCAAATATTGGGGCAATCGCAGAGCTGGCACACGCGCATAGCTGTCTTCTGATCGTTGACAATACCTTTTTATCCCCGTATTTTCAGAAGCCGCTTACCTTAGGAGCGGATGTTGTAGTGCATAGCGGTACGAAATATCTGGAAGGACATAACGATACTTTATCCGGATTCCTGGTAGTAAAGGATGATGCCCTGTACCAGCAGCTGAACAATATTTATAAGACGACAGGTGCCTGTCTCTCCCCGTTTGACAGCTGGCTGTTACTCAGAGGTATCAAGACACTGGCAGTCCGTATGGAGCAGCATCAGAAAAATGCCCTGACGATTGCACACTGGCTGGAACAGAGACCGGAAGTGGAGAAGGTATATTATATCGGTCTGGATTCGAGACCGGATAAGGCTCTGATCGACAGACAGTGCAGCGGATACGGCGGAATGATCTCATTCCGGTTGAATTCCCCGGAAAAAGCTGTTAAAATCTTGGAGAGCGTTAAGCTGATCCGTTTTGCGGAGAGTCTGGGAGGCGTGGAAAGTCTTCTGACCTATCCGATGAAGCAGACCCATGCAGATGTACCTGTTGAAGTACGGGAAGCTTTGGGAGTGGATGAGAAGCTTCTGAGAATGTCAGTGGGAATCGAGAACATCGATGATCTGCTGGCAGATTTAGAGCAGGCCTTTGCTTAGTGTGGGTGTAACCTGGTATACATAGTAGTTCAGCCAGCTGCGCTGAAGATTTCCACAGAATGACGCATCGGAAAGCATCGAGATAAGATATGCAGGGTGCTTTCAAACGGAATAAATCGTAGGATGACTGATGAAAAAGATTATGTTGTAAATGAATATAGATTATGGTCTGTATGGGACGGAAGTGCCTGAATATTTACAGATTTTGAGAAAGGTATGGTTAGCTGTATGACTACATACAATTTTGATAAGATTACGAACCGGAAGGGAACGAATTGTCTGAAATATGATTTTGCGGTGGAGAGAGGAAAGCCGGCGGATGTGCTGCCCCTGTGGGTGGCGGATATGGATTTCCCGGTATCCGAAGAGATCTCGAAAAGTCTTCATGCTGCGGTAGAACATGGAATCTACGGCTATACCCAGCCGAAGGATGCTTATTACAATGCTGTGATGAACTGGATGGAGAGGAAGCATAATTGGAAGACAAAGCGGGAATGGATCGTGAAGACTCCGGGGGTGGTATTTGCTCTGGGCGCAGCGGTGAAGGCATTTACTGATCCGGGAGATGCGATACTGATTCAGAATCCGGTGTATTATCCGTTTACTAATATTATCCGAGACAATAACCGAAAAGTAGTAGATAATACATTGGTATATCATCCGGTTACGGAGCGTACGGTAGTGCCAGTAACAACAGATGATGTTTCCGAACAGCAGATTAACAACGTTGGTACTGTCAGTCCGGCATATCAGATTGATTTCGAGGACTTTGAACGCAAGATAGAACAGGAACATGTAAAACTCTTCATTCTGTGCAATCCTCACAACCCGGTAGGCAGAGTGTGGACGGTAGAGGAATTGCAGAAGCTGGGAGAGATCTGTCTGCGCCATCATGTTATCGTGGTCAGTGATGAGATTCACAACGATTTTGTCTATCCCGGTTACGAGCATACGGTGTTCGCCAACGTAGATCCCCGTTTTGCGGAGTTTACCTTGACTTGTACGGCACCCAGCAAGACATTTAACCTGGCTGGCTTACAGATCTCCAACATATTTATCCCGAATGAAAATCTGCGTAAGGCATTCAAAACAGAAATTGACAGAACCGGCTATGATGAGCCCAATGCCTTAGGTGTGGTGGCATGTGAGGCAGCTTACCGTGCGGGAGAAGACTGGCTGGAGCAGTTAAGAGCTTATTTGCTTAAGAATCTGAATTTCTTACGGGATTTTTTGCAGGAGAAGATTCCACAGATTCATCTGGTGGAGCCGGAAGGCACTTATCTCGTATGGTTGGATTGCAGTGAACTGGGAATCACCGGTAAGGAGCTGGATCAGTTCATTGTGGACAAGGCAGGACTTTGGCTGGACGGAGGATCCATGTTCGGACCCAGCGGAGCCGCTTTTCAGCGCGTGAACATCGCCTGCCCCCAAGCTACACTGGAACTTGCCTTGAATAAGTTAAAAGCAGCGGTGGAAGGACACGGAACCCACCTTTGATTGGCTTGAATTCTTGTATCCTATATACTTGCCAATCGGTTTCCTGATCACCGGACATCAGGGACATCCAAGCCGGAATATTCAGATAGATTCGCGAGGCCGTTCCGGAGCATGATATCTGCTGACAGACTCGTAAGACCATTCCGAAGAATGATATATATTGACAGATGAATATTCTTGCGTCAAGAAACCGTGATTCCGTTGTGGTGGAAACCTGCATTCTGGACACGGAAACCACCTTTGCTTGATTATCTTTTACAAGAATAGCACCAGAGTCAAGTCCAGAACCGCTTTGCAGAGCGTTAACCGGATTACCTTGGTGAGATTTTTTGTATCCTATATACTTGCTAATCGGTTACTTGAGCACTAGACATCAGGAACATCCAAGCCGGAATATTCAGATAGATTCGCGAGACTATTCCGGAGAATGATATTTGATGACAGATTCACGAGACCGTTCCGGAGAGTAAATATATTGATAGAGTCGCGAGAGCGTTCCGGAGAGTAAATATATTGATAGATTCGCGAGACTGTTCCGGAACAGGATAATATTGCCGGATATATGGTATATTTTTACATTCTTGTCCATATACTGTAACATATCAGGCCATTCATGATAGATTATGATAGTTCCTACGGAACCTGTGATCCCTGATGAATGGTCATGCTTTATCGGATCACGCGGCAGGAATCTTGATCCGCAGATCCATAGGATTGCCATCAGGAAAGGAGCACACAGTATATGCCAAGAGGACAGAGAAAATCCCTGGAGGAAAAGATCCAGGCGAAGCAGGAGTTGATCAATGCGTTAAACATTCGCATAGAATCAGAACAGCGTGAGTTAGAGGAACTGTTTGAACAGAAGAGGCGCAAGGAACTGGAAGCGGTGAGTGACATCATCGAAGATGCCGGTCTGGCACCGGAGGAAGTCACGGAAGTCTTACAACAGTATATTGAGAGCCGCAGAGCAAATGCATCATAATTGCTTATAGTGGTTTCATCAGAAGGACCGGACGAACCGGTCCTTTTTTCTGTATAGAAAATGTGTTCCCATACGTAAAAACGTCCCGTATGGACTACGTTGCGAGTGATCATGCTGCGAGTGATCATGCTGCGAGTGATCATGTTGCGGAGTGATCACACCGCGGAGCCCATCTCACTATGGAGCAACATCTTGTGAGGCTTTTTGAATATTCTTGATTACCTTTAGTCAATGCCAGGAGAATTTTCATGTAGGGAATTATGGATTTAGAGGAAATATTGTGTAATGATCTGCTGCACCTGATCTGTGGAAATGGGGCATTTGCTTGTCTCGTAAGTGGTGATCAGCTGCATGGATGGGAAGATTCCGTTATAGCAGTAGGTTTTCAGCTTATTGCAAGCAGTATCACAATAAGGCGCATTATCCATCATACCGAAATGCTCCCAGTAGAAGATTTTATTCGTAACCGGATGCATAATCGTAAAATCCGGATAAGCCGTGAATTCTTTTAACGGCAGCGTCGCTTCATATCGATAGGGAATATGGTTGGTATAGAGTAGATTCGCAATGATGACTTCTGATTTTGAACGGACTTTATGCCCGGCCAGCGTAGTATGGATCAAATGCTCCGGATGAGAAGAATTGGTTTCATAGCTTTCCGCGCACCATTTCTGCGCAGACACAGGAAGTTTGTCCTTCGCAAAATAGCTTTGCAGTAATGGGTAATAAGGGGAGGAGTCGGCCAACAAGTCAGTGGATAGTGGCTTAGAGAGGCTAGAGGAAGAAAGCTTTTTCTTATAGGATTTCAGCAGTGAAAGTTCTTCTTCGGTTTCAAACAGTAGAAGAGAGTAATATTTCTTTAAAGCCATAACTTCCGCAAGAGAACGATTTGACTTTGAGCAATATACAGACTGCTCCTTATTTCTAATAACCCAGCGGTGGTAAGAACCATTTTTTTGAATAGATAATTCTCCTTCCGGAAAAGTAGAAAGCTTGTGACGCAGGTAGTCACATTGTGTCTGTAATTTGTTAAGGTGGGCGTCTAAATTTTGAATCATGCAAACTCCTTTCGAAATGTTTTGGTGTAAATAGGGCGAAATAGCGGA
>ENA-UOJN01000847-UOJN01000847.1-human-gut-metagenome-genome-assembly--contig:-C125IIP-NODE-847-length-23901-cov-25.387235_pt1 | contig 23901 bp, 16 predicted proteins | sample MGYA00242350_ERZ723897 | MGnify/ENA metagenome assembly ERZ723897 | reverse complement strand
TTACCTGTCCCCAAAAGTACCTACAGGGAAATTTATCTTCTATAGACCCATGAAGCTTTTCAAAAAACAGTAGCCCGCAGTTAGGGGGAGCTGTTTGCATGTGTTTCCTACTTTTTTGCACATACTAAATCCTTGTTTTTTACTTCCGCACATGTATTCTAAAATGCTCTGCCTAAATAATCGGGATGTTTTTCATAACCCAGCAGAAAAGGACTGCTCCCCTGGGCATAGATAGCATCCGAGTCCAGGGCGGGCAGTCCTTTCTGCGTAGATTTAAAAACAACTATTTAATTAACTCTCAATTTATCTGAGCACTACTTTATCCAGATGCCAGATTTCATCCACATACTGTTGGATGGTTCTGTCAGAGGTGAACTTGCCGGAGCATGCCACATTAAGGATAGCGCTCTTAGCCCAGTTGTCTTCGTCGCGGTAAGCGGCTTCCACTCTCTTCTGTGCTTCTGCGTAGGACTTGAAGTCCTTGAGGATGAAGTAGGTATCTGCCTTCGCAGTGCACTGGGTGTTCAGCAGAGAATTGTACAGCGGGCGGAACAGCTCGGGATCTCCCGGTGCGAAGGTTCCGTTGATCAGCTGCATCAGTACCTTGCGGACATCCTGATCATTGTTGAAGATCTCCATGGGGTCATATCCTCCATGGTTCTCATAATTGATAACTTCCTGTGCGGACAGACCGAAGATGAATGCATTCTCCTCGCCTACCTCTTCTACGATCTCCACGTTAGCGCCGTCCATGGTTCCCAGGGTCAGGGCGCCGTTCAGCATGAACTTCATGTTACCGGTACCGGATGCTTCCTTACTTGCGGTAGAGATCTGCTCAGAGACATCTGCTGCTGCGAAGATGATCTCTGCGTTGGATACATTGTAGTTCTCAATAAATACGACCTTGATCTTACCGTTGATAGCGGGATCGTTATTTACCACATCCGCTACGGAATTGATCAGCTTGATGGTCAGCTTCGCATTACGGTAGCCGGCTGCTGCCTTCGCACCAAAAATAAAGGTTCTGGGGTAGAAATCCAGTTCCGGATGCTCCTTCAATTCGTTATACAGGTGCATTACATGCAGAATATTGAGCAGCTGTCTCTTGTACTCATGCAGACGCTTTACCTGTACATCGAAGATGGATCTGGGATCTACTTCAATACCATTGTGCTCTAAAATGTATTTTGCCAGACGTACTTTGTTCTGGTACTTGATGTTCATGAACTCCTGCTGTGCCTTTTTGTCATCCGCATATACCTTCAGGCGGGAGATCTGAGGCAGATCGGTGATCCAGTCGTCACCTACATGAGCTGTTACCCAGTCAGCTAACAGCGGGTTTGCATGCAGCAGGAAACGTCTCTGGGTGATACCGTTGGTCTTATTATTGAAGCGCTCCGGGAACATCTCATAGAAGTCCTTCAGCTCCTGCTTCTCCAGGATCTCGGTATGCAGTCTTGCCACACCGTTGACAGAGTAGCCGGAGACGATTGCCATATTTGCCATCTTCACCTGTCCGTCATAGATGATCGCCATCTTGCGGATCTTCTCCTGTACATCCACTCCGGGTACATTGCTGTACTTCTGCTGAATGTCAATGATGAATCTGCGGTTGATCTCTTCCACGATCTGGTAGATTCTGGGAAGCAGTCTGGAGAACAGTTCGATGGGCCATTTCTCCAATGCTTCCGCCATAATGGTGTGGTTGGTGTAAGCACAGGTCTTGGTGGTGATCTCCCACGCTTCCTCCCAGGTCAGATAATAATCATCCATCAGCACACGCATCAGCTCTGCGATAGCTACGGTAGGATGGGTATCGTTCAGCTGGAAGGTAACCTTCTCATAGAACTTATGGATATCGTCATGCTTTCTCATGTACTTCTCAACTGCTTCCTGTACGGATGCGGAGATGAAGAAGTACTGCTGCTTCAGGCGCAGCTCCTTACCTGCATAATGATTGTCGTTGGGGTACAGAACCTCTACGATATTACGTGCCAAGTTCTCCTGCTCTACCGCCTTCTGGTAATCCCCCTTGTCAAAGGAATCCAGCTGGAAGCACTCTACGGGCTCCGCATCCCAGATACGCAGGGTGTTTACAATACCGTTGCCATAGCCCACGATGGGAAAATCAAAAGGAATGGCCTTAACAGACTGATAACCCTCCTGGGTAAATACATTTCTGCCATTCTCGTCGGTATGCACACTTACATAGCCGCCGAATTTCACCATTTTCGCATACTCAGGTCTACGCAGTTCAAAAGGATTGCCATTCATCAGCCAGTTATCGGGAACCTCTACCTGATAACCGTCGCGGATCTCCTGCTTGAACATACCATAACGATAACGGATACCGCAGCCGTATGCGGGATATCCAAGAGTTGCCAGGGAATCCAGGAAACATGCTGCCAGACGTCCCAGTCCACCGTTACCCAGTGCTGCATCCGGCTCCTGGTCCTCGATCAGGTTCAGATCCAGTCCCAGCTCTTCCAGAGCTTCCGCTACGGGCTTGTATGCCTTTAAATTGATGAGGTTATTGCCCAGTGCTCTTCCCATCAAAAATTCCATGGACATGTAGTAGACCATCTTAGGGTCTTCCTTCTCATATGCCTTCTGGGTCTCCATCCAGTTCTCTACGATACGGTCCTTTATCGCATAAGATACTGCCTGGAAGATCTGCTGTGCATCTGCCTCTTCCAGATTCTTACGATACAGGGTGCGCACATTATATTCCACACTTCTCTTGAAGAGCTCCTTGTCGAACTCTTTTGCCTTTACCGGCTTCTCGCTGGCTACTACTGATTTTTTCACCTATGTTCTCCTCTCCATTACCTCTCCGGTACTGTACTCTTCTCAAGATATTCCGCGCCGGATAGCGTTATGATTTCATCCATATTCTTAACCAAATACAGGTAATATTATAACAAACTTCCATGCGCATTCCAACTGTTTTCGCCGGTTTTCGTAAGTTTCGTAAATGTTTTCCCGAAACAGAAAAGATTCTGCGGTCCCCCCTTCCGGAAAAACCGCAGAATCTTTATCTTTATACTCTCTCCACAGCGATCACTGCGTTCTCGCCGTTGATATTCCATTCCTTCGATACGCCGTATTCCGCACCGCTTGTCAGTTCATCAGCCAGAACCTTGCCGCTGATGGCTTCTTTGTTCTTCTGTGCGATCTCGGACAGCTTATCGTTGCCATTGATGGATACGCGGATGTGATCGGTCACTTCGAAGCCGCTCTCCTTACGCATGGTCTGGATTTTGCTGATGATCTCGTATACGAAGCCTTCCTCTACCAGTTCCGGTGTCAGGTTGGTATCCAGCACAACGGTCATCTTATTGTCCTCCTGAGATACATAGCCTTCCTTCTGTGCCATGTCGATCAGCAGATCGTCCTTGGTCAGTTCCACAGCCACACCGTCTACATCGAACTTTAATGCGCCGTCTGCATTCAGTTCATCCATTGCTGCATTGCCATCCAGTGCTGCAAGGTGCTTCTGGATGCCGCCCAACTGTTTGCCGTACTTGGGTCCTACGGTACGCAGCTGAGGTTTGAAGGTGTAAGAGGTAAAGTCACGTACGTCATCGGTAAATACGACTTCCTTGACGTTCAACTCATCCTCGATGATCTCCTGGTAGAACTCACTTAAGGTGAAGTCTGACTTGATATACATTCTGCTGATAGGCTGACGGTTTTTGATGGCAGCCTCGTTACGGCATGCACGGCCCATAACCACAGCATCCAGTACATCCTCCATATCCTCTTCCAGCTTCTTGTCGATGTGATCCTTGTTCACTACCGGGAAGTCACACAGATGGATACTCTCGGGCGCATTTGCATCGTTGCTTCTTACCAGGTTCTGGTAAATATCCTCTGTCATGAAGGGGATCATGGGTGCTGCTGCCTTACAGATGGTCACCAGTGCGGTGTACAGCGTCATATAGGCATTGATCTTATCCTGCTCCATACCCTTTGCCCAGAAACGCTCACGGCTGCGTCTCACATACCAGTTACTCATCTCATCGACGAAGTCCTGCAGAGCCTTAGCAGCCTCAGGGATACGGTACTGGTCCAGATTGCTGTCTACTTCTGCAACGGTAGAGTTCAGCTTGGACAGCAGCCACTTATCCATTACGGGCAGTTTGTCGTATTCCAGTGTATATTTGGAAGCATCAAAATTATCAATGTTTGCATACAGCACGAAGAATGCGTAGGTATTCCACAGGGTACCCATGAACTTACGCTGTCCTTCCTGTACGGCCTTGCCGGAGAATCTCTTCGGCAGCCAGGGTGCGGAACTGGTGTAGAAATACCAGCGGATGGCATCTGCACCGTAGGTCTCCAGTGCGTTGAAAGGATCTACCGCATTGCCCTTACTCTTACTCATCTTCTGACCATTCTCATCCTGTACATGGCCCATAACGATAACGTTCTTGTAAGGTGCCTTGTTGAAGAGCAGGGTGGATTCTGCCAACAGAGAGTAGAACCATCCACGGGTCTGGTCCACTGCCTCGGAGATAAAATTGGCGGGGAACTGCTGCTCGAACAGATCCTTATTTTCAAACGGATAATGATGCTGTGCAAAAGGCATTGCTCCGGAGTCGAACCAGCAGTCGATCACCTCGGGAACACGCTTCATCTGCTTGCCGCACTCGGGGCAGGTGATGGTGATCTCGTCGATGTAAGGACGATGGAACTCTACGGTCTTCGCCTTCTCATTGCCGCTCATCTTGTATAGTTCTTCCCGGCTGCCGATGGAATGCTGATGTCCGCATTCGCACTCCCAGATATTTAACGGAGTACCCCAGTAACGGTTACGGGATACGCCCCAGTCCTGAATATTCTCCAGCCAGTTGCCGAAACGTCCCTCACCGATGGAAGCGGGGATCCAGTTAATGGTCTTATTATTACGTACCAGATCATCCTTCACAGCGGTCATCTTGATGAACCAGGACTCTCTTGCATAATAGATCAGCGGAGTATCACATCTCCAGCAGAAGGGATAATCATGCTCGAACTTCGGTGCATCGAACAGCTTGCCCTCTGCATCCAGATCCTTAAGTACCAGAGGATCTGCGTCTTTTACGAATTTTCCTGCATAAGGGGTCTCTGCGGTCAGATCACCCTTGCCGTCTACGAACTGTACGAAGGGCAGCTCGTAGTTACGTCCGATACGGCTGTCGTCTTCACCGAAAGCCGGTGCGATATGAACGATACCGGTACCGTCGGTCATGGTTACATAACCGTCGCAGGTTACGAAATGTGCCTTTTTCTTCTGCTTTTCAGCGGCATCTCCCGCACACTTGTACAGAGGCTCGTACTCCTTGTACTCCAGATCCTTACCAACATAAGTCTCCAGTACTTCGTAAGCATCCTTGCCCTCTTCTGCAAGACGGCCCAGTACCTTGTCTGCCAGTGCCTTTGCAATATAATAGGTATAACCGTCGGCAGCCTTCACCTTCAGGTAGGTCTCCTCCGGGTTCACGCACAGTGCCACGTTGGAAGGAAGAGTCCAGGGGGTGGTGGTCCATGCCAGGAAATATGCATCCTCGCCCTTTACCTTGAAACGTACGATAGCGGAACGCTCTTTGACTGCCTTATAGCCCTGTGCCACTTCGTGGCTGGACAGCGGGGTTCCGCAGCGAGGGCAATAGGGAACGATCTTGAAGCCCTTGTACAGAAGTCCCTTATCCCAGATGGTCTTCAAAGCCCACCATTCGGACTCGATGAAGTTGTCATCGTAGGTAACATAAGGGTTATCCATGTCAGCCCAGAAACCAACGGTACGGGAGAAATCTTCCCACATTCCCTTGTATTTCCAGACGCTCTCTTTACATTTGTCGATGAAAGGTGCCAGACCGTATTCCTCGATCTGCTCCTTGCCATCCAGACCCAGCAGCTTCTCAACTTCCAGCTCTACGGGAAGTCCGTGGGTATCCCAGCCTGCCTTTCGGGGAACCATATATCCCTTCATGGTACGGTATCTGGGGATCATATCTTTGATGGTACGGGTCTCTACATGACCGATGTGGGGCTTACCGTTGGCGGTAGGCGGTCCGTCGTAGAAGGTATAGGTCTCGCCTTCCTTACGATGCTCCATACTTTTTTTGAAAATGTTGTTGTCTTCCCAGAATTTCTCGACGGCTTTCTCACGGTCTACGAAATTCAGGCTTGTGGGTACCTGCTTGTACATAGTGCGCTTCCTTTCTTAAAAAAAATGGCTCCGTCCCGTAACAGGACGAAGCTCATGCATTCGTTGACCACCTCTTACAACATACTTCCCATACGATTCCACATGTGTAATCTCACAGGAGTGATATGCCTCCCGGTAACGGCGGGATTCCGTTCAGAACTACTGACCTGGGCTTTTGTTCTGACAGCTCAGAAGTGATTTTCACGATTCCCTTACTCGCACCGGTCTCTCACCATCACCGGCTCGCTTTGCCTTTCTGCGGAAAAGTTACTCTCTTCGTCAATGCATTTTAGATATACCGCTATTATATATCTCATTTTTTTGCGTTGTCAAGCCGGATGTTGAGATTTGCCTGTAAAGCTTTTATTTCTTGCTTTTCCGACATTTATTTCATATAATTATATTAATACTGATATGTGTACCGATCTTACCGGAAAGGGCAGGGATTCTATGAAAAATACGCAAAATACGCCGAAAAGAAGCGGCGGTAAAATATCATATACTCTGCAGGCGATCGGCCTGATTCCCCTGCTGGCGCTGGGGATCGTCATGTTATTTTTCACTTCCCAATGGTTCACAAAAACTATGTATCAGGAAGTGGAACGTGAATTGTATGATGCCACAAAAAGTGCCACTACACTTCTGAACGCTGCCTATCCCGGCGATTACCGGCTGGAAGGTGATGTTGCCTACCTTCTGTATAAGGGCGATGTAGATATCACCCGTGAATATTCTCTATTTGATCAATTCAAAGAGGATACCGGACTTGACATCACCCTGTTCTATCAGGATACCCGCGTTCTGACGACTCTGTATAACGCCCAGGGTGACCGCATTATCGGCTCCGGTGCTCCGGACGTGGTGATCCGTGATGTTCTGAATACCGGTGAAGATCATTTTTATACCCACACTCTGATCAACGGAAGGTCTTATTTCTCCTATTATAGTCCTGTCCGCAATCAGGACGGCAGCATAGTTGGCATGCTTTTTATAGGAAAATCCAGTGCCTCCGTATCTCAGTCCATTCAACGTTATGTCTATCCGCTGACGTGGCTGATCATCGGTTTTGTGGCTCTCGTGGCTGTCTGCATCTATTTTTACACCAGAAGATTCGTGGCTGTATTACTCCATATTCACAGCTTCCTGTCGGAGGTAGCCTCCGGGAATCTGAACGCCACACTGGATCATTCCGTAACAAAACGCAGTGATGAATTAGGTGATATCGGTCGCTGTGCCCTGTCCATGCAGCGCTCTCTTCGTACCATGATCGAGCAGGATGCCCTGACCGAGCTGTACAACCGCCGCAGTGGGGAAAAAAAGCTGCGCCAGATCTTCGAGGAAGCCCGATCCTCCCGCCATTCTTTTGCGCTCGCTATCGGAGATATTGACTTTTTCAAAAAGGTTAACGATACCTACGGTCACGAATGCGGGGATGCCGTACTGAAAAATGTTTCTGCCCTGCTGAAGCAGCATATGTGGCGCTGTGGCTTTGCCGCGCGTTGGGGTGGTGAGGAATTTCTCCTGGTATTTGAAAATATAGATCTTACAGAAGCACGGAAACAGTTGGAGCTTCTCATGGACAAAATCCACGAACTGGATACGCTCTATGACGGGCAACACGTAAAAGTAAATATGACCTTCGGACTGGTCTGCGAGTCCGACAAAGACATTCATACATTACTAAAAGAAGCTGATGAGAAATTATATATCGGTAAGACAAACGGTCGTAACCAGGTGGTTTTCTAACCCGGTTACGACCGTTTTTTATTTGTTTCTGATTTTGTTATCTTTAACCTTGCAGACATTCCGGATTCAATAGGAAATCATAAATATTGATTGTCAGAATACCATATTCATCATAATATGGCTGCACAATATCTTTTGTAATGACAATTTTCTTAAAAGAGTCATCAATCTTCCGGAACGGTCGGATTTCCTGCGTCCGCTTTGCTTCATCCGGAAGAGAATATGCCGATTGAATGTAATATCTGGCAGAACCAAGATTGCAGACAAAATCCACTTCCAGCTGCCTGCGGTTTACCTTTCCTTCCAAATCTTTTTCTGCGATAGGGACAACACCTACATCCACACTATATCCCCGCATACGGAGTTCGTTATAGATTACATTTTCCATGGAATGCGTCTGCTCCAACTGTCGGAAATTAATTCTGGCATTCCGAAGCCCCAAATCAGAAAAATAATATTTCTTAGGAGTCTCTATATATGACTTTCCCTTAATATCATAACGCTGTGCTGACTCTATCAAAAAAGAATCTTCAAAGTAATCCAGATATTTCTTTATGGTTGCAGAAGTAATTTTAGATTTCTTCACGGTTTTAAAAGTATTCTTTAGTTTTTCCGGATTGGTCAACGAACCGATCGCAGAGGAAAGAATATTTAGCAGATCTTCCAATTCCCCAATATTCTTTATACGATTCCGTTTCGTAATATCACGGATATAAATTTCGTTAAATAAATTCTGCAACGCTGTTGCTTTATCCCCGGCACCATCCCGCAGAACCACTAATGGAATTCCACCGTAAAGCATATATTCAGATAACCCGGTATATTTATCTCCGTTATAAACAGACATAAATTCAGCAAAGCTGAGAGGGTACATATGAATTTCATCACCTCTGCCTGCAAATTCCGTAGCAATATCCTTTGACAACAGTTTTGCGTTACTTCCCGTCACAAACACATCAATATTCTCTTTGCGAAGGTATCCATTCAAAACAGCCTCAAAACAATCCAGCATCTGAATTTCATCCAACAGCAGATAATATATTCCCTCTCCTGTGGTTTTCGACCGGATATATGCCATAAATTTCTCCGGATCCGCACCCCTCTTTTCCTTCTCGATCTGAATAAGACTTTCGCCGATCAGGTAAAGATCATCCGCAGAATCAAAGGCAAACCGTATGATATGGTCTGCTTCCACACCGGAATCCAGCAGATGATGATAGAAAATGTTATTCAGCAGATAAGACTTACCACATCTGCGGATCCCGGTAATCACCTTGATTAATCCATTGTTCTTTCTTTTTATTAACTTTTCCAAATAGAAATCTCTGCGAATATCCATATATTTTCTCCCTGGAATAGATTTTTGCAACTGATTGCACTTTTCTATTCTATTATATGGATAATTTAACTGAAAATCAATATACTTACTTCATTTTCGGAATAGATTTTTGCAACTGGTTGCACTTTTCTATTCCAAATTGTAAATAAACAAAGTAATTACTGTTCCATCTGTCTGCCCAGGAAGCCCGCTGCAGACTGCGCCAGTTTCTGTTCCACTTCTCCCATTTTGCTCTTCCCGTCATTTTCCAACAGGATCACACTTCCAATGATATCTCCCTCGCATAGGATCGGGGTGATCAACTGCCATGCATAGTCCACGGCAATGTCTTCCGCAATGTTGACGTAGTTGCGGTCTCCTTTTGCAGCGATCACAGTCTCTCTGTTATTGATCTTCTCTTCCAGCTGACGGCTTACTGCCTTATTGAGCAGCTGCTTACTGCCACCTGCAACCGCAATAAACTGATCCCTGTCTGCAATCAGTGCCGTATGTCCGGACACCTGCGCAAGACTTTCCGCATATTGTCTTGCAAAAGTTGTCATTTCTCCGATGGGGGAATATTTTTTCAGAATAATCTGTCCCTCTCTGTCTGTAAATATTTCCAGCGGATCGCTTTCCCTGATGTGTAACGTGCGGCGGATCTCCTTCGGGATCACGATGCGTCCCAAGTCATCTATTCTTCTTACAATTCCGGTTGCTTTCATTGATAAACCTCCTGCTTTCCAGATTACTTTCCATAATTGTGCTGTGTGGGTAGTATGTGGAAAGCATGGAGAAATTATGTGACATTTACCACAATGTTTTTTTCTTTGTATTTCCTATATTTCTGTGTTACACTTAATCTACTTGCGACAAAATATTAAGTGTGGGAGAATTTAAACTATGAATCACAAAAATAATAACAGAAGTTCATTTTCCGGCAAGATAGGCTTCGTCCTGTCTGCTGCCGGTGCCTCAGTGGGACTGGGCAATATCTGGCGTTTCCCGTATCTGGCAGCCAAATACGGCGGCGGTATCTTTCTGCTGATCTATATTATCCTGGCGCTTACCTTCGGTTATACCATGATCGTGGCAGAGACTTCACTGGGACGCATGACAGGTAAAAGTCCCGTGGGTGCCTTTCATACCTTCGGGAAATCCAAATGGCTGTCCTTCAGCGGATGGATCAACGCTATTATTCCTATTCTGATCGTTCCTTATTATTCCGTCATCGGCGGATGGGTGATCAAATATCTGGTGGAATATGCCAAGGGTCACGGACATGATCTGGCAGCAGACGGTTATTTTTCTACGTTTATTTCCAATGGTGTCTCTACTGAGCTGTGCTTTATCGTATTCACTCTGTGTACTCTGGGCATCATCTACGCCGGTGTCCGCAACGGTATCGAGCGCGTATCCCGCATTATGATGCCGATCCTGGTAGTGCTGTCCGTGGTCATCACAGTCTATTCCGTTACCAGACCGGGAGCACTGAGCGGTGTGAAGTATTTCCTGATCCCGAATCCTGCGAATTTTTCCTGGATGACAGTCGTAGCTGCCATGGGTCAGATGTTCTACTCTCTGTCCATTGCCATGGGTATTCTCATCACCTTCGGCTCTTACATGAAAAAAGATGTCTCCATTGAAGGCTCCACGAGAAATGTGGAGATCTTTGATACCGCCATCGCTATCATGGCAGGTCTGATGATCATTCCCGCCGTGTTCGCATTCTCCGGTGGAGATCCCGATACCTTACAGGCAGGTCCTTCCCTGATGTTCATCACACTTCCCAAAGTCTTTGACAGCATGGGAATGGGCACCTTCGTAGGTATTATGTTCTTCGTACTGGTACTGTTTGCAGCCATGACCAGCTCCATTGCACTTACCGAAAGTGCTGTGTCTACTTTCGAGGACGAGCTTGGCTGGGGTCGTAAAAAATCTACCGTGATCATGGGTGTGATCATGCTGGCACTGGGAACGTTATCCTCACTGGGTTACGGACCGCTTGGTGCTGTGAAGATCATCGGCATGCAGTTCCTTGATTTCTTCGATTTCCTGACCAACTCCGTGATGATGCCTATCGCTGCCATCACCATCTGTCTTCTGGTATCCCGCGTCATCGGAGTAAAGGCTGTGGAAGAAGAAGTCATGCACGGTGAAGCCGCTTTCCGCCGCAAAAAAATATTCAACTTCATGATCAAGTATCTCTGCCCGGTATTTGCTGCGATTATTTTATTAAGCTCTGTGGCAAATGCATTTGGACTTATTTCCATGTAAGATGCCAGGGTCATAAACAAAACCCCACGCTGTGCTCGCACAAGCGTGGGGTTGTTCTTATTATATGTTAATGATCCGTCCCGTTTCCGCATTTACTCTATGTGAAATTGAGATCACCGTTCTTCCTTCGGAAGCCCTCTTCAGTGCCTGCAGCACCTCTTCCTCGGTCTGGGCATCCAGATTTGCCGTAATCTCATCCAGCAGAAGGAGCTTCGGCTTCGCTACGGCGGCTCTGGCAATGGATAACAGCTGCCACTGTCCCTGCGAGAAGATCTCCGAAGTACAGAGAGTGTCATAGCCTTTTTCCAGCTGCTCTATCGTTGCATCCAGTCCTGCAATCCTTGCGGCCTCCCGTACCTCTTCCATAGTAAAAGAATCGTCATACAGCGTGATCTGCTCCTTCACGGTACCGGGTACTCTGTGAAAAGTCTGCTCCACATAGCCGTACAGGCAGCGCTTTTCACTTTCCGGAATCTGAAAAGCATCTCTTCCCCGAATCAGCACTTTACCCTCTCCCGGCTGATAGAGTCCCAGCAGCAGTTTGAAGACCGTACTCTTCCCTGCACCGGTTCTGCCCGACAGAGTGACCTGTTCTCCGGGATACACTTTGAAGCTTACGTGATGCAGGATTTTACGGCTGTCATCCTCATAAGCAAAGGTCACGTTTTGCAGCTCCACAAACGGCATCTCTTCCTCTGTGACCACCGGAATCTCCAAATTCCGTACTCTCTCCGGCAATTCCTCTAACGCATAGAATTCATTGATCCGGTGCACACCCGCAATGGCGGACTGCATGGTCTGTATCTCCATTCCCAAACTCTCCACAGGGGTAAAGATCTGGGAGATATAGTTAATTACCGCTACCGCTGTACCTGCAGACATACCGAACAGTGTCAACACCTTTGCATTACCGGAGGCAGAAAACAGCATCACAACCGCCACCACAATAGCATTCAGGATCAGGATCACCGGGGAATAAATGGCATCATAAAAATTCGTGCGATCTACCGCGCGATAACTCTCCGCAATATATTCATCATACCGCTTCTCCATATAGCGCTCTTTTCCCAGCGTATGAATGGTGCGGATATTGTGCAGCGTCTCCGGCACATGTCCGGAGGCTCTGCCCACGGCACGACGGTTCTCGATCTGGGCTTTCAGCATGTTTTTCTGCACCGTCCGGGTGAACCAATACAGAAATGGCAACAGGATCAAAAGTACGATCGCCAGTCCTCTGTTTTTTAACCAGATCACCACCAGGATACTTATAATCTTACAGGCATCGGCGAACATGCTGATGATTCCGGAGGTAAACAGGTTCTCCACCGTATCCACATCTCCCACGAACCGGGATACGATCGTACCGGGCTCCTGCTTCGTCAGTTCCCCTGCCGTCAGGTTCGTGTATTTGTCCACCATGCTGCCCCGCAGTGCATGAGTGATCTTCTGACCAAATACCGTTAACAGTCCCTCTCTGATACTCTCTGTCAGTCCGGTGAGCACCGTAAAGGCAAAATAGAGTATCACCAATGCAACCGGAACTACGTTTCCTGCGGTGATCGTATCCACAATACTACCGAGGATCCAGGGCGGCAGAAGCGCGGTTACAATGGCACCTGCGACTGCCAACAGGATTCCCAGTGACAGTCCTGCATAGCCTGTCACAGTCTGCCGGATCACGCTGCGGACATTTTTCACATTCCGTCTCTTATTTTTCTGCATCTGTTTATTTTTCTGCATGATCCAGGCCTCCCTCCTGCGTACTGTGTGCATCAGCACCATCCGCCTGTGCTTCATACAGTCTCGCATACTCCGGGAACTTTTCAAGGATCTGTTCGTGGGTTCCTGCGGTCACTTTTCCATCCTCCATCCACAGCACCTGATCCATTTTGGGGAACAGATAGAGTCTGTGGGACAGTAGGATCACGATGCTGTCTGCTGTCAGCTTCCGTAGATTGGCAAAAACCTCTTTCTCCGTCTTGCGATCCAGTGCAGAAAAAGGATCGTCCAGGATCAGGACCGGACGCTTATGGCACAGGGTTCTCGCCAATGCCAGCCGCTGTGCCTGACCACCGGAGAGCCGGACGCCACCATTTCCCACAATGGTGTCCATACCCTCTTCCATCTCTGCCACCTCACCGTCGAAGCAGACTGCCTTCAGATACTTCTCCGGATCGTCATCATCGCCCAGCAGTATATTGTTACGGACACTGTCATTGAACAGCTCCGGATCGTGTCCTAAATATCCCACCATGCCGTTTTGCTCTGCCTTGGTCATCCCGGATAATTCTTTGCCGTGGAAACAGATCCTTCCTTCATAAGGGTATTCACAGAGGAAGGTCTTTCCCAAGGTGGATTTACCACACGCCACTGCGCCGGTGACACCAATGATCTGTCCCGGAGTGGCTGACAGGTTGAAGTCCTCATAGATCCTCTCTCCGCCGGGGTAAGCGAAGCTGACATCCGATACTTCCAGCGTTCCCGGCTCCTGTACCAGGCTGTCGTCCTCATAAGTGGATTCCTTCATCAGCGGTTTAATCCGCTTCCAGGAGACCTGGGCTTTATGTACTGCATTGAATAGCTTCGCGGCATGAGAAGATTTCACGGCTAACTTCAAAAAACAGGATAAAAACGTGGTAAAGGCTGCCACATCCCATATTTTCCAACTGTTCCCCAGCACATTTTGGCTGCCGAAATACAGGATAAACAATACTCCTGTCATGGAGATGATCCGGTACAGTGGGGGAAACGCAGTACTCCAGATATTGGCCTTCACAGCAGATGTCTCATAATCGGTAAGGTTCGCTTCATAGGCCCGCCTGCGCTCTTCCTCTCTGCCATAGACACGGTAAGTGATAGCGTTAGTGGCTCTGTCCAGTGTTGCGGCACTTAAATCTCCGGACTTTTCCTTATAAGCAGCTCCGGTACGCTGCACGTTACGCTTCATCTTCTCCGCCAGCACATAAGATACCGGTAAAAACAGCATACCTAAGATCGCCAGCCGCCAGTCATAAAATAACAGCATTCCCACATATGCTGCCAATGCCACACCGGTATCGAAGATCTCTGTGGTAAATTTCCGCATACCCTCCGCGCAGTCGTCCACATCCAAGATTGCCTTGGTCATCACATTTCCGACACCCTCTTCTTCCAGTTCGGCACGGCTTCTGTGCACCAGGCTGTGGTACAGGATCTCTTTCATGTCACGATTTACATTATTGGCAAAACGTCTGACATAAAAACGTTTGATATAACGGGAGATCTGCACGATGGCAATAGATATCACATATGCTGTCACCAGCACCAGCATATCCCGGTATCCGGCCTTCCCGCCCAGAATATCCACCAGGCATCCCGTCATCCGACCCTCGAACCACGGTCCTGCCAACAGTCCGAGATTATAGATCAGACCGGAGATTGTTACCGCCAGCAGCACAGTCCACTGGGTTTTGAAATAATACAGGATCTGATCCTTTTTCGCTGCCTCATATATCTGTTTCATCCTCTCCGGCTCCTTCTTCCACACATTTTTCCGCATTGACAAACCCTGTCCTTCTCACGTCACCCATCAATTCTGCTTCTTTCCTCAGCACAACATAAAAAGATGTACTATCCTCTGATTTAGATAATAGTACATCTTTTTCGTCTGTCAATGTATTTGATTACCATTTCAGGCCTTCAAAATCTCCGAAATGTTCCGCTGAATCCCTGCCGCTACATCCGGTTTATTCATGGAATAGACATGGATATGTTTTACGCCATTGGCCAGCAGATCGATGATCTGATCGGTGGCATAGGCAATGCCCGCCTGTTTCATGGCTTCCGGGTTATCTCCAAAACGGTCTACGATATTTTTGAAGCGCTCCGGCACATTACAACCGGACAGTTTTACGGCATTTCTCACCTGTACACCGCGGGTAATGGGCATGATGCCGGGAACGATGGGCACTGTAATCCCTGCCTCCCGCACACGGTACATAAAGTTAAAGAAGATATTGTTGTCGAAGAACATCTGGGTCGTCAGATACTCACATCCGGCATCCACCTTTGCCTTCAGTCCCTGAATATCCGCATTCTTGTTAGCGGAATCGGGATGCACCTCCGGGTAGCAAGCACCTCCTACGCAAAAATCTCCGTTTTCCTTAATAAAACGCACCAGATCCGATGCATGGGTAAAATCTGTAAATACTTCTCCGTCGAAATCCTTTGGAATATCTCCTCTCAGAGCTAAAATATTCTCGATCCCTGCTGCCTGCATTTCTGTAAGAGCTGCGCCGATACTGCTCCTGTCTGCGCAGACACAGGTCAGATGCGCCACGGTAGGCACATTGTACTGCTTCTGAATCTCTCCTGCCAAAGCAATGGTATGGTATGTCCCTTGGTACTGCCGCCGGCACCATAAGTCACGCTCATATAAGCAGGCTGCAATGCCGCGATCCCCAGTGCTGCTGCCTCCACATTTCCGAAATCCGTGCTCTTCTTCGGAGGAAATACCTCAAAAGAAATCGTTGCTGTATCTTTATTCAAAATATCTCTGATCTTCATACAATTCTTCTCGCCTTTCCATCATCTGCATACCTTCAGGCTACGTAATTACCCTTTGTTTTCCCGCAAAAGATCGGCAGGAAATCCTGTTTCTCCTCTTCTGCAGTCTCACTCTCCGCAATGACATTCCGGATATTCTGCATCCGCTTATCCAGCGCTGCACTCTGCTGTGCACAGTCATACAGCTCATCCTTTAAAAACTTCGCCTGACTCTCCGGAATGTTTTTCTTATACTGCAGCTTGTGCTCCAGGCTCGCCCAGAAGTCCATGGCTATCGTACGAAACTGCACTTCCACATAGACCAGCTTCTTCGTGTTCTGCAAAAAGATCGGCACCTGCACGATCAGATGAAGGCTGCGGTAACCGCTCTCCTTGGGATTCTTTATATAATCCTTGCTCTCGATCAGGGTAATGTCATCCTGTCGTAAAAAGCTCTCCGACAGCTCATAGATATCATCCGGAAAAGAGCAGATGACCCGGACACCGGCGATGTCACGGATATTCTCCTCAATGCCTTCCAACGTCATGGGAATATTTTTCCGGCGGATCTTCCTTAGGATGCTGTCATAGGACTTCACTCTGGTCTTGATGCCTTCGATGGGATTGCGGTCATATTCCAGGGAATATTCCTGATTCAATACTTTAAATTTCGTCTCTACCTCCATGATGGCACACTGATAATAAGACATCAGCTCGTCCATGGGGCGCTTATTCTTCTCGATCAGATCCAAAAACTCGTCTGAGAGTAAATGTTGCTTCAAAAATTTACCTCTGATGGTATCCATTGTGATTTATTCCTTCTCTAAAGTACTGCATTACATAACGATTCTATTATATACACTCAATCGCATCACTGCAATAAAGTTAAAAGAAAGGATAGAGTAAACTTACTGTCAGTTGGAGAGTCGCAGAAGATTCCCTGCTATGAACTTGACCAGATTGTTTTCTCATAGTCTACTTCTCCCACAGTGTTTTGTCAAATACCTCCCAGACGCTCCCGGATTGCAAGCTTTTTCCGGATGTCTATACTCGGAATGGTTGCCTGCAGCTTTTCGATGTATACCCTGTCATTGTCATGACTGTGGAGTAACAGACTCCTCATGTATCCCCTGTTTGGACGCACGGATATCCCCTCGGTTCCCGTTGCTTCTTCCTGCTTATGGCTCCGCCGGTACTTTACCAGTTCCAGGATCTTTTCTTCTCCGTAATCCTTCACATAGCATCTCAGCTGACACATCGCATCCGCTCCGGCTTCGCTCCAGCCCATCGGACGGGAACTCATCCGGTCGGAATACATATGACTCACATGACCTTCTGCACTGCATCCATACACATTCTTATCCTGCATTCTTCTCACTGCGCCAGCCCAGTTGTTCAGCAGGTATTTGAAAAATCGATATCAGATGCTATGCCGAATGCAAGATGGGCGATCGACCATTTTCACGTTGTTATGAAGGCAAATGAAGCGGTCGATGTTGTAAGACGTGAAATTCAGAAAGGGATGGCCCGTGTAGATCGTATCAAAACTAAAAAAGGGCTTGCCTATACTTTGAAAACACGGCTTAAAGATCTCGATCCTGAAGACGCAGCTAAAATCAAAGCGGCGCGAAGTAATCCTGAGCTTGCTCCTCTTGCAACAGCCTTTGACCTTCAAGAAGACTTTTTTAATATTTATGATGAAAACCCATCATCAAAGGATAATGCAAAGAAGGCATTTAAACAATGGGAGCAATCTATTCCGAAGAATGCGATATACGATAAGTTCCGAGAGCTTGCTGCTACGGTCCATCGCTTTGAAGACCAGATCTTCGCCTACTGGGATTGCCCTATTGCGATTTCTAACGGCTATACGGAATGCACCAACAGACTCATTCGCGAGAATAACCTGCGTGGACGTGGATATTCTTTTGAAGTCCTACGCGCACGAACTCTATACCGAAAAACAAACCTTCGTGCAATGCTTGAAAACGGTCTTATAGATGTAGGACCAGTCATTCCAGAAGATCAGCCTGTCTTTCATTTTGAAAGTGCCAAGGAGGATGAAGATGAGGATCTTGAGGATGACTATGAGCCATTCCCAAATCCAGAAGAAGAATAATTTTCAACCTGAAGATCAAATTTCCACGGTTTACAAAAATAGTAGTTTTCAACCTGAACACTATTTTTTAGGCCGTGGATTTTTCATGCTTATCATCAACTTTTTCAACCAGTTATTGAGATATCATATATTTCCACGCGCTGATTTTCAACCACTTATTGCGACCAAACGAATATAAGAAAAGGGTATCTGTCTAAGCAGTTTCAACCACTTATTTCGGATACCCCAAAAAAGAAACTTGCTTCTGCAAAATTGACGCAGATCGTTCATACCCGGCTTTCTCAATCCGACTATGACATTCTTTTAAAACGTGCAGCTGCAGAAAATTCAGACGAGCAAAAAATTAACTTATCCAAATATTTAAATAGCATTATCCATGACTCCATTACCGCCAATTCTCATTCTTTAAAAATGAGCCTATAGCGATGGACAGTGGGAGAGTAAAATACAACCAATCACAGATTCCATATGTCAAAAATACGGATTGTCAAAATTAGAATACGGCCGGAGCAAACGAAAAGGGGTAGATTACGGCGCATGGAGAGAAAAAAAGACCCAACCGGAAGTCAACGTCTTCGTGAGACGATCGACGCTGCCATCGCAAAATCACACTCCTATGATGAGTTTCTTTCCATCATGAAAAAAAACTATCTCAAGGCAAGCCCTCTTGGCTGTATGGACAATTTGAGGCAGAACGATTGGTTCGGCTTTTTTGGGGAGACTGCGTTTTTACCGGCTCCCGTTACAGCTCTTCGTACTTGGGCAGCGACTTTACGGTGCCGCCTTCCATGGCGCTTTCGTGGGCCAGGAGACCAACGCCGGTCCAGTAGGCCGCATCGATATCGGAGGGGAAGGGAGTTCTGTCTTCCAGAATGCTGGTAACGAACTCATGAACCAGATGCGGATGGGAACCGCCATGACCGCCGCCCTGCTTGAAGGACAGATGGGGATTGACCTCGTCATAGGCCACTTCGTAGGTAAACCGGCCAATGACGTCCGGCAGCAGATGGGCATAATCGGGGATCTGAACGTATTCCTCATCGATCTTGCCGCCGCGGTTCTCGTTCTCCCAAACCAGATCCCGGCTGAACATCACATGTTTGTCGCCGTTGAGCTGATCCCACTCAAAGGACTTGTTTTCACCATAGATATTAAAGCATTCGCTGTAGCCACGGGCGACATGGTACAGGAAGCGCTCCATTTCAACGGTCGTCTCGCCATCCTCCAAGGCCACCAGAGCAGACTCAAAGGCGAAGGGGCAGCCGTACTGCTTTTCCAGTTCCGGACGGACCTTGCCGGAGCCTCTGCCGAAGACGCTGACCGGACGCTGCCCTGCCAGAGCAAAACAGGGGCCGATGGCATGGGTGGGATGTGCCAGGGGCGGGAAGCCGTCCCAGTAAGAGGGCCAGCCCTCCATATCCTGATAGTGGGCGCAGCGCATATACTGCAGCTTGCCCATTGCGCCGGATTCGTACAGCTCCTTCACATACAGATACTCGCGGGTGTAGACGGAAGTTTCCATGAACATATAGTGTTTGCCGGAAGCCTTCCGCGCCTTGATAACGTCTTCCAGCTCCTTCATGGACATACCCATGGGGATGGTGCAGGCGCAGTGCTTGCCTGCGTTGAGCACCTGAACCGACATGGGCGCATGCAGCGCGGGCGGAATGACCAGATGGACCGCATCCACATCCGGGTTCTGCAATACCGCTTCAAAGTCGGTGGTGTAGTAGCTTTCGTCCAGCAGGTACATATCTGCCAGCGCCTTCAGCTGGTCCGGATTGGTATCCACCATAATGACATGCTCCACATCCGGATGCTTCAGATAGATGGGCAGGAAACAGCTGCCGAAACCCATGCCCACGATGGCAACCGTCAACTTTCCATTTTTCATAAAATTACTCCTTTCATGCTGTGAGCGACTTGCTGTTTTCATTTTATTCTTTTTGCATTCCGTGTATGTTATTCGACGAGTGAAATACTGATACAGGCAACGCTGCGGGGTGGAAGCTTCGCCTTGATAATATCATCCTTGACATGAATCATCAGGGGATTTTCCGTAAACGGGGTACCAGGCAACAGATTTTCGGCCTGAAGTACCTTGTTTTCCAGAACTGTTCCGCATTTATTCAGAGAGTAAGTAGTTTCCTCCTGCCAGTTCAGGTTGAGCATCGTCAGGGTCAGCACATGATGATCATCGATGGTGGCAACGACTTCAAAGTCTTCTACACCATCTACCGTACACAGCTTTCCGCCGGCATGCCGGGAGAGCAGCGCAAAGGCCTGACCGGTTGCCGTCAGCTCGGTATGATCCGGATGCACCTGCATGGCGCCTTCGTTAACCGGCTCAAAGTAGCAGGCCATGGGCATGCGCTGTTTTTCGCTTTCATGCATGAACATGTGCAGCATCTGCGCAGTGAAGATGCCCTCCATGGAGGAAGGATTGCGGCACCATGTTTTCCACAGATTCCATTCATCGTAGGAGATGAATGTCTTTTCCGGGAGCATGTCATGCAGCCTGCGCAGGATTCCTAGATTGTGGATGGGCATGCGGATCATTTCGTTATAGCAGCGCTCCATGCCCTCCGGAGAGGTGAAGTCCCAATGGACTGAATTGTACGTATGCAGAGAAACGTATGGCGCAATGGGAGCCAGCTTCTTGATGGAAACATCTACCCACTCCTGATTCGGATAGGGGCCGGAAGAAACAAATTTCAGATCCGGCGTGACCTTCAGCATGGCACGCGCATGCGTTTCCACCAGCGATGCGTATCCATCCGGCGTATTTGCGCCCTCCATGTGGCCATAACCCATTTCGTTGCCCAGCGACCACCATTTGACATTGTAGGGCTCCTGATGACCGCGCTGGGCACGCAGCCTGCCGTATTTGCTCTCGGCAGGGCCGTTGCAGTATTCCACCCAGGCGGCGCATACTTCGGGGGAATCCCAGGCGGCATTGATGGTGAGGAAGGGCTCCGCGCCGATCTCACGGCACAGTGCAATAAAATCGTCGGTGTCTATTTCATGCATGTCATAGCCGTGTGTAAAGGGCTGCGTTTCATTTTCCATGTAGCCCTCCATGGGAGCGCGCCTGTCGGGATGCAGGAACATATCCTGCCAGCGATATTCGCCGGCAAAGTTGCCACCCGGCCAGCGCAGCAGACGCACGCCGATTTCCTTGAGCTTTTCCACGGTGTCCCTGCGCATGGTATGGAAATGATTGTCCGGCATCATGGAAACTGCGCCGATGAGCAGTTGTGCCTGCTCCGTGTAGGTAATGCTTATCACGGCATGCGCATCGTCGACGCCGGGGGTCAGAATCGTCTCAAAGCGCTGCCATTCATCCACCTCTTCCTGTGCATCCTCCTTCGCTAGAACGGGCTGAACAGGAAAAACGGTTTCCGCATAAATCTGCGTACCATCGGCGTTGGTGAGCGCGACGCGCACATCCAGCGGCTGCTGTACTTTGACAACGACGGCAAACGGATAGCTCCTGTCCTTTTGAAGGAAGAGCTCCTTTTGACGGATACCGCTCACCTGATTCGGAATTGGGTTCTGAATCATCTGAGACTGACATTCGTTACGCCGCCACATGCCGTTGTGCGCGTAATGACATACATAAGCTTCGTTTGCGTTGCTACCGGGAAGGCGGTGTTCATTGGCAAAGTACACGCATTCGCCGATGCCTTCCCAGTCCAGCGCTACGCCGTTGCGCGCCGCAGCGCCGGCAAACTTCCGGTTGCGGATCATCTGGGCGCTGAGACCATCCATGATGCTGGCTCTGGTATGCTCCAGGTTGTGGCCAAACAAATGGGGCGACACCGTAGAGGTGGTTTTGAGATCGATATACAGGTAATGGCTGTGCTGCTGCGCCGCAAACAGCGTGTCCTGCGCAGGATCTTCCGTGGTCTGGCAGCCGGGGGTATTACCGAATTTGCCGTCGTATTCATCCAGCAGTTCCTGCACCGTCAGACCCAGAACACGGCATAGTGGCACCAAAAGCGAGATGTCAGGAAGTGTGACGCCACATTCCCACTTGGAAACGGCTTTGTTGGTTACACAAAGCTTTTCCGCTAACTGCTGCTGTGTGAGTCCCAAACGTTCACGGGCTTGGATTATTTTGTTGGAAACAAGGGAGCATCGCATTGGTGAGATCGTCTCCTTTCACTATTGTAGATTGTAGCTATGTGTTGCAACATCACTGCTTATGGCAATATCGTATCATGCTTTTTTCGAAAACACAATCGCTTTACAAGCGATTTGATGGGGCTGTTGCCCCGAAAGACCGTAACAAGAAAATGAAAAAAAGAGTGAGCAAGGATATGTGCGTTGTGCCCTTAAAAAAGACGTGTTGGGGATGTGGGTAGGAGAAAACGAAAGTGCCAAGTACTGGGCAACGGTACTCAACGGGCTAAAAAACGAGGCGTGGAGGACATTTTCATTGCCTGCACGGATAACCTGACGGGATTCTCTGCGGCGATTGGGGCTGTATTTCCCAAGACGGAAATTCAGAATTGCATCATCCATCAGCTGCGTAATTCGAGCAAATACGTAACGCCATTCCTCAATCCAAAGACAAAAGCCACAGTTTTGTTTTGAACTGTGGCTTTGCTCAATTGTCTTGCAGCTTTCTTACACGATTCCCATGCCCATCTCCACCAGCAGCGCCACAATTACAACCAGCGCAGAAATGATGAAACCGTGAATCATGGGGCGGATGCCAGCCTTCTTCATGCTGGCGAAGGAGGTATTCAATCCGATGGTAGCCAGTGCGCAGACCATCAGGAACTTGCTGGCAGTCTTGGTGCCGCTCACCAACTGCGCAGGGATAGGAAGGATGCTCGCCACGATGGACATGGCCAGAAAACCCAGAATGAACCAGGGGAAGATCTTCTTGATGGAGAACTCAGCTTTAAGCGCACTGCCGTCCTGCTGGAGAGCCATGGCTTCCTTACGCTTCAGGTTCAGCTGCACAAGGGCGAACACGATCACCGTGGGGATGATCGCCAGCGTGCGGGTCAGCTTGACCATGGTGGCGAAATCGCCTGCCGCCTCGGAGAAGGCATAGCCGGTGGCCACCACGGAGGAGGTGTCGTTCACCGCCGTACCTGCCCAGATGCCAAAGGCCTGATCCGTCATACCCAGTGCCCGGCCCATGATGGGAAACAGCACGATCATCGCCATGTCAAATAGGAAGGTGGCGGACATGGCGTAGGCAACGTCGTTGTCGTCCGCGTCGATGGTGGGGGCGATAGCGACAATGGCAGAGCCACCGCAGATGCCTGTACCAGCGGAAATCAAATTGGACAGCTTCCAGTTCAGTCCCAGCGCCTTGCCGATGAAGTAACCGCCGCCAAAGCAGGTCAGCAAGGTGAAGACCATTACTGTCAGGGACATCTGGCCTACGTGCAAGATGGTGGTGATGTTCAGCGACAGCCCCAGCAGGATAATGGCGAATTTCAATATCTTCTTGGAGGTGAACTTCAGCCCTGTGGCGAACACATCCGTCTTGCGAACGAACTGGTTAAGAAACATGCCAATGAACATGGCAATTACCGCAGAGCTAATCAGGTGGATGGGCAACAGGCTCTCAAGCCAGCAGCGCGACGATGATCGGCAGCACAATCCCGGGTAGCAGCTTTATGATCTTCATGGTGAATCTCCTTTTCGCGGAAGGAACGGGCTTGCATTCTTTTCCGGTTTCTGCTACAATCAGTGCAGTGA
>ENA-UOJN01000802-UOJN01000802.1-human-gut-metagenome-genome-assembly--contig:-C125IIP-NODE-802-length-24860-cov-13.312800_pt1 | contig 24860 bp, 32 predicted proteins | sample MGYA00242350_ERZ723897 | MGnify/ENA metagenome assembly ERZ723897 | reverse complement strand
AAGAGACCAAAGAGCTTACCAGCGCATTTGTCAATGGCCGTAACTTGGCGCTGATCTCACCCCGCCGTAAGGGCAAGACCGGGCTGATACACCACTGTTACGCCCAGCCGCAGATAAAAAACCGTTACCACACTTTCTTTATCGACATTTACGCCACCGGGTCGCTCAAAGAATTCGTGTACATATTCGGAAAACAGATCTTTGAAACGCTGAAATCCCGGGGTAGGAAATTCACCGAACAGTTTTTTGCCACCATCGCCTCGCTGCGGCCGGCATTCAAGCTCGATCCGGTAACGGGAGCGCCTGTATTCGATATCGGCCTCGGCGAGATCAGGCATCCCGAGAAGTCGCTGGACGAAATATTTTCATATCTGGAAAAGGCGGATAAGCCCTGCATCGTTGCTTTCGACGAGTTCCAGCAAATTGCGCGTTATCCTGAAAAGAACATGGAGGCCATCCTACGTACCCATGTTCAAAGGTGTACAAATACTACGTTCGTTTTCGCAGGCAGCCAGCGCCATATGATGCAGAACATGTTTTATTCCGCATCCCGACCTTTCTATCAGAGCGTGAGTCCCATAAATCTCGGTCCGATAGATCTGGAAGAGTATACCCGGTTCGCTGCCGGACATTTTAAGGCGGCGCGGAAAGAGATAACCGCGGAATGCGTCGCCCGTATCTATCACCTTTTCGACGGACATACCTGGTATATCCAGAATATCCTGAACCGGCTTTACGAGCAGGTCGAGCCGGGCGAAGAACTGACTATGGACATGGCCGATCATGTGCTGCATAAAACCGTCGAAAACAACCGTGTTATTTATCAGGGTATGCTCTCGATGCTTCCGGAACGGCAGAAAGAGGTGCTTATCGCGATCAGCAAAGAGGGCAAGGCACAGGAGATCACCTCCGCGGAGTTTATCCGAAAGCATGCGCTCATGTCTCCCAGTTCGGTGCAGACCGCGGCCCGCACACTGCTCGAGAAAGAGTTCATCACGAAAGAAAACAGTACCTACGAAGTGTATGATCGTTTCTTCGGTCTATGGCTCTCGCAGGAATATGGGATAGGTTATACATTGTAGATGTATTCTGAAATGCAATAGACTGATGGTTACATCTCAACTTAAAATATTTGTCAGCAGCACTATTTTCGATATGCCCAATGAGCGTAAAGCTGCATTTGAGGCCCTCAGGAATATAGGAGCTATACCTATCATGTCGGAATATACGATGGAGGCGGTAAGTGCCGATTCCGTTACCGCCTGCCTGAATAAAGTAAGAGAATCCGATATGTATATTCTGATTGTCGGCGGTCGTTATGGCTGGCAGCCTTATGGCCAAGAATCCATAACCGAATTAGAGTATAACACCGCTCTTGAAAATAAACTGCCGATCATCGTATTTAACACTACGTATCATAAAGAAGACGCTCAGGAACGATTTTTCAAAAAAGTAGAGTCGAAATATTTTCGAAAGACAGTTCAGGATGCGTTTGAACTGAAAGATGAGATTGAGAAATCGGTTAAATCCGAAATAGAAAAACGACGGGAACGATTCTTTAATAAGAAAGAATCCATATACACAAGCCTTGTTGAAGTTCAATTTCCCAAAACATTATTCGTCGCGAATTTATATGTCGATAAAAAAGAGATCAATGATTATTATAAAGAGCACAATCTATATAAGAAAAAAGCGTAGCTTTTCGATTATGCAGTGTCGGCATTGCGTATGAAAGATATAAGGTTTCCGAGAGATTGGATAATCGATGGAAAATCACTGATAACTTTTCATAATTTGTACGATTCTTCAATGCCTCTTCGAGAGATTATTGATACTGGGACTATAGAGGAAATTGGTTGTGAAGATTTTTACACCCTCACCAAAGAGAATGAGGCCGCCTTTAAATATCTGTTAAAGCGATGCTTTGAAACGAAAGTTCATAAGAGGGAAATCAAATGGATCAAAACTGCAGGATTATTCGCGTTTGTCCCTATAAATAAAGATGCCAACGGCAATTGGCTGAAAAGATGTATCCGTTGGCAAAAGACTAAGAAAAAAGCTAAGCGAACCGTGGTCGATCCGAAGCCGGACCTCAAGGATAGAAGTAAAATATTTAATCTTAAATGCCTGGCTTTTAGAGTTAAGTTCGAATTTCTCGATACAAAATGGTATTTGAATCTGAAGCCCGACTGGATTTTTCTGTGGAACGACTTAACCGAATGTACTCTGGCGTTCGAGAAAATACAGTACCTGAAGCGGGTTGAACGAAATGCCATCGTATTCAACCACTTTAACTTCATACTCAATCAGTTGCAACCTTCGAGTTCGAATAAACTTTTCCCGGAAATGAATGATTATCCTTTCTTAACTTTGGGATCGATCTTAAAGTTCGATTTCTCTCCGGTAGTTCATGACGATATCTGGGTCAATCTCGAAGATGACAAACAGCGAAAAAAGTTAACGGATAAGGAAGACAATGTCGATTTATTCAGCTAAACTATGAAAGCAGAATATATAGAGGAACCGCTATTGATATTCGGTACGGGTAAATGTATTTGTCCTCGCGAGGGCATAACTTCATTTAAAGTTTACGATACGGTTGAACCGGCCCGGAAAGATCAACTGTCCTTGGGAATTATCGGCATCGAGGAGGATATCGAAGTTTTTAACGGATGGCTGAAAAGATTCGAATCCTTTATCCCGTCTGCGACTTCCGGAAAGCAAAAAGGATTGTTCAAGTTGTTTCCGGGGTTTAACAAAGATCATGGATTCTGCGCTCAGTTCGTATATGGCTCTAATTATGAAAGAGTCCTGTCGAATAACGATATTGACAGGGTATTAAAAACCGGTACATACGAAGAGAAAGTATCGTCAGCCGTCGATATGTTTGCCGATAACATACAGTTTTTGTCGGATATAAAAAATTGTGATGTTGTAATATGCATAATACCGAAAGTTTTTGAAGGCAAAATAGTCAAAGAGGACATAAATGACGAGCCTGTTGAGACTACTGCGGAAGATGTCGCCTGCGCAGAAAAAGAACTGAATTTTCGGAGGGCATTAAAAGCGAGGGCTATGCGGTACAATACTCCCATCCAGTTGATCCGGGAGTATATCCTGCATGACAACAAGAAATCTCAGGATGCTGCGACAAAGGCATGGAACCTGTGTACGGCCCTTTACTATAAGGGTCTGCAAACTATCCCGTGGAAACTGGACATTGATGAAAACAGGCCCAAAGCATGCTATATCGGAATCGGGTTTTACAGGAGCAGGGACAAACAAACCATACAAACGAGTTTGGCACAAATATTTAACGAAAACGGTAAAGGCGTAATACTGAGAGGGACTCCGGTTTCAGAAGATAAAGACGACAGAATACCTCATTTGACTTATGAGCAATCTTATTCCTTGCTCAAGGACGCTTTGAGTAAATATAAATTCGCAACGGGAACCATGCCCGGCAGGATCGTTTTACACAAAACTTCGAAATATTATGAAGATGAATTGAATGGATTTGAAAAAGCCTTGCAAGAACTTCAGATAAGCGAGTATGATGTTGTGACGGTAATGGAAACGGATATAAGGTTTTTCCGCAACGGACTTTATCCTCCTGTCAGGGGCGCATTGTTTACTCTTGAAGAGAACAGATATATTTTATACACGAGGGGTTCTGTACACCAATATGAAACATATCCTGGAATGTATATCCCATCACCGTTGGAAATCAGGATTGTTAAGAAATCCTCCTCATATAGGACTATATGCAGGGAAATATTGGGCCTGACTAAAATGAACTGGAATAATACTCAGTTTGACAACAAATATCCCATTACTGTAGGATGTGCCCGGAAAGTAGGAGAGATTATGAAATACCTTAATGATCAGGAGATTCCCAAGGAATCTTATGCTTATTATATGTAAAATCATTTGTGTTGTAACAGCCTGAAGGCCGAATACACACACATTGAATTAATTGACGGAATTTCATTGGCAAGATTCCTGATATTACCACATTTTATGTCCTGCTCTTTTTATGTAAACCGCAGGGGAGAAGACGGTTTTTCACACAACGGCTATTTACGTACTAATTCACCTTATTCTTTCATGATCTGATCTTTCGTCTTATCCAACCCAGCTTTTACGGCACGGCAACCGGATCGGATTTCGTTGATTATATGTCTCCGATCGAGGTATGCAATAACCATTCATAGCGTCGCTCAAAACCATGTCGAGTGCCGGGACGAACCGCTATCCGACTCTTTGCTTTTATCAAGGGTGGGCTTCAAAATACGCTTTAATCTCATCAATCAAATCTGTAAATGATAATGAAAAGACTTTCTGTGGAACATGAATTTCGTAACTGCCGACTGCACATATTTCTGCGTCTTCGTATTTAAATGCTTTAGTTACGCGTTCAAACAAATCCTTTTCAAGCATACCGATATGATTGCATGCCTTGATGCGAGGTTCGAATTCTGCTAATTCGATGCGCTCATCTGTTTCAACCCTGTGTTTGTCGAATGTCCACATCTGAGCAGAGATGAGAGCGTATCTGGCAAGATTTGTCACTGCATTTTGAAATTGTGTCTCTGTCATTGTAACGGATCGTTTATCTACCCATCTCGATTTTATCTCGATATAGTAGTCATCATAACCTTGTTTGCTTAGGATCAAATCCTGTCCTCCCTGTTCGTTTATAACAGACACCCCTATATCGGATAAAGCCTCTTTTAAATATTGCTGAATATGTCGTTCAACGAAATCACCCAACATTTTGTTGTAGGCTTTATCCTCATCATCCTTAATTATCTCTTGAAGTTGCGTTACTATATCATCGGCATCTGCCCGTTCCGATACTTCTGCCATTTTTTCAAGAAGCCGAGGACTTCTTCGTTTCATCATTCGATTGATGGCAGCTCGTTCCATGGGAATACCTAAATTGTAGCGAATAGATTCACGCTGCTTATAGATATCATTGAACCATAATCGCCATTCTTCTCCGCCGTCCTCTGTTTCCGTCAGTTCGATTATGTCAAGAACGATGACATTATTATAATTTTCGTCGCTGAGTTTGTTTTGAATCTCTTTTGCAATAGACTGAGAGGTATATTGATATTCTTCTTTCGCAAAAGAATCATCATAGTCTGCGAAGTCGGAATGTACACACTTATCTTCTAATTTTTCTTCGAAAACTCGGTTGTAAAAATCGAAAAGTTCTTCATGCACATTCATATCCCTAATAGAAAATAAAAAGTTCGACCGATTCCCCGGTTTCCGTACACAAAGGTAATGGGTGGCCGCAACCGGCAAGGCTATATGAATTTGGGCAAAAAAAACCGCACGCTGAAGGTGCGGTTTTTTTATGCCCAAAGCCTTGCCTTGTTGCTTTTTCTGCCACCCATTGACCTTCCGTGTACGAAAACCGGAGAATTCCGGAACCGACAGAACCGGGACAAGCAAAATAAATAATTAAATATAAATAAGTTATGAGTAGAATGAGAATCATAAAGATAATAGGATTATCGCTGCTTGCCATCGCAGCGATCCTGTACTGGAAAACGTTGCTGCATCTGGCGGCATGGCTCCTGCTGGCCTACTGGATCGTGAAGTTCCTGCTTCGACTCGCAGTCTTCTTCGCTCCGATGCTGCTTTTCATACTTGCCGTTTACATATTGTTCCATTAAAACCATAAAGCCATGAGTTACTCAGTCGATTACTCTTCGAGCTTCCGTGACGAAGAATATAACGAGGATGTTCGCGAACAGGTTCCAATTTATGAAGAAGATGTCTATAAGACCCCGAAAGAACGGTTCCGCGACCATGCGACCTTCGACCTGGGACAGAATCCGGGAACGAGTTACGGACTCGGCGGCATGCGCAATTACATCCCTTTCGCCAAGAGTCCGGAGGAACAAGCCCGCGAAAAGAAAAAGAGGTATTCCCGCGGCTACCTACGCAAAGGAACTTACATCATTCTGCCGAAAACGGCAGACAAACCCAATCGACGTTATGGATAAAATCGAATTGCGACCGTATACGGCAAGCGTACGAATAAAGAGTTCTGTAGCTCTACAATGCCGTCAAAACGTTCGACGATCTGCGCATGAAATTGCCGCACGAAACGCCCCAGTGCAAGGCGTGGATCGACGCCTACAAGGGCGCAGGGGCATTCTACACCATGCAGAACCTGATCCGCTTCCACGGCTGCACGCTGATCGACGACCATGGCCAACGGCTGGACAAGGACCGCTCGCTCTTCTTCCTCTCGCTTCAGGCCGACCGCAACAAGAACGGCGGCGGATGGCGCATGCTGGCCATGTTCAAGAAGATGCTCGACGACAACGGCATCGACATCCAAAAGAAGATGAAGGAGTGGAGCCAGCGTAAGACGAAGTAATCCGCATGCCTGGCAGGCGCGATACGACGGACCGGGATATTCAGTTCGTCTTCCTTGACAGGATCCTCCCGGGAGACTATTCATCGGACGGATAAAGCCATGCCCCGTACCGGTAGTCGTATCATTTTTTTCAAACAACTAAAACACTATTCAAATGGAAGAGAAAGAGATATCGGAAGTGCTGCTCGATATAGCAGACGACCTCAAACGTAACAGAGATCAATCGTGGGACCTTACCGACGACTGCGGCGAACCGACCGTGTTCGATGCCCGGAGCGAACTTTATATCCGGGACCTTGCGCTCGACAAGGACGGTAATCCCTGCGCATTGATTCCGCTGGGGCATTTCGAAGACGACACGATCCGCGAGATCGCCAAGACGATGCGCCGATGACCTCGTCAGGTTATACCGCGTCGACTCCCGAAATAAAGAACACAGGTAGATACGACCTGTGTTTTTTTATGAATCGAGAAATAAAAACAACCTAATGAAATACAGAACACAATGAAACTTATCGTAAGTCAGGAACTCAAATCGCGGCTCGGTAATGCCGCATTGAACGGAAGCATAATCGCCAAAGACATTCTGGCGGAAATTCACCGCAAGTCCGATGCGTCGGAAATCGTCCGTGGCACGATCAATTATTTCGGCACGAAACGCAAGAAAACGGCGGCTGACGGCCATACGAAAATCAAAGTGGTCTTCACGGCCTGCAGCAAGGATTTGTCGCATGAAAATTTCCCGGACAAAGGAAATCCGCAGGCCCCCTGGTTCAAGGAGAACCGTACCGACATGGAGCCGGCCACATTCGTCAAATGTTTCACATCGTTGCCCGATTATTCCGATCAGGATATGGAGTATTTCGCAAACTGCATCTGCGTGGACAGCCGCGTCACGGTCAAGTTGTATTCCACCATGCAGGACTTCATCGAGGCATATAGCGAGGAAAACTACTCGACGATCGCACAGGCGGGCGATAGTACGCTGCACAACTCCTGCATGCGTCATGAGGAGACGGCGCGCAATGCCGCCGATTTCTATTTTAGCTTCGCAAGAGCTCAAATTCTTATCGCGACCGATGCCGCCCGCAATATTCTCGGCCGCGCCGTCGTTTGGCCGAATGCCCGAACAAACTCCACCGATACGCCTGTTACGGTATCCGTGGTGGATCGCGTCTACTACACCCACTCCTTCGTACACAAGATGATTCTCCGCCATGCCGAAGAAATCGGTATCGCCTTGCGCAAACGCCACAACGATTACAGCCACTGCACCGACTTCGTGGTTATGAATCCTGTCGAAGGGTTGGATGCCGACCGCGGTGATACTTTGGCCCTTCATCTGAGCATCAAGGTTCCCGCATCCAAATGGCACAAGCGCGGGGTGCCTTACCTGGACACCTTCCTCTCCATTCGCGTGGCACGTACCGAGGACGATAAACTGCAGCTGGAACTCACAAACTGGCGTGATTCGAGCCGCATCGCCAACTGTCAGAGCACCAGCGGATATGCCATTCGGGAAAGAGTCGTTTGCCCGGCCTGCGGCAAGCTCCACGACAATCCGGACCGGGGGCTGTGTGCGGGCTGTTACGACAAAATGACGGAACAGACACTCTTAGGACGCATCATCGTGGGCAAATCGGTAAAGTACCAAGGGAGGACCTATCCGGCCGACCTGATCCACAAAGGAAAGCCGATCCCCACGCTGGTACTGTATCAACAAACGGCCAAACTGTTCGGTGAAAATTAAATCGCGGCCAACCATGGAATTACTGCAAGCATTATATCGCATTGCCGCCCCTTCGGGCAACGAGAAAGCCATGCTCCGGTTCATCGAAGAGCGTCTCAAAGCGATCTGCGGCGTGAGATACGACATCGACGCAATGGGGAATATTTATGTCGTCAAAGGAAATGCCGAGACCTATCCCTGTGTAGTGGCCCACACCGACGAGGTGTATTATCGCCCTGAAACGGGGTACGAGGTGATTTCCATCCACGATGCGATCGTTCTGGGCTACAACAGCACGCTCGGGGCTTTCTCCGGCATCGGCGCCGATGACAAGAACGGCATTTGGGTCGCGCTCAAATGTCTCGAGAAATACGACGTCCTCAAATGCGCGTTTTTCGTGCAAGAAGAGCGCGGCTGTGTCGGAAGCTATCGGGCGGACATGGAGTTTTTCGAGGATTGCCGTTTCGTCCTTCAATGCGACCGCAAAGGGAACAGCGACCTGATCGTCAGCATAAACGGCATGGCTTTGTGTTCCAAACAGTTCATCAAGGCCACCGAATACAAAAAGTTCGGGTACAAACGTGCGACGGGCCTAATTTCCGATGTGGTGGCCCTCAAACAGAACGGTCTGGGCGTATCGTGCGTAAACATCTCGTGCGGCTATTACGAGCCCCATACCGACCGGGAATATACGGTCGTAGCGGATCTGTACAAATGCCTCGACTTCGTACAGCACATCGTCGAAACATGTACGGCAGTGTATGCACATGTCTATAAAGTGCCGAAGCGGCATCGCTACGCAGGGATCTACGGCTGGGGTGTCTTCGACGACGATCTGTTCGAGCCGCATTATGCCGGAAGACCGGTTCATCCGAAACCTGCGGACAATCATCCGTCCCACTACCGTACCATGCTCAAGCGGATGATGCAAATGGTCGATGCCGATCCCTCGCTCGGCCTTGAAGCCCTTGCAGCACGTTTGGATCGGGAGTTCCCAATGATGCGTTATTCCGATTTTTCGATGGCTTACAGCAATATCATGGGCAAACAGTCCTTGACTCCAGCCACAGAACGACATTAAAATTACTAAATCCGTAAATGGAAACAATCTTATTAACCAAACAGAACGCGCACCGCGTTGCGATGGTGCGCCGCAAGGATAATCCCGCAAGCACTCCCGTTCCGTTCCGCTGGCGCGGGGAGCGCCGCTTCGGCATCGGCTGCTTCGACCATCTTATCGGCGAGGGCGACGAAGCACGCATTATCAAGCCCCACGAGTTCGACCAGTGGGAAGTTATCGAGACGAGCCATCCGGGCTACCTCGAAGCACTCTGGGACGCCGCCTACCGTGCCCACTACTGGAGTTCACAGCATCCCGACATTCGCGGCGAGGACGAGATCGCCATGTACGAGCGGGAGCTGCACGCGGACCTTCAGGCCATGCCCGAGGAGCAGCGCGAGCAGTACCTTGCGAACTACAAGAGCCATCTCTCCGGCGTCTGGGCTTCGGAGAGCCGTGTGGCCAGCGCCTTCGTAACAGGTCCTGCAGGCTTCAACTACCAGCGCAACGAGAAGGCGGAGAACGCCTACCGCAACAAGTACGAGGCGTTTCGCCAGTGGCGCGAGCGGGCACTCAAAGCCGTTGAGAAGTACAAAGAATCCCTGAAGACGGGCGAGCAGCGCGCCGAAGAGCTGTGGCGAAAGGTCGAGGCCGACATCGACAGTACGGCCGAGACGATCCATGGCCTTGTCACGGGCAAGGAGCGCGGATATAGCCGAGCCCTTTTCGTCTCCAACCTCTTCGGACGCATCGCCACGCACGCCAAGAACGGCAACGTCGAGATCGTAGACCGTGCCATAGCCCGCGTCCGCGAGTGGAATGCCAAATGCAGCAAGCCGATCATTACCGAACGTCATTCATTTTTCAAACTGCCCGACGTAGCCCGAAGCGTACGCCGGAAAGCCGAAGAGACGGCCAGCCGGGAAAACAAGGAGATTGCCTTCGAGGGCGGGAAGGTGGTTTTCAACTATTCGGAAGACCGCCTGCAAATCCTTTTCGATGCGGTGCCGTCGGAAGAGGTGCGAAGCAAGCTCAAGATGCGGGCCTTCAAATGGTCCCCGAGGTTTCAGGCATGGCAGCGCCAGCTTACCGGTAACGCCGTATATGCCGCCCGCCAGGTGTTGAACCTTAAAGAATTGTAACGATGCGCTACGTGATCGATTCCCGCTACTATCGGGGAAGCGTCGTCACCGTCTTCTCCGACGACGCGCATAATGACAGTGAGCCCGGCGAAACGCTGGAGATGCTGCAACAGCGTTGTAAGAACCCGCATCTGACCGCCGTCACGCCGGAGCGGCTGGCCTTCCTCCAGCGCCGCTACCGCCGTTCGTTGCAGGAGCCTTTTCGCGAGATCGGGCGGGAGGAATACTACCGGCTCTACAACGCCATGCCGCCGCTGCGTTCCGTGCGGGACGAGCGGTTCTTCGCCGGGGAGGCTTACATGGACGACCTGCATCTCTTCTGTTTCCGGCTCGCCGGACGCTATTTCGCGGCCGTACGTTCCATACACCTGAGCGACCGGGAACTGGAGGACCAGATCGAGGCCCTGCGCGAGGAGCTCGACTATCGTCCCGCCCTGATCGTGGGAGAGAAGTTCTCCGGTTCCTACGGATGTTATAACCGTACCGCGCGTTACCGGCCGTACGGTTTCGGAATGCCGGAGCGCCATTCCTTCATCATGCACCTCCGCAGCCATACGGGTTCGGAGAGGGAAGACCGCGCGGGCCGGCGCGAGCTGGCCGGCCTGCTGCGGCAGTTGCGCCGCAACTGTTTCCGCTACGTCTTCTTCTATGGCAAGGACGAGGACCCTCTCCGGTTTTTCGATTGGCTCCGCCGTAACGATTACACTCTCGAAGTCCACGGAACCTTGTTCCGTTTCTATCCGGAAAGCGGTTATGCGGATTTTCACGGCAACGTCTGCGAATACTCCGCAGCCTTTCATTACCGCATCTATTCGCGGGAACTGTTTCAGAACATCATCGACCAACTGCGTACCGTGAAACGCCATCAGGCATGGCTGCGGCGCTAAACAGACGAAAACCATGCAAGACAATCATTCGATCTACAATATCTACTTCCGCATCGAGGCCGGCTATAACGGAGGCTACATGAGCCGTGAGCAACACGAGCGCTTCTACGCGGAGATCCGCCGGCTGTTCACGGAGGTGGGCTTCCGCATCGAGGACCGAAATGTCGGATGTTCGGATTTCATACTGGGCAAGACGCAGCTCTACTGCCACCCCGAATCCCTCTCCGGCCCCACGGAGGAGCGGCACATCGCGCTGGTGAAGGAGACGCTCCGAAAGGGCGTGTCGTTCCGATACGAACGCACCGACAAGTACGACCGGCTCTACGATTTCACTTCCGAAGAGGAGCTGGAATACTACCGCCGGACGAATGCCGAAACCATCGAGCGGGTATTTCTCGACGCTTTCCACACCCGGAGGAGGAATCACTACAAGTACCGCAATGAGATCCTCGAACTGCTCGTCCAGCGCTATATGGTATGCACCGTCCGCTGCCCGTCGGGCATTCGTTTCGATTCTCCCTGCAACCGGTATGTTCGGGAGATATACGACTCCCTGTGCCGCCGCGGCCTGCTGATCCAGACCGAAAAAAAGAACGATGCCGGTTCGGTACTCTATTACTGCCGCAGCGCGAACGCCGCAGAGCGCCGCGCGCTGGGCTATCACGACTAAATCCCCAGATCATGGACACACGAGAACCTCAGGCGGGCGACATCGCCACCTTGAATGAACCCTACCTCGGCTACCGCCGCATCGAACTGATCGAAAAGCGCTGGTATAAGTGGCGCGCCCGTATCTGCGAGAGCGGCAAAGAGATCGAGGTCTGGGAAGATGAATTCGAACTGGACGATTAAACACGTACTATCATGCAAGAAGAAAAAATAGCCAATTACATCGGCGAAGCGGTCATCCTGCTTACCGCCGACCATCTGGGCATCGGAGTGGAGATACTCGACATCGCCAAAGAGGTGTGGCATACCAAACGCCTGCCCGACGCTCCGCTGCTGGGGCATTACGCCTCGGCAGCCCGTAAAGCACAGGAGGCGGTGCTTGCCAAAGGGCTCGGCGAACGGGCCGACCGCCTCGGACAGGTGTTCTACATGACCGGGGAGTTTCCCAAGCCCTGCCAGATCGTACGGTATAGGGATTACCTGACGACCTATGTACTGCGCGACGCGTTGGGCGACTGCACGAACGAAGGCGTGTCGAGCTGTTCGGACACCCTCGAACTCTTCGCCCCGCACCTCTCGTTCGCCCAAGTGGCCGACTACTGTCTCGAGAACGGTATCGACGTGAACAAAGCAGTGAAGCTGGTATACCGAGAAAATCTTGACTACATCCATGCCGAGCCCATCGTCGACAGGGGCAAATGGTACATGTTCGGCGGAAATTATCTGAAGACCTCAGATTCGCGGTTCAAGGACCTCACGGGCATCCGTTATCCGGTACCCGTACACGACCGTACGGAGGAGTAGATATGGAAACGCTCGTAACATCTATCAATGAAGGGATTGCCTACTATAACGACTTGTACGAGTGGGCCAAGAGTTTCGGCGATGACCCCAGCTATCCCGACTTCGATGCTCTGAGCTACATGGAAGGCGATCCGGACATGATCCGCTGCGACGGCTATAACCTCTGTTCGTGGTTTCGCACATGCTCGGGCTGGCAGAAACGTCCGCCGGGGTAATGGTCGTCTGGGAGTGTCCTCGGTGTGGGCAGAAATGGATGTTCTACTACCGGGCCCAGAACGACAGAGAATCTTTCGACTATGCCGCCATGCTCATCGCATACCGTCAAGGCGATCCCGAATGGATGCACGTCCGCAATCCCGACTGGGAAAAGGCAGTCGAGAACAATAAATAACCAACCCCAAATCCTATTATCATGGACTTTCATCACTATTACAAAGAGAATAAAGACCGGATCAACTCGTCGATCATGGAGATCGCCTGCGACCTTGCCGCAGCACGTTTGATGAACGCGCATCAGGTGCCTTTCGAGGCATTCGTCGAGCCGGACGACCCCGACGGTGACACACATTACAAGGAGGAGTTTCAAGATGAGTACCACAAGTTCTATGACGAGGAGTACGAGCGCGTGGCCTCGCTGATGCGATTCGACATCGGGGCGGAAGACGGCGTCCGCAAAGAGGAAAATACGGACGAGTCTATTGCCTCTCTCGTGTCCCGTGCGAACGCATGGCAGGAGGAAGCCCGCGAGCGGATCGTCGATACGCTCCGCCGACATGGCGGGCGCGTAACCTATACGCCGGAGAACGAGGACGGGGAGTATCCGGTCGCCGCACTGGTTTACGGAAGGCATGACTTTCCCCGCATCGACATCACCGACGTTTACCTCGAAGAGGAGACCTGCATCATGGCCGACGGTATAGATACGGATGGCGACAAGAGAACCGGATTCCAAATCTACGACGAACCGCTATAAATCCATCGAACAATATCTAACACAATCGACGACATTATGAACTTAACCAGTATTCAGATGCAGCAGACCATCCGCCGGTTGGAATCGACCATGACGGATATTACGCCCGAACAGCGCAAGTTGCTTGACGAGCTGAACGCTCAGATTGAAGAGAATGGACGCCACTACATGGTCGAATCTCTGACCATGGAGCAGATGCGCGAACACGGCTACGACGTGACGGAACAGGATGCGGGCGTCATCGACCGTATCGCCGAAAAGGTCGCGATGGACGACGATATGCTCTGGAACGACGTGGCTATATGGGCCGACACCTACGGAGTAAAATCACTCGACAACTATTAAAATACGACCGATATGCCCAAATATAAATATTTTCAGGACGAGAAAACCATGGTGTGGCAGCGTCACGCCTTTACGGTCACGGCCGAATCCGAAGCGGAGGCCGACCGTATCATTCGTGAAAATGAGTTGAATCAGGAGTGTATCACGGATGTCGACGACACCCGTATCGTCTTCGAGAACACGGAAACACTCTTCGATACGCAGAGCCGTATCGAACCCGACGAAAACGGCGGACGGCACACGCTGGAGGTCCTTACGGCCGACAAACAACGATCCGTCTGCACGAATGCGGACAACAGACTTTCCGAGGGATCAGAACCTCCCTGCATAGAACCCGCTGAAAGGAAAATGTTGTCGCCCCAAGAGCAGGTAAAGAACATCATCGACAAGTTGATCGCTGACCTCTGCTATATCACGGAACGACCAAATGACTGGCTCCCGCATACGGTGTATGTGGAAGAGATAGCAGAAGATGAAAGGTCTGGAGAGATTCCGATCTATACCCGATATGTGCTCGAAGACTACACCGCAGATGGGAACTGCACGTTTTATAACCCGCAAACGGACGAGCATCGGAGCGGGTATCTCGACGAAATCAACATCGACTGGCTCGTGACCGTATGGAACCGCTATCGGGACCTATGTGTCGAACAAGGACTCTGGCGTGAACAGGCTATTCACTTACTGGAGCAGGAGACGGATGCTTCGCTGCCCGACATTCTCGAGTTCGTCGGAGACCATTGGCAGAACCTCGCCTCCGATGAGGAGAATATCGCGGCGTTCCGGCAGTGGACGGGCAAGTATACGGCAGGTCGCGGACAGACGGCTCCGGAGAAGAGGCTCATGGCTTTCGTCTGGCCTTGCCAGCTTATGGAACGTAGCGTTACCGACCGACAGATTCTTGCCATGCACGAGCGAGGATCGTCGCACAGTATCGACGATCCGGACGACGAGGCGTTCTACGAGGTCCTTTGCATGACACCGGACGAACTGGCTGCCGAGATCAACGACAGCGACTGCGGTTTCGGACAGCATTATGTGCGATTCATCAAGATCGAATTATAATTCCTTTTCGACCTGGAGTTTCGACCCTGAAAGAAGCCGGATTATACCCGGACCGAAGGTCTTCACGACAACCTCGGCATTCCGACAAAGGGTCGGGTGCGGTATGCTATTTTGCGCCGCACGATCGATGAACAGGAACGGATGAACCGGGAATCCGAATTTCAAGAATACTCAAAAGAGCCGAGGCAAAAGACCGCAAACGGAACAGAAAGCAGGGGAAGTATGGTTCACTCTTCCCATGCTTGTCTCCATTATGATCATTGTCCGCAAATTTCTAAGAAACCTGTTTCGTTCCTCCGTTCGGTTTGATTACTTTTGCACCCACATTTGATTATACTTTTAAACAAACACTTATGACTACTGAAATCACAGACTCAAATATCGATGCATTCCTACAGGAAGACAAACCATTGGTAATCGACTTCAAGGCCGAATGGTGCAGTCCCTGCCGGACGCTGGCCCCCATCATCGAAGAACTGGCCGCAGAGTATGAAGACCGAATCAATATAGGTACCTGCGATGTCGAAGACAATAACGATTTGGCGACCCGCTATGCAATACGTAACGTTCCCACGCTGCTGTTCGTCCGCGACGGAGAAGTCGTGGAACGTTATGTCGGCATGGCTTCTGCCGAGGCTCTGCGGGGGGAATTCGAAGCCTTGCTGCAATAAAACTACCTTATGAAATTTTCCACCCGTCTGAAATATATCTTCGCCGCTCTGATCATGGGTGCGATCGTGGTACTCGACCATCTTTGGGCCGGATGGCTGCCCGATGACTATCCTTATGCGACGTGGATTCACTACGGACTGCTCGCCCCTGTGGGTTTCTGTCTGGCCGTGAGTTTGGGCATGAATACCGGAAACCCCGAACGCAGCGTCTTTGCCACGACTTGCGGAGTAACAGCCACACTTCTGCTCGCCATACTGCCGGACATGAACATGGGGATCGTACTGAACCGTTTCGTGCCTCTCGTGGCCGGAGCGTTCATACAATGGCTGTTCGTACGTTAATAAAAGACACCAGCCTTGGCCGGCGCTAATAATTAAACCTCACGTTGCTTTTACAAAAATAACCGGCTTTTACCGGTTAATCTATCGAATTTTTATCCTATTTTTGCATTATCAATCCAGATGGATTATAACGTTCTGATAAATAGCTAAATGGCGTAGTGTATGAAGCTGTTCTGTGCAGTTTCCTGAGTTTGATGCATATTTGATACATACTTCTGTAATTTGCTGAAATTCATAATTGATGCTATACCGGTTATGTATGTCGATCCTGACAGCCAGTTTTCATGGCTGATTTCGGCACTTGTCGGAGGGGCAATGAACCTATGCGCCAATATAGAAAACGTCGACAATTTTTGGGATGGACTTGGATACTTCTTTGTAGGGGCAGGAGCTGCTGCTTTGAGTACATCGATTAGCAATGGCATACTGTCGGCGCGGAGGGGCAAGCGCCACGTTCGACCGGTTGAACAAGTATTTCACGATAAACGACATGCCCGTCGTAAGCTCCCAGTACTGGAACAGCGTGCATGGTCGTCTGCCGGGCGAAGCCTCGCAGGACGCCGAGGGATTGCAGACGATGCGCACCTTGGGCGATAACATGGTATGGGTACTGAAAAGCCTGAAAAACGGCGGACAGCCGATACCCGAAAGGGAACCGGGCATCATGACGAACTTTATCCGGTAACTTCCAACACGGGAAACAGTATGAGACATTCATTCAAGACATCGGCCGTGGCCTTGTTCGCCTGCCTTTGCGGCATGGGCGGCCTCACGGCACAGGAAAATCGACTTAATACAAACAGCATCATGGAAGAAAAACTGAATCTTACGCAGGAATGGGACAAGACGTTCCCCCAAAGCGACGAAGTGAACCACAGCAAAATCACGTTCCATAACCGCTACGGCATCACGCTTGCCGCCGACCTCTATATGCCCAAGAATGCCACGGGCAAGCTGCCCGCTATTGCCGTCAGTGGGACGGACGACACATTTCCCGGCCTTAAGTGGCCAGATGCATAACGATCCCGGATAGAACTTTCTTATCTGTTCTTTCCGTCCGGATAATCGCTTGCAATCTCACCAATATTTCCGGATATCTACTTTTACAGAAGTCCGTCCAACAGCGGCGGTATTTCCATCTCGTCGCATTTCAAAGACAAGATCAGTTCCTTGCCTCGTTCCGTCAGTGAGAAATACATCTGCCGCTTGTCCTTGTCGCCTAAAATTCGCTCGATAAATCCTTTGACCTCTACAGAACGGATCACTTTCGAAGCATTCGACGGACTCAATCCGAGCAGTTCGCCGAGTTCTCCTGCCGACAGACTATCCACTTTAAGCAGAGAACACAGTACCATGCCTTCATTCAGGCAGATTCCGTATTTGCGTTCGAAATCCTGCTCGAAACGGTTGACCGCCCGCTGAATGTCCCGAATCTTACACAGTTTTTCCATGATCTTCGTCTTTTTTATAAACCGCTCGCATACCGCATATCTTCACACATTTGCCACACTCTACACATGGGTCGGGGGCAATCTGCGGAAGTCCGCACCCCTCCTGCGAGATCGCCCCGACGAGGCACATCGGCAACATCGGACAAGAATGGTTCTGCGGGCACCGGGCCTTATCTATTGCAAAAGCCATCGCACTACTTCTTATGGAGCAAAATTTCGTCGATCGTCTGCCGGAAATCGGCCTTACTCATCGCGCCGCGTGCCATCTGGGGCAGTCCGTCCATCGGGACAAACAGCAGCAAGGGAATCGAACGGATGCCGAACGCAGCGGACAGCTCCGGTTCCTTCTCGGTGTTCACCTTGTAGATCGCTACGCTGTCGCCGTACTCGGCAGCCAGTTCTTCGAGGATCGGAGTCACCATTTTACAGGGGCCGCACCACGAAGCGTAAAAGTCAATCAGCGCCGGTTTGTCGCCGAGGTATTTCCACTCGGTCGGGTTAGTTTCGTAATCGGCGACTTTCTTCAGAAAATCCGCCTTAGTCAGTCGATCGTTGTCATATTCTTTTCGTTTTTATCGTTATGATTCGTCTGTTCGTTGCTACAGGTCGGAATTCCTTCAGAGTGCATCTTTCTCACTTCTCTTTTTGGAACATACTGAACAATAAGCCTCCCATCACGACACCCCAGAGTACGCTCAGCACGGGCGACGATATGATCAGGCACGTACCGCCGTCACAACCCGCATAAACATGGTAGAGCCAACCTCCCAACATGCCGCCAGGACTCCCAGTCCGGTCAGCCAAAACCGCTTCAATTTCCCGACCATATCTATACAAAGAGGTTTACGTTCGCCTCTTCGGCTCGCTCCATATAGGTCGCAACACCGCCTACGGTCACATTGTCAAGCAGCTCTTCGCGCTGCACGCCCATCACGTCCATCGACATCTGGCAGGCGATAAACTCCACACCGTTGTCGACAGCCTGCTGGCGCAACGATTCGAGCGAGTCGATGCCCTTGTGTTTCATGATGTGGCGCATCATGCGGTCTCCTACGCCCAGCATACTCATCTTCGAAAGGTGCAGGCGGAACGACGACGAGGGTAACATCAGGGAGAACATCCGCCCGAAAAAGTCCTTCTTCACCTTCGGCTTCACCGTCTTCTTAATGACGTTCAGGCCCCAAAACGTAAAGAATATCGACACCTTCTGACCCGTAGCTGCCGCTCCGTTAGCCAGTACGAATGTCGCCAGCGCCTTATCCAGGTCGTCGCTGAACATGATGAGCGTCTTGGCCTTTCCGCCGCCCGGAGCCGCCTTTTCGCACGCCTTGGGCGAACCTTTTTCTATGACCACCGTATATTTACCTTTCGATTCCGAATTGGAGATCAGCCGGTTTCCGGTCGTGTTGCACCAAGCTTGCGCGTCGCGCGAGAAACCCGCGTCAGTGGCCACCATCTCGATACGTTCTCCCTCCGAAATCGAGTCGATCGCTTGTTTGATCTTCATCACCGGACCGGGGCACTGCAATCCGCAGGCGTCGATCTTTACCGTTTTGACCTGTCCGGCCGCACACTTCGTATTATCCTCGCGCTGTGTGTCTATGTCTTCTGTGCAGCAGGAGCCAGCGGAAACCATTGCATTTGCGATTGGCGCTGTCGCTGTCTGGTAGGTTTTGTAGCCGCCCGATAGGTTCGTGACACGTGTAAACCCATGTCCCGTCAGAATTTTGAGCGCCAAATAACCTCTGAGGCCAATTGCACAGTAGACATGGATATCTTTGTTGCGTGGCAGCTCGTCGATTCTTCCACGCAGTTCATCGAGCGGAATGTTTATCGCACCGGGAATCGCCCCGAAAGCAAATTCTGCGCGTGTACGAACGTCCAGAAATAGCACCTCACTACGATCCATGTCTACTACCTGCCGCCATGTTATCACCGGCATTGCTCCACTTATGATGTTACCGGCCACATAGCCTGCAATGGCGATCGGGTCCTTGGCCGAGGAAAAGGGCGGGGCATAGGTGTGTTCCACCTGCTGAAGATCGTACACCGTCCCGCCGCGCTTAATGAGCAGTGCGATCTGGTCGATACGCTTGTCCACCCCGTCATAGCCTACACACTGTGCGCCGTAGAGCTTGCCGCTCACCGGGTCGAACGTGAGTTTTATCGTGAGTGGCAGCGCGTCGGGATAGTAGCCTGCGTGCGAAGCCGAGTGGGTCGTGGAACTGGCATAGGAAATGCCGAACTGCTTGAGGCGTTTGGCTGCCAACCCGGTCGAGGCCACCGTCATATCGAATACCTTGGCGATCGAGGTTCCGATCGCCCCCTCGTACCGGATCGTGTTACCGAACACCATGTTGTCGGCCACGATACGACCCTGACGATAGCCGGATTGGCCAGGTAATTGAGCCACGGCTTGCCCGTCAGCGGGTGCGGAAATTCGATGGCGTCGCCCACGGCATAGACATCGGACGCCGAGGTCTGCAAATAATCGTCCACCCAGATGCCGCCCGTCTCGCCGATTCTGAGCCCGGCCGCTTTTGCCAGCGCAGTTTCGGGACGCACACCGATCGACAGGATAACGATGTCAGTCACGACACTTTCCCCGCTTTTGAAGAATACCTCTATTTTGCCGCCCTGCTTTTCGAACCGCTCGACACTCTGCTCCAGATAGAGACGCACACCCTTCTGCAACAGGTGTTGGTGCACGTGTGAAGCGATCGAAAAATCCACCGGAGCCATCACATGGTTGCCCATCTCCACCACAGAGACCTGTGCTCCCACGTGGTGCAGGTTTTCGGCCATCTCCAACCCGATAAATCCGGCACCCACAACCACTGCGTTCTCTATGCGGCGCGAAGTCACGTAATTCTTGATGCGATCGGTGTCATCCACATTACGCAGCGTGAAGATACCTTCCGTCTCGATACCTTTCAGCGGCGGACGCACGGGCGACGCTCCCGGCGAAAGCAGCAGTTTGTCGTAGCGTTCGGTGTAAGTCGATCCGTCCGCACGGCGCACCTCGACGCTTTTGGCGGCGGTGTCGATGCCTATGACTTCGTTCTCCACCCGCACGTCGATATTGAACCGTCCGCCGAACGAAGTGGGGGTTTGCACGAAAAGCTTTTCCCGTTCGGCGATCGTGCCACCTATATAGTACGGTAGCCCGCAGTTGGCGTACGAGATATATTTTCCCTTTTCGAACAGGACAATCTCGGCCCCTTCGTCTGCCCGGCGAATCCGGGCCGCAGCCGTCGCGCCACCTGCGACGCCTCCGATGATAACGTATTTCATACGATCTTTCCGGTTTACAATGTTTGAATCACTGCAAAGATACAATTATTTTCCACTGAAACAAATTTCCAAAGGAAAATAATTAACACGATGAACATAACTGTATGATTATAAAATTAATGCTTTGGAATTTCCTATACTAGCAACCCGATTATTTTATATAACACTCCTCCTCCCAATGTTCCCAGTTGTAAATAAAAGCAATATACCCATACTCCATCCAGCCTATCTTCCGAGTAAAAATCGACTTACGATCTAATTGTTATATGGATATTCCAATGTATGCCGCTCTTCTCCGTCTTAATCCTCGAGAAAGCCCGTTGTTATATATTCAAATCGTTTCCAATCTCTAATACATAGTCGCTGTACTTAGACTTGTTCTTATTTTACAGCAAGTCGAAAAAAGGAAGGTCTCAGTACGGCAAACATCACGAAAAGCTCGATGATAATAATCGCCCACAGCGTACGTCCGAGGGTCATTGAACGGAAACCGTTCAAATAAAAAAGCACTGTCTTTATGGTCCTTTGCATATTATTATGTGCAATATTTTAATTTTCAATTGAGTATATGTTATTTAGAAGTGCCGAGGCACTACTTATAACGACACCTCTCATCTTTAGTATCCGCTTAGTTTGTGGGGAAGGCTATCGCCGAACCGTACTAGTGTATGAAAACGATAGAATTTGCGATTTTTTGCTGTCATAAAATCGGAAGGATAGTCTAATTGATATTTTTTAGAAGTTTTGTGCGCTATCCAAAATAAAGATGCCGGGAAAAGGCCGATATCGACATCACTGTGGCGAAACAGTAGAAAACGGTTATTCGGACAACGATTTCGGCCCTGCATTTTCTTTAGTCTTTTCCTCGATCGGACACTCTGAGCTACGCCCCGGACTAAATCTTTCCTGTTGGGCGTATTATCGGAATTTACCGCCAGTTTCTGGACCAGGGAGGATCAATATCTCTCATGCCGAATTTTATACTCTATTGGAGAGAATGATAGAGATTGCATCCGTTAAAGTTGAAAACAATCTTTCTTAGGTAGGACAACCAACCTATCAGATCTTTACAACCCCAACTCATCGTTAATCAGCACAACTGTGATCCGTCCTGTGGGGTGACATTTATGCAAAATGAGTCGTTCGTTGCATATACGCTGAGGCGAGTTGCAGTCATGGCAACGTCCTGTCATGGCACAGGGAGTTTTGAATCCTTCATGCCGGGCCACGTTTTGCGGGGCAGCAATCTCCCGAATCCGGGTATAAGCTTCTGCTGTGTCTCGTACAATTTTATTGCGACCAGCCACCAATACGACTTTCCGGGGACCGAAAGCGATCGGAGCAATTCGGTTGCCGATCATATCCAGCCAATGTAACGTCCCATCCTCACCGACGGCGTTGACGCCGGTCAAGAAAAGTTCACAAGTGAGCGCTTCGCGCCGCCGTTCAATCAGATCCTTGAACCGGACACCCGGTTCAAAAGTATCAATGAAAGGAATATCGGTCTGCGAACGCAACCATGCGATGATTCCCGTTGCGTAAAGGGTCATCGAATCCCCAAAAGATACACTATGAGGATGTGACTGCTCAATCAATGTACGCAGATACTCTCCGGCTTTCCGTGTATTGGACAAATACTCAACTTCGAAACCATTGTGCTGAAGTGCTTGCCGGCAGCGTGCGATTCGTGAATCGGTCATACAATTTCCTTTTGCGGAATTTACAGTACAAAATTAATGTGTTTCGAAGGCCTGTCAAATTACTGTACCATTTTGCGATCAGTATTTTTCCGTTACTGCTACAAAAACTCGGACGCTGTTCCTCTTGTACGAATTCTTTCCAATCGTTCTGTCGCCGATCTTTGGCAAGGTTTCGATCGATTTAGGATATATTTTTTCAATACGCCGTTTTCCGTATCCAATTTAAATTAGATATTTTGAATGATGACAGCAAGAGGAATGACTATCAGACATAAAAGTTACGATATGTACTACGGCGACCTCTCTGTCGAATTGAAGCATCTGCTCCAAGACCTGTGAATGCAACTCCTTGAGGAACTTGCTTACATCGGCTTCAGTCTTGAACTGACTTAAAAACTCTTTGCTCAGCAGTTCCGACGGAACCACCTCTCTCTTCTTTGACATAACACTGTCCATAAAATCAATCTTTTAAAATTAGTAAAAAATAATGCGGATCTTCAGACCCGGATTACCGTTTACACAATTTAGTGGACAGTGTCTTTAGCTGATTCGACAAAAACATTATATTACATATTTCTCCTTCTCACTATTCCCGCCACTCCTTTCTCCGTCTTGACGAGCTCGTACCGGGTCGAGCCTCTCGTATAGCTCTCCGAGCGTTTTGCAGCCGTAGTTGATACGGTACTTGGGCATCAGCTTCTTGAGCGCGGTCCCGATCTGCAAGAGCGGCACTTCGTCTTTTTTTGACCATGTTCATTGAGTCATGCCATCGACGATTGTTCTATGAGTACGAAGGGAATCGGTTGAGATATCTGACCGAGCGTGCCACGGCTTCCGGGACGACGAACGACGTGTACGTTCCCGGTCCTACTGCGCGGATGGGTTATAGCTACGACTCGAACGGCAACATGACGAACGATTAGAGGAGGGCTATTCGATCGGCTTCATATTGAAACACAAGGAAAACAATTTGAGAATAATCGTCGTAACTTTACCGGACCTTTCTCCTTTGCCCCAAGGCGACAGGAAAAATTACAACTTTTCCGATTCCACTATGACTCGAAACGAAAAATCAGGAGCTGCCGGTCCCCCGGTCACCGGAACTTCGGCAAACATGCTATTCAGAAAAGCCGGACCCGGCGACTGCGCCCAAGCGCAGGAGATCATTCGCCTGGCCCGAGAGCGAATGGGGCGGCAAGGCAACCCGCAATGGCAAGACGGATACCCGGCGGACGAAGACGTCAGGCACGACATCGAAGCGGGCAACGGCTACGTACTGTGCCTGCATAACCGTCCGGTCGTTTACGGCGCAATCCTTTTCGACGAAGAACCCGCATACGGGCCGATCGAGGGCCGGTGGCTCAACGACCGGCCTTATGCGGTCGTACACCGGCTCGCCGTACACGAAGCGTTCGAGCGAAAGGGACTGGCCGGACTGTTCTTGCAGCAGGCCGAGCGGCTGTGTCTCGACAGACACTTATTCGACATACGAGCGGATACCCATTCCGCCAACGGACCTATGCGCAGCCTGCTGGAGCGCTCGGGCTATGTTTTCTGCGGAGAGATACGGTACCGAAAATCTCCCCGTCGTGCATACCAAAAAATCCTCGGCTAAGGCCCGAAAAAAAAGCGGCGGAAAGAACATTTCCGCCGCTCCTCCGCAATGGTCAAGTCCCGACGCTATCGGGCGCAAGAATCGCCATGCTTGTGAGCCGAGAAGGCGCACAGCATCCATACCGTCTTTTCCTGCTCCTGCAGATAGTCGGTCATCATCGAGACGGTCACTTCGTCTCCCGCTTCCGAGGCTTGGGCGAGCAACTCGCGCTCGCGACCGATCAGATACTTGTAGGTATCGAGCACATGGCCGAGAGCCTCGCCTCCGCACGATACGCCGTCGATCTCGCGGACTTTGGCGATCTTCAGGTACTCGCTGAACTTGTTCGAGGGAACACCGCCGAGCATCAGAATACGCTCCGCGATCTGATCGACCTTTTCGGCCGTGTCGTCATACATCTCCTCGAACTTGCTGTGCAACACGAAAAATCCGTGTCCCTGAATGTTCCAGTGAAAGCCGCGGAGATTCATGTAATGAACCTGAAAATCGGCGAGCAACTGCTGTAACGACTGAACCAGCTTACCGGCTGCGTTCTCATCGAGATGAAGATAATCCAACGTTTTCATAATGGCTGTTTTTAATTGTTAATGACTTTTTCTTTTTGTTGAGACAAAGATACGACAAGTATAAATATAAATCAAATCAATAATTTCTATATCATTATAGAATACAATTATATAAAAAACAAGAGAAGCTGGCACCCGCGCATATCC
>ENA-UOJN01000755-UOJN01000755.1-human-gut-metagenome-genome-assembly--contig:-C125IIP-NODE-755-length-25734-cov-12.158339_pt1 | contig 25734 bp, 25 predicted proteins | sample MGYA00242350_ERZ723897 | MGnify/ENA metagenome assembly ERZ723897 | reverse complement strand
GTATTTAAAATTGCAGAATTACTTAAATTGTCTTCATATGCATTAACAAGAAAGTCTGCTTCAATTAATATTTGATAGTCAATACCGTCCACTTTGTTGTAGGTATGGTGGTGACCTACCAAAAAGCAAACCCTTTCAATTATGTTATTTTCAACATTTAGCTGCCGCAAAAGCTTTTCTGCCAATGCAGGGCCTTCCAGCTCTTGGTATTTACCGGCACTGCTGCCGTATTTTTCCTCGCTTATTTTTATACCTATGTCGTGCACTATGCCACTAAGCTCAACTGTGTACTGCGTTTCTTCGTCCAGCTTCTCTGTGCAGCCTATTGCCTTGCAAAAGCTGAATACCTTTAAAAAATGATTAATTCTTTTAGCGTCATTTTGGTAATACTCAATCATTTTGTTTATAACTAATGCTGTATCTGTCATAAATTAAAGGCTCCTGTTATGTAGATGTTATTATTTCCGTTTTAGAACACGCAGCCAATAGTTGGCTGTAAGTGTAAGCTGTGGTATGTCGTCAAGCTTTTCTCGGTTTTCCCTTTTTATACGCCAAAGGTGAGGCGTCATAAGAAGAAGCTCTTTTAGCTGACTGTTGTTCAGGGTAAAGGTAAAGCTGTTTTCTGTGCGGCTGATTTCCGTAAAATCTTCGTCAATATAGGCAGGCTGTTTGTGCTGACTGAATACGCTGTCGTAAATAATTTCCTTTAGCTCTATTAAATGATTGTTACCGGCTGTAACTTCTATAATATACCCGCCGTGCTTTAAAATTCTGCTGAATTCAGCCTTTGAAATAAGGGAAAATACAGCTGTAATAATATCTATACTTTCGTCCTCAATAGGCAGACAGCCTGCGGTGGCTACAGCCCATACAATGTCCTTACTGCGGCTGCATGCCATTTTAACAGCGTCCTTTGATATATCAATGCCAATACAGTCTTGGGCATTTACGGCACTGCGTACAGCGGTGGTATAGTAGCCCTCTCCGCAGCCTATGTCTGCCATAGAGATGCTTTTAAGATTTTTGGTAAGCTCACAGGCTTTTTCGGCAACCTCATTGCAAATAGGCAGATAAATGCCGCTGTTAAGAAAATTACGCCTTGCATTCAGCATTTCACGAGTATCACCCGGATGTAAGGATTTTTTGTTTTGCACAGGCAAAAGGTTTACATAGCCTTGCTTTGCAATGTCAAAGCTGTGGTGCGTTGTACAAACAAAAGACTTGCCTGTAGACAGCAATGGCTTGCCGCATATGGGGCATATCATTTTTATATTATTCATATTTATCACCGTACTTCATTTTATATATTTAATTATATGACTTTTTTATCTGTCAGGCAATAGCAACATAAAGACGCAGGGTACTTCATATTATATTTCAGGATAATTAATTTGGCGGGTGAATTATTAATATGGGTAAAATAAAGAAATATACAAGCGTTATATTAATATTGGTGCTTATACTGGGAATGCTTCCGGTGCTTACCGGCGTTTCTAAGGGCGATAAAAGGGATTTTATAAAATATGCCGAATTTAATGTATGCTGCAGTGCGTTGGAAAAGGCCCTGGAGTACGACATAAACACTCACAAAAACGATGAAAAGGTGAAAATAGACTGGGTTCAGGTGCTTGCATATTTAGGGGCAAAATACGGCGGCGATTTTAAGCAGTACAAAGAGGAGGATTTGGAGCAGATTGTAAGCAGGATGAAGAACGGTGATAAAATTAAGGATATAACCAAGGATATGAAGTATTACGACTATTACTATAGGGTGTACAATGCGGTTTTGGGAGGCTTTACAGGCTGGTATAATACCGAGGCCGAGGACGAAAACGGCAAAATTACAAAGGTAAAGGATTATGGGCTGTGTGTGTTTTCGCCAATAGCAAAGGGCTTTCCGTACTCGCACTATGACGATTTTGGTACAGGCAGAAGCTACGGCTACAAGCGTAAACATTTAGGTCACGACCTTATGGCGGCAACAGGCACGCCCGTAATTGCCATAGAAACAGGTACAGTTGAAATAATGGGCTGGAATCAGTACGGAGGCTGGCGTATAGGGATAAGAAGTCTTGACAAAAAACGATATTATTACTATGCACACCTAAGACAGAACAGACCGTTTAATCCAAGCATAAAAGAGGGGGCAGTGGTAAACGCAGGGGAGGTAATAGGCTATGTGGGACGCACAGGCTACAGCACTACAGAAAATACCAATAATATTGACGCAAGCCATTTGCATTTAGGTATGGAGCTTATTTTTGACGAAAGCCAAAAGGAGTGTGACAATGAAATATGGGTGGACTTGTACGCTGTTGCCACACTTTTGGAAAAGCATAAAAGTACGGTTTACCGTGTTAATGAAACAAAAGAATTTTACAATAAATATAAATTCAGCACCGTTTCTGGTTAATATTTAATGGTTAAATAGAACAAAAATTCATAGAAAATCAAGTTAAAAATTAGTGTAGGGCTATGTCTAAATTTTGCTTTATTCATTGACATATTAGACTACTTTTATTAAAATGAAGTGGAGTAAATATTTATATATATTATTGGAGGTAAATTAAATGAAAAAAATTGCAGCAGTTATTATGGCGGCTATGATTATGGCAACAGCAATGGCAGGCTGTGGCGGCTCAGGCGGTACAGCGGAAAATGTTGACCTTACAGCTGTAGTAACAGAAATTGATAATAAATACCCTAACGAAATGAAAAGCATTGACACCGTAGACGACCTTAACAAGTATTACGGCATTAAGGCAGAGGATGTTAAGAGCTTTGCAGCTGAGTACAGCAAAAGTGCTATTGATGAGGTTGTGCTGGTAGAGGCTGTAAACGCAGACGCAGCCAAAAGAGTTGCCGATTGTCTGCAAAACCGTTACAATTCCAAAAAGCAGCAGGGTGCAAGCTATAGTGCAGAAGACCTGCAGATAGTTGACAAATGTTCAGTTAAGACAAACGGCAGCTTTGTAAGTATGATAGTTTCTGCAAATGCTTCCGATATGGAGTCAATCTATACTGCGGCGTTAAACGGATAAATTAAACATATGAACGGGAAATTAATGTACAGGGCTGTTGTAATTGTATTTGCTGTATTTCTTGCCGTAGGCCTTTGCAGCTGTAAAAGCAGCGGTAAGAATGTAGACTCAAGCAGTCAATATGTTTCAAAGCCTGAAAAAATTGTCAGCGAAATAGAAAAAAAGTGCAGTCTGCCTCAAATGCAGCAGCTTAATGAGGAGCAGGTGTTTACAGAATACGGCATTGAAAAGAAATATGTTGCCTACTACAGTGCTATAGTAGCGGCTGACTCGATTTCTAAGGACGAGGTTGTTATTTTTGAAGCGATGGACGAGGGTGAAGCAAACACAATTCGTGACAGACTTCAAGAGCATTACGACGCTGTTTTAAGGGAATGTGAGGAATACCTGCCTGATGAATATGAGGTTGTAAAAAAATGCAGTGTTGTTAAAGACGGCATTTTTGTCAGACTTTTTATCTCTGCCGACGCAGATAAAATGAACGAAATTTATAAATCATACTTTTAGCAAACAATAACAGGGCTGTGTCACATAGGCTGTATTTGCACTATGTGTTCAGCCCGCTTGTTGTTTTGCCTTTGGAGGAGTGTTTAATGGTTTTTTCAAGCCTGATATTTATGTTTTTGTATTTACCGGCGGTGCTTCTTATTTACTATATAACGCCGCACAAATTCAGAAACGCAATGCTGCTTGTGGTAAATCTGGTGTTTTATGGTTGGGGCGAGCCTGTTTTTATACTTTTAATGATTTTCTCCACGGTTTTAAACTATGTGTACGGATATTTCATTGAAAAATTCAGAGAAAACAAGCGAACAGCCAAAATACTTTTGGTTACGGCAATTATAATAAATTTGGGTGTGCTGGCGTTCTTTAAATATGCCGGTATGCTTACCGACACACTGAATGTTTTGCCGTTTTTAAATATTCCGGACTTTACTATACCACTGCCTATAGGTATTTCATTCTATACATTCCAAACAATGTCATACACTATAGATGTTTACAGAGGGGACACGCCGGCACAGAAAAATATTGTGTCGTTTGGTACATATGTGTCGCTGTTTCCACAGCTTATAGCCGGCCCTATTGTAAGATACAGAGATGTAGCCGACCAGCTGGACAGCCGCCACGAGAATATAGAGCAGTTCACACTGGGTGTAAAAAGATTTATGATAGGTTTGGGCAAAAAGGTGCTTTTGGCAAACTCTATGGGACTTTTGTGGGACACCCTTAGACCGGATATGTCTGCTAACGGTGCCTTGGGCAACTGGGTTGGTATCATCGCCTATTCATTTCAAATTTATTTTGACTTCAGCGGCTATTCCGATATGGCGTGCGGCTTAGGAAATATGTTTGGCTTTGAATTTTTAAAGAACTTTAATTACCCGTATATTTCAAAATCAATTACAGAATTTTGGAGAAGATGGCACATTTCTTTAAGTACATGGTTTAGAGATTATGTGTACATTCCTTTAGGCGGCAACCGTAAGGGCGTTTTCAGAAGCATTATAAATATTCTTATAGTATGGGGCTTAACCGGCTTATGGCACGGTGCAAGCTACAACTTTATATTATGGGGACTTTATTTTGGCGTAATTCTTTTACTTGAAAAGTTTGTCCTAAAAAGCTTTTTGGAAAAGCTGCCTAATGCGGTAAAGCACTTGTATTCAATAGTGCTTATAATATTCGGTTGGGTGCTGTTCTACTTTGACGATATGGGCCAGCTTGGGGCATTTTTGGCAAGTATGTTTGACTTTTCTAACGGTGTGCTCAGCCACGATGCTATGGTTACTGTACTGCAGTTTCTGCCGCTGCTTATTGCCGCAGCGGTTGCCTCTACGCCTCTTGCCTCAAAGCTTTATGATAAAATCAAAAATTACAACTGGTGCTGGATACCTGAAACGGCAGTTACTGCATTGGGCTTGCTTGTTTGTACCGCAGCCCTTGTAAGCAATTCGTACAATCCGTTCCTGTATTTCAGGTTTTAATTCTCTGAGAAAGGGGGATTTATAATGCCGAAAACCATAAAAGAAAATAAGCATTTTACGCAATATATTATAAGCATAGTTTTTATTGTTTTTATATTCGGTATGGCTGTTCTGTTTTTGCTGCTGCCAAAGGCAAAGTATTCTTCAAATGAAAAAAGATATTTGGCAGACGCTCCTCAGGTGTCAATGCAAAATCTTGCAAGCGGCCAGCTTACAAAGGACATAGAAGGCTACCTTACCGACCACATTCCTTTTAGAGAGTTTTATGTGGGAGCTAACGCTTACTATAACCTTTACACCGGAAGGAACGGCTCAAACGGCGTTTACAGCGGCAGCGACGGCTATCTTATAAACGATCCTGTTGAAAAGGAAAACAATATTGAAAGGAATATTAAGGTTTTTGCCGACTTTGTAAATGAAAATAATATTGACGCTACCCTTATGATTGTGCCGAGTACCGGTTATGTAATGGACAGTAAACTGCCGCTGCTTCACAAAAATTATCTTGACGACAGCTTGTTTGCGGTTATTAATAATACCCGTGGCGGTATGAAGTTTGTAGACCTTAGAGAAAGCTTTAAAAAGGCGGCTGCACAGGGCACACAGCTGTATTACAAAACAGACCACCACTGGACTTCTAAGGGAGCTTTCTTGGCATATAACGAATACTGTATGGCAAAGGGCCTGCAGGCTACAACGCAGGGTGAGTATTATATAGAAATATATGACAAGTTTTACGGTACAACCTATTCCACAAGCGCCTTGTGGCTTAACCCGAGCGAAAACATCGAGCTGTGGCAAAGCGTGCGTTTAGGCGATGTATCGGTAGAAATTACAGAGGATACATCAACTACCAAAAGTAGCAGTATGTTCTATAAAAAGCATCTAACAGAGGATGACAAGTATCCTGTATTTTTGGACGGCAACCATGCCTTAACCAGAATAAAAAACAGCAATGCTCCTCAGGATAAAAAGCTGTTGGTTATTAAGGATTCTTATGCGCACTGTATGGTTCCGTTTTTGACCGACAACTACGGCGAAATATTAATGGTTGATTTAAGATATTACAAGTATAATGTTTCTGACTTTATTAAAAATGAAGGCTTTAACGAAGCTTTAATTCTTTACGGTCTTGACAACCTTGCAACAGATACCAATGTTGCATTCTTGGAATAATAACGCTGAATTATGAGCAGTACCCTTTGCGGCAAAAACAAAGGGGATAGACAAAAAGCACAAGCCACCGCAACAACATTTTGCAGTGGCTTGTGCTTTTTCTAATAAAATAAGGTGTGTAAGTTTTATTCAACAGATACAATGTAATAGTAAATTGGCTGACCGCCGTTAATTAGGGTAATATCAATATTTGGAAATTTAGCCTTTAGCTGAGCATGTATAGCCTCGGCCTGCTGTGCAGGTGTGTCCTTGCCGTAGATTATGGTAATAAAGGTTGTTTCTCTTGATACCATATTTTTTATCAGCTTTTGTACTGCCTTTTCAGGAGTTCTTTCGGTAATGGTCAGCTTGCCGTTCTCCAAAGCGATAATATCGTTTTCTTTAATTTTAGTAGGGCCAAATTCAGCGTCACGAGCTGCAAAGGTAACCTGACCGGTTGCCACATCAGCTGCAGCCGATGTCATAATCTCCTTATTGCCCTCAACTGACAGGTCAGGGTCATATGAAAGCATAGCACTTATACCCTGAGGTATGGTTTTTGTAGGCAGTATAATAACATTTCTGTCGCCTACTATAGGGATAACCTGTTGTGCAGACATAATAATATTCTTATTGTTAGGCAGAACAAAAACATTTTTTGCTCCTGTAGCCATTACGGCCCTTTGAATATCCTCTGTGCTTGGGTTCATGCTTTGTCCGCCGTTTACTATGTTACTGCAGCCAAGATCCATAAACAGATTGTTTAAGCCCTCGCCTGCGGCAACGGCAACAAAGCCAACCTCTTCTGCAGGCTCGGCAAATTGAAATTCAGAATTAAGCTTGTTTTGCTCTTCCTCAGCCTCTTTGCTCTTGGCAGCGTCTGCAGCCTCCTCGGCACGGCGGTGCTGCTCCTTCATATTTTCTACCTTTACGGTCAGCAGCTGACCGTATTCAAGTCCGTGCTGTAAAGCAACGCCCGGCTTGTCGGTGTGAACATGAACCTTTATTATTTCATCGTCCTCAACAACTACTACGCAGTCGCCTATTTTCTCAAGTGCATTACGCAGTCCTTTTATTTTTTTGCCCGACTTATCCTTGCCCACTATAAATTCTGTGCAGTAGGTAAACCTTATGTCATCGTCAAACTCCGCAACGGCGTTTGCGTAGCCGTTGTCGCTTGTAAGGCTAAGTACAGGCTGTTTCTTTTCAAACTCAACAATTACACCGTCTCTTATTACCGACAGCATACCGTTTAGTATAATGCACAAGCCCTTACCGCCGGAATCAACAACGCCGGCACGCTTTAGTACAGGCAGTAAATCCGGGGTAGTTTGCAAAGCCGCCTCAGCTGCCTTACAAATTTCGCTCCACGCTTCAGTAACAGTCAAATCCTCTTCTACACACTGGTTGGCTCTTACGGCGCTTAAACGGGCTACTGTTAAAATTGTACCCTCTGTTGGCTTTGCAACAGCTTCATACGCCGCCTCTACCGCCATATCAAATGCTTTTGCAAGGTCTGCTGTGTCTATAGTTTCTTTGCCGTCAAAGCCCTTTGAAAGTCCTCTGAACAGCAGCGAAAGTATAACGCCGGAGTTTCCTCTTGCGCCACGCAGCATAGCAGAGGCAACAGCTTTGCTTACTTCACTGATATTCGGGTTATCCTCTGTGTCAGCCAGTACAGAAGCGGCGGCGTTAATAGTCATAGACATATTTGTACCTGTGTCGCCGTCCGGAACAGGAAATATATTCAAATCATCTACAGATTGTTTTTCTTTTGTAATACTGTTAGCTGCGGAAATTACAGCATTTTTGAAAATAATACCATTCATAATATTACTTCCTTTCAAAAAAATTAGGTTGATACACTATGTATTAAAGATATTGCTAATTATAACACGAATATGTACATATTTTCAATAGCTAGAGGATTTCTATTGCCTCAATATTTAAAGTTTTGCCTGTTTTATCGTCTATATTAAAAAGTACGCAGTCCATCTTACAGTCGCCGTCAGCAAGGTCAAACCTTTGCGGCAGTTTTTCTGTGAATTTTTTTATTATTATTTCAGGCTTAACGCCCAGTACGGAGTGAATGGGGCCTGTCATTCCGGCGTCTGTAATGTAGCCTGTTCCCTGCGGCAATATGGCTGCATCGGCTGTTTGTACATGCGTGTGCGTGCCAAATACAGCAGATACTCGGCCGTCCAGGTAATAGCCCAGAGCTCTTTTTTCTCCTGTTGCTTCGGCGTGAAAATCTACAATTATAATTTTGGCATTTTCTTTTTTTGCCTGTTCAATAAGCCTGTCGGCTGTCTTAAAGGGACAGTCCAGCGGCTCCATAAAAGCAGTACCCATAATATTTATAACCGCTACCTGCATTCTGCCCATATCAACTATTGTCATTCCTCTGCCGGGTGTAGTGCCGTTTGGAAAGTTAGCAGGACGAACAAGGTATTCACAGTCATCGTAAAAGGAGTACGACTCTTTTCGCCTAAAGGAGTGGTTGCCGGTGGTTATTACATCTACACCGCTTGAGAAAAGAAAGTCAGCCGATGTTGGGGTAATTCCGTTGCCGTCAGATGAGTTTTCTCCGTTTGCAATAACCAAATCCACACCCTTTAGCTTTTTAAGGCTTGGCAGCTTGCTGCGTAAAAATGTACAGCCTATTTTGCCTACAACATCTCCTATAGCAAGAATGTTCATATATACACACCTTTCATTACCCTTTGTACTGCTGTTTTATTGCAGCGGGGTAAATACACATTATAGTTAAGACATATTATAATTATAGCAGTTATTTTTAGCTTTTTCAATTTTAATTAATATCCACAGAGAGACATATAATAGGTTTTTGCAAACAGCAGTAAATAATTGACATCTATAATATCGGTTAGAGGTATAGCCTGTAAAAATAATTCATAAAATAATATAGCAATTATAACAGAAAGGCAGATAAATATGAGAAATATAGGCAAAAAAATAGTTTCGGCATTTCTTACGGTGCTAATGCTGTCCGCCTGTGCTGTGCAGGCCGGTGCGGTTTCTGTTAAGGAAATTACAGCACCCTCGGCAATTTTGGTGGAGGCAGAAACGGGCAAGGTGCTTTTTGAAAAGGACTGTCACCAGGTTAGAGCCTGCGCCTCTATAACAAAGGTAATGACAATGCTTTTGGTTATGGAGGCCATAGAGGACGGCAAAATAAGTATGAAGGACAGCATTACGGCAAGTGCTCACGCAGCCTCTATGGGCGGCTCTGATATATGGCTTGAGGAGGGGGAGGTTATGAGCGTGCATGACCTCATAAAAGCTACAGCTGTTGCAAGTGCAAACGATGCGGCGGTAGCCTTGGCAGAGGAGGTTGCCGGAAGTGAGGACGCCTTTGTTGAAAAAATGAACGAAAAGGCTAAAAGCCTTGGAATGAAAGAAACTACATTTAAAAACTGCAATGGCCTTGACGAAGAGGGACATTTAACCTCTGCGTATGATGTTGCGGTAATGTCTAGGGAGCTTATTAAGCATAAGGAGATTTTTGAATTTACATCTATTTGGATGGATAATCTGCGTGGGGGAAAAACGCAAATTGTAAATACAAATAAGCTTTTAAAAACATACAAGGGTATAACAGGACTAAAAACAGGTACAACTTCACAGGCAGGCAGTTGTATTTCCGCAACGGCTCAAAGGGACGGCCTTACACTGGTGGCTGTTGTGCTTGGCAGTAGCAGCGGAAAAGAGCGTTTTACAGACGCCGCCGCATTGCTTGACCACGGCTTTGCCAATTACTGCATATATACACCTGTCTTTAAGGAGAATATACCCGAAATATCGGTTAAAAACGGTATGCAGCCTAACCTAAAGGCAGCGGCAAATATATCCGGAAGCTTTGTTATTGAAAAGGGAAGGTCGAAGGAGGTTACTTATAGGCTGAATGTAAAAAATGAGGTAGAGGCTCCTGTAAACAAGGGCGACAAGGTAGGAACATTGACATTTTATATAGGTAAGGATAAGCTGCGTGAATACCCTGTGGTAGCGTCGCACATTGTTGATAAAATGACATTTTCATCTGTATTTGCAATGCTGCTGCAATGCTTTGCGGCATTATAAAAGGTTTCCGATTTAACAGGCGATAAAAACTGCCCACAAAATAAATATTTTATAAATAAAAGCACCAAGGGCCTCATAAAGAGGACTGTGGTGCTTTTACGCTTTTAAACTTTTGTATTATTCTGAATTTTTACAGGGGCTTGCTTTGAATATGGATTTACATGCACCATACAGTGCTTAACCATTGGAAATTCATTTTCAATATTTTTATGAACATTTTCTGCGATTTTATGGCTGTCTTTCAAGGTTAAATTTTCATCGGCGGATATTTCTATATCCACATATATTTTATCACCGAAAAGCCTTGTTTTAATCATATCCAGTGCCATTACACCCTCCTGCTCTCTTACCAGAGTGGCCATTCTGGCAGAGGTTTCTTCGTCACAGGATTTATCAACCATTTTGTCTAAGGATTCTTTTAATATATCGAACCCTGCCTTTAAAATCATAAGACATATAATTATACTTGCAATAGGGTCGAGTATTTTTATACCGCACATAGCCCCAAGTATACCTGCAAATGAGCCTATGGAGGAAAGAGCGTCGCTTCTGTGGTGCCATGCGTCTGCTTTAAGAGAGCTGCTGTTTATTTTCTTTGCACCTATTATTGTGTACCAGTACATAACCTCCTTGACTACTATAGAAATAATAGCCGCCGCCAGTGCTATTCCTGTTGGTGCCGCAAGACTTTCCGAATCCTCGAAAAATATTTTTTGTATTCCGCTGTAGCCAATGCCAACGCCTGTTACGGCTAAAATAGCCGCTAAAAGCATTGCGGCTACACATTCAAGCCTTTCGTGACCGTATTGGTGGCCGCTGTCACTTTTTCGGTTAGAAAGTGTAACGCCTATCATTACAATTATAGTGCTGAATACATCGGATGCGGAATGAACGGCGTCTGAAATCATTGCTCCTGATTTTCCGATTATACCGGCTATAAATTTAAAAGCTGACAATATTATATTGCCTACCAGTGTAACAACGGATATTTTCATAGCCAGCCGCTTGCTGTCTGCGTTTTCCATATTGATACTCCCAATCATAGTAGAATTAGTTAAATCTAACATTATGCTTGTAAAATGTCACACTTAATAATAAGTGTTTCTAAATTATAGTATGCAAAAATCGGCTTTGTCAAGCCTAACTTTTAAAGAATAAAATAGGTTTTTAACTTTACGGTTATTAATTGACTTTTTTTAATATATACTTTATAATGAATATGCTGACTTGAAGTGTCAATATTAATGTATAATGTCAGAGCTTATATCTGTTATGTAATGCTTATATGTTAATGGTTGGTACTGCATTTCATTTTGCCGGCAAAGGAGGTTTAACATGTCAAAGGAAAGCACAAAAACTATTGCACAGAACAAAAAGGCTCATCACGACTATTTTGTAGTTGAAAGTGTGGAGGCCGGCATAGAGCTTGTAGGCACAGAAGTTAAATCTCTAAGAGCAGGCAGGGTAAACCTAAAGGACTCTTGGTGCTCTGTGGCAAAAGGCGAGCTTTTTGTAAACGGTATGCACATTAGCCCCTATGAGCAGGGCAATATATTTAACAAAGACCCTATGCGTGTGCGGCGTTTGCTGATGCACAAGCGTGAGATACTTCGCCTGTACGGTCTTGTTAAGCAGGAGGGTTATTCCATAATTCCTCTTTCACTTTATTTTAAAGGCTCAAGAGTAAAAATGCAGGTTGGTCTTTGCAAGGGTAAAAAGCTTTATGATAAGCGTGCCGATATGGCCGCAAGAGATGCAAAACGCAATATAGAGCGTCACCTTAAGGAGCAGTTCAGATAAACAAACCAAAGCCTATGCCTAAGCCTATGGCACAGCAGGCATATGCTTAGTATGGCTTGCTGCAATTATTATGGGGGTGTAAAGGTTTCGACAGGGGTTGTGAGCCTTGGTAAGCGAGTAGTGGTGCGGAGCCACTATAAAAGCCGTATTTTTAAATAATAAACGACAACAATAAAGTTGCATTAGCTGCCTAAGTTGCAGCTCGTCACTCTGGGAAGCACCACGGTCCCTTTAGTGGCGTCGATTAGTGGTAAATGTGAACAGGGTATTGCCTTGAACCTTGTCATAAATTAAAGGCTACCGTAGCACAAAGCCTGTTGGTGGGCGTTGTGCGAGGGGAATCCTAATACATTAACTACACTCGTAGAAAGCCTTGTCAAACGACTTTTGGACAGGAGTTCGACTCTCCTCACCTCCACCATAAATCCACCGTAATTTTGATAGAATTGCGGTGGACTTTTTCTATGCCCGAAAACCGCTTGGAATCAGGCGTTTCGGCTGTTTCAGCACATAAACAACCCCCGCAGCAGAGCAATTCTGCGGCGGGGTTTATGCTTTATATGCGAATTGTGGCTTTCTGCTCTGCTGTAATCGTTAAACAGCCGAGCTATTGTTGAATTGTCAGCGTATTCATTATGAATTGCTTTAAGTATTTTAATATGGCTTGATTCAGATGCTTTTATAGTCTTATGCCTACCAGTTGGAGGACTTTGGCGGTTTGATATACCGTTATTGCAATAATCGGAATTGCGGTTTTTTACGGTGTTTAGCTTTTTATTTTCCACTTTTTGCTATCTGAATGAAGGGTATAACCGCAATAAGAGCAGCATCCGTTTTCATCGGGCAAAAAGTTTGCTCCGCAGCTCGGACAATCCTTTTCGGTAAAGAAGTCGCCGTCAGTTTTTCTTTTTTCCGGATTTCTTGCCCTTTGCAGGGTTAATCTTTTTTTAATTTTTTTTGTAAACGGCTTTTGATTTTTGGGAAGAAATGTTTTGGTTCCGTAAATGTCAGCCGTTACTTTTGTTATTTCGTCTGTATTTGCAACCCTTAAAAGCTTGATTGCGTCAACACTGAAATCAAGCATATCTTTGTCGCTTTCATTTTCCAAAAAGTATTCGTTTAAGCATGCCCTGAGGTAATTTTCTGAATAATCGGCTATTTTTTTCGCAAGGCTGTCTTGTCTGGCTTTTCCGCAGATAATAGGTGCGACAATCGCTCCCAAGGCAAGAATTGCTGCACCAACGCCGGCGGCAAGAGAAATCTCAATGTCCTCTATTAAATATAAGCAAAGAAAGACGCATAAGAAAAGTACGAAGCCTGACAGAAAAAGCTGCAAAAATCTTTTCAGGTTTGTACTGATAGATTTGTAAATCTCAAACGATTCGGTCTGCCAATCGTAAAACTCGTTTTTAATAACGGTGCCGCAGTATTCGCAGGTAACCTGCTGGCTGTTAAGCTTTACTTTTGCACCGCAGGACGGGCAGGTTATTTTTAACATATCGTAATAATAGCTTTTCTTATTCTCTTTTTTATCGGTGCGGCGAATGTGCCTTGACTGTAATATTCTGAGATATGAATTTTTACGGTATATCTCATGCTGAACCCTGTTGTCTTTGGTTGACTCAAAACGCTCCAGTGTGCTGCACATTAAAACCGATTCCCGCCATTCTCTGCCGTCATCGTTCCATGTTTCAAAGTCATTTTTAGGTAGGGGAACAACATCTGTAATGTAAATTTTGCGGCAAAGCTTATTCTGATTGAGTCTGTTGATTTGACTGACAATTTTTTTTCGGAATGCCATATCCATTCTTGCCGGAAGAAGGTCTTGATTTGCTTTACCGAGCGGTATCAAAATTCTTTCAAAGGCGTTTCTTATATCCCTTCGGATTTTTGAATTCTGAAGGGGAGTGTCCTTTTTTGCAAGTAATCTTTTCAGCTTTGCTTTTTTGAAATTCTGCGGACGGTATTCGTAAAAATCTATTGTAAGGATTTTTTTGCCGATATAGTATGTGCATACTACAGCAAAAACAGCGGCAAGCAACAGTGAATTTGATAAATCCATAAAATTACCTCTGATTTATTGCTTGTTTATCATTTCTTTTTCATTTTTATTTTTGCGTTTACCTGTCACAAGTTCGATTACCATTATAATAATAAAGAACAAACCGACGGGAATTGCCGCACAATATAGGAGAAAATCAACAGGATTTCCCTCAGGGGCAAGCTTGTATTCTCCTTTTGAGGTTTTATAAACCTCAACAAGTATTTTATCGCCTTTTCTTAATTTATCATAGGTATACATTTCTGCAGAGCTGCTTGACCAAACACGCTTTTCATAATTTCCCTTGTAGGTTTTTCCTCCAATTTCATATGAGACATTGAATTTATATGTTGTATATTTTACATCACCATCGTCATCCTTATTATCGTGGGTTGAAAAGTCAACAATAACAGCGGAAATTTTCCGTATATCATCGGAGTTCTTATATTCATTGCTGTCAATTCTGCTTATAACAATTCCAAAGACACCCGCAACTACCAAACTGATGCCGGCGACAATAATAAATATGGTCATTTTAAGGCTCTTTTTTTCTTTATTTTTACTCATAAAAGAATCTCCCCTTGAAAGCAGGACTGTACCCGAAAAAGCTCAGGTACAGTCCCAAAATTTTAAGCCATAACTATCTTAAGGCTGTCAAGAAGCTCTTTAATAAACGGGTCGTCAGCTTTAATTTTATCATTTTTGATTTCAAGCTTAACAAGAAGCCCTGTCTTATCCGATGCACCTCTGTTTGCATATGTAACAAAGAAGTCTTTTTCGTAGTTTTCAGTTGTAACATGTATAGTTGAATAGGTGTTTTCACCGTATTGCACATCTTTGCCGATTTCAGATTTTCCGTTTTTATAGGTCTGAAGGTTGCAAAGCTTTATTGTGTTTTCAACAGCCTCTTCCTGACTGCTAACCATATTTCTGGCGGTAGCGGTAAGAGTAGCAATAGATGAGTATGAGCCGTCCTTGTAAATATACAGAGTCACATTGCCCTTGAGCGGATCTTTTGAATCCTTGCTATAGGAATCGACCTCATATTTGTAGCCGGACGGAAGCGTGAGAGTGATAAATTCTGCGTTAATATCAGCAGGCCCGTTGCCTTTGTCACCCTCCTTTATTTCTGCCGCTGCAGTCGCCTCGGCTGCAGTCGCTTCAGCTGCAGTTGCTTCGGCTGTAGTGGCTTCGGCTGTAGTGGCTTCGGTCGCATCAACTGCGTTAGTATTTTCCGTTGTGTTTACCATGCCGTCGCCGTCAACCTTTCCGCAAGCAAAAAGACTAAGCGAAGCAGCAAAAATCATGAGTAATGCCAAGATTTTTTTCATATTAATCGTCCTTCCTCTCTTTAATTTTTTAACATATGATTCCGTGCTTTAATTCACACGTTAGATTATGATGTTCGGCACTTTTCTGCCAAAGTGTGTAAGGCGGCTGCCAAATCGTCATTATATATTTCTGCATTGATTTCTGTGCCGTCATTCATCCTGAAATACAGATAGTATCCGCCGCCGTCTGGTAAAAAGGCTTTGATTTTCGGCGGCTTATACTTTTGAGCCTGTGAAATAAGGTCTTGCTCTTTCACAATATCGAGTATAGCTTCGGTATCCTGCGAGCTAACTTTTTTATTCTCAAATTCTACCCTTGGATTTTCGGTGTCGTAGGAATAGTTAGCATCAAAAAGCCATTCGTTATTTGCTTTTTCAAGAGAATAAGCATAAGAATCCGTATAGCTCATAGCCGAACAGGAAAAGCTGATTATGCACACATCTGCCTCGGTGAATTTTTTCTTTGCTCCGCACCCGAAAAGCCCTATAGGTAATAATAACATAAGCAAAATTAAACTCGCTTTTTAAATATAGCCTGCACGCTTCAAATTACAAGCGTGCTCCGCACTCTGGGCAAAATTTCGGCATAGGCAGACCGTTTGCCGGAGTCCATCCGCAGCTTGTGCAGCGTGAGCTCATTGCGGCAGGCTTTGCACAACCACAGCCTTGGCAGAATTTACCGTTGTTGCGTGTGCCGCATGATGAACAAACCCATGAAGCGTCGGTCGTTTGCGGCTGAACGGCTGCAGCTGTGTTATAGGCGTTGTTTTGAACCTGAGCGGACGCTGCGGCATAAGCGGCATTTTGAACCGAGCTGCCTGCAAATCCGCCCATATTTTGCTGCGGCTGACCATAGCCCTGATTCATTTGATTGAAGCCTTGGTTTGCGGAAGCACCGCCTTGCTTGATTTGCTGACAAAGCTGCATAATTTGAACGGCAGCCTCGTAGGCGTTCATAAGCTCCATTTGATTTCCGGAGGAAATTCCCGATGTTACATCAAAATAAATCGGACTCGTTATAAATTGCTCTGTAACACGGAAGTAAACTTTCAGGTTGCGTACCTCACGGATTTTGTTCGGCGAAGAGTATGAGCTTGAGTTGCGAACAAAAGGCTGAGCGGCAATCGGAATATTAAGCATTGATGTGTTCATCATGTTGTTCATTCCGTTCATATTTCCGCCGTAGCTGTTATAATTGTTGAGCTGTCTGCTGTCAAAATCATCCCTGTTGTCCGGAATACCGTCGTTGTCTGAATCGTCAAGCGTTCTGTATTCAGGCTCAATCCAAAAATCCTGAAGCTGTGAAAATTCAAAAACCTGAGGATTGCCGCTGTTAAAATCTCTGTTATTAACAGCAAAGATAAACCAGCGGTGATTGAAATCGACTTGAAGTGAATTGCTTCTTCCGCCTGCTGATGCCGTACAATTGAACTGCTGATATTTCTGCTTGTTTTGTTCTCTTTGCTCAAGGTGATTTTTAACATCCTGAACAGTTCTCTGCTTCCAGCCGCTTGTGAAAGAGCCTAGCTTATGCTTACAGTTGGAGCAAAGCTGCCCGTCTGAAAGCTTTTTTTGCGTAAGCATATTAACCTTTTCACCGCAAATGTCGCAGTACTTTTTATCAAATAATCCCATAAAATATTCCTCCTTTATAAATGCGTTTAATTATTTTTTTGTTTTTATGCTCTTTAATAAAGCTTATTTGATGTCTTTAATTTTGGAAATATCATCGTCATATAATTTTTCAAGTCCAAGGTCATCAGCATATGCCTTATCGCTGCAGGGAGCATTGGGGGAGAGTTAGCCTTAACATCTGTTAAAAGTACACCGGAATTATGCAGCCTATTCTTTCCCATCTATAATTGTACCTGTTTTTTAAAGTTTGTCACTAGCACTTGTGCCAGTAAACGCACAAAAAATAATTAATTTTTAAATAAAAATTGTTAAACAGCACAAAAAATCCTCGGCTTTTAAAACCGAGGATATATTTTTTATATTATTCATCTTTTAATGTTGTGACCATTAGCTTGTTTTCGATTGCGGTGGCAACCAGTGCTTCACGGCTTTCAAAGCTACCCTTTTTCACCATGTCGTCCAAATTCCACCGCACACCGTTTTTGGATATTCCTATTTTATCGGCAATTTCCTGATATGTCAGTCCGCAAATATACAACCGCAATATGTCAAGCTGGCGGGGCGAAAAATCCTTGGACATGGCTTTTTCCATTTCAACCGATGGGGAGGAGGAGGGGAAAACATTCTCTCCGTCAAGGGTTCTTTTTATAACATCCAAAAGCTCCTCTGTTCCGTGGTCTTTATACCACAGGCTGTCTGCGGCACCATTTTTCGCTTTGGAAAGGACTTCGGGATCGACCAATGATGTGACAGCCACTATTTTTATATGGGGAAATACCTTTTTAATTCGCTCTGCGGCGGCGAGACCGGAGTGTCTGTGCTGAGTTCGTACATCCATAAGAATAAGCTGTATCGAGCCGCTGCAGCTTTTCTCTGCCTCAAAGGCGTCACGATATACACCGACAAGGCGAAAATCCTTGTTCGATTTCAGTCGTTCGGAAAAATGCTTTTGAATATATAAATCATCTTCTACCAGTATTGTATTTATCATATGTCGCTCTCCTTTTCCGGAAGGGTAAGCAGTAAGGCAAAGCGTGGCTTGTATGCCGTGTGCATTTCACCGCCGGCGGATTCTATGCTGTGGCGAAGCGACGACAGCCCGCTGCCCTCCTTAATGGGTTCTGATGGGACAATGCCGTTGTTTGTTATAGTAATATCAAACAAATCCTTTCGCTTAATTATGCAGATATATACTTCATTGCCTTTGGCATGCTTGATACAGTTTGTTACACATTCTTTCGCTGCTGCGGCGGTAAGCTCTTCGGCAAGCGAATCGGCTGGAATACATCCGTTTACCTTTACCGTTACGCCAAGGATTTTTGCTGTTTGAATAACCTCGTCTATTGTTCCGCTGGCTGTTACTCGATCGCTTGTTAATACTGCGGTGGCCTCCTGCAAGGCCTTAAGCTTTTTGTCTGTGTTTTCATCACTTTCAATTATGTCACGAATTGTCAGCAAGCTTCTTCCGATTGTATCGTGAATATGTATTTTTAGGTCAAGGCTCTCTTTTTCTTTTATATCGTCGGACATCCGCTCATACATTTTTTGAAGCCTGCGGTTTACCTCTTTCAGCTTGTCATTTATAATGGCTTGACGAATGTTGCCGTTATAAAGCTCGGTAACATTATGTGCTGTCATTTGAAGCCAGTTGTCATCATTGTCAACGGTGATGTGCTGCTTGCGAAATTGCCAGACTGTCTTATCGGGCAGTATGTAACAATCATCGTTAACAGTAATGCTTTTATCGGGCTGCTTCAACGCCTTTTCAAGGTCCTCGGCAATTTGAAGCTCATGTCCGCTCAGTGCAAACGACAGGCGACGCATACGGTCATTGCAAAGAATAATACGCCCGTTCGGGTCGGCATAGCATAAACCCATGGGCAGCCTGTCGGTGGCGTCTTTAATCGAAAACGGAGAGAGCATATTTTTTCGGCGGCGGTATTCTCTTGGCAGGGCAAAGGTGAAATGAACAATCACAAGCAAAATTACTGCAATGAAAAGCTGCCACGGAGCGTCTAATAAGAATGCATCCTTACCCTTGAACGAATCTCCCTGCGTTACCGAGAACAACAGAACAAGCAAAAACGCAAAAATCACGAAGCTCGGTAAATTGCCAAGCAGTTTGCGGCTGCGGGAAATTTGATATATAAAAAGTCCCAATTCAAGCACGGCTTCCAAAAAAAGCAAAAGCGGTATTAAGGTCTGCAAAAAGACCGGCAGCGAAGAAAAGGCACTCATACGGCGGCATCTCCTTCAAGAAGAAATACTAGATGCTGATATCCCTCGTCGTCGTCCGTTTCATACCGTATATTACCCTTGAACGCAAGGAAGGACAGGTCGGCCTTGCAGCATATATTCACCGATAAACGCAGTCCTTCAACATAGGCAAGGCTTACCTGTATGCTCGATATGTTTTCAAGGTCTGATTCAATAACTTGTTCGTAAAAATCAAATATTTCCGCAGCCGATTTGCCAGGAAGCACAGAAAGCCTGCTGTCGGCAAAGAATGTGGTGCGTACATTCAACAGCTTCAATGCTTGAAGCGACTCGGTGAAGGCTCCGACCAGCTCGGCTATTGCTACACTGCAGTCACGGTCGGCTAACAATGTTAAATGTTTGCGACGCTTGATATAGCTGCAAAGAACGGCGATTTCGGCAAGTAAGGTTTTTGCTCTTGTCGGCTCTGTTTTATTTATTTTTTGATATTCTTTTGTAAGCGTCGAAATCTTATTAATTTGAGCTTGAGTTGTACAGCGAAGCAAATCATACAAACGGTTCTGCTCCTCAACCCTACGCCGCCTTGCCTCACGCTTATACTCATAGCGTAATATTTCATTTCGCTCGGCAAGTTCTTCAGCAAGACCTTCAAAATTTTCTCTTGCTTCAAGCAGAGCGGATACATCTTCCGCCCACACTGCATAGCCGCCGCCGATGGGCATTGTATGCAGATTCAGTCCATCTGCAAGTGTAACAGGGCTTTGTATGGCGTGCATCATTTTTTCCCGTGAAATCGGTTTCGTATCCATTGCCGCATATCGGACATTGAAGCTCATATCGGTAATTTGTGCCGATGTTCCCACCGATGAGGCAAACAAATCGGCATAGCGGCTGTTGGAGTGTATATATCCGCAGGCAATACAAGCCTCAAAGCAAAGCATATACATAAGACTCTGAAATGCGGTGACATCGCCGAACAACTCTTTTTGCCACGGTATACCTATATAGTTCAGCGCAAGATAATTCAAAGACACAATCAAAGGAATTACAGGCAAAAAACGGAGCTTGCGATTTTTTAACCGACATTTAAAGAGCATAACAACAAGTGCCGCTGCGGCACAAAGCACCTGCCATCCTATTACGGCAAAATAGCACACACCGTAGCCGTAGCTTTCATCCGACCAAATATCTGCGTTTTTTGAAAAGGAAAAAACTAATTGATGTAAATCGTTTGTCAGCACAAGAATAAGCAAAGCTCCCGAAACGGCAAACAATAGCAAAACAGATTTTGGCAGCTTGTATTCATCGGGCTTGCCTAAAGACATTGCAATAAGCAGTGCGAGAGTAGGAACAAACAGCATTGGCAAATAGTAAAGATACCATAGGTATCTTATTACATTCGGCTGCCAAAAAATAAAATACTTTGCCGAGCGAAGGGTAAACCACAAAATCAGCAGCAGCGAAACGCCTGTAAGATACCGCCGTACCTGCTTTTGAACAATACGCTGACGCACAGAAAGCCCCCAAGCGGCGAACATACCTATATAAATGAAGCTGCGAAGATATGAAAACAGCGTAGGATAAAAACAGCCTCTTCCGATAAGACGAAAAATATACGCAGCAAATACGGCAAGCAAAATAATGCCGCCGCTTATTAACGCCTTCTTCCTTCCTTCAACCATACTTCATACCTCATACTTCCGCTCACTGTTTTGTCTAATATAAAATGTTATGAATACTTTTTTAATTTAGATTATAGCATAAAGTTTGCTTTTTTCAAGAATTGCTTTTAAAACAGACTATCTAATCTGTATGTGATAAAATGATATTACTAAATAGAAAAGAAAAGTAACTTCAAATACGGCATAATGAATTTAACCGCAAAAGCATTGCAGGGGAGGAAGTACTCCTTATGAATACGGTAACACAAAAAGCCGGAAATTGGTGAGCGGCAGTAAAATATGAAATCGGGAGGGCTGCGTTAATACCCAAAGCAGTTTCCGCTGTGAAGCCTGCTTTGGGCATTAACTATCAGAAAAATTGTTCTGAAAATTGTTCCGTTGCTATTGATTTTTTTTCGATTTAGTTATATACTGAATGCTGACGGTGCTTGTGCTTAGGGTTAGGCTGTTGCCATATGCTTTTGCACACATTACGGCTTTTGTGCTGGTGTAGCACAGTTGGTAGTGCATCTCATTCGTAATGAGAGGGTCACGTGTTCGAGTCACGCCACCAGCTCCAAAATATTACCGCTGTAGTATAACGGCGGTAATATTTTTTTGCAGTTTTTTATAGGTTGAGTTATATTTATATATCGCAGTTAGTGTTCGGTGACAGTTTCTCACTTTTTTCACAGAAATAGAGTTATACAATTATAATCAAAGTAAAGATTATAATATTGGAGTGAAAAATATGAAGGAACTGGGACTGAAGCTGAAGTACTACCGTGAAAGCTGTGAACTGTCGCAGCAGCAGATTGCCAATGCATTGAATGTTGACAGGTCAACCTATACCTACTACGAAACAGGTAAAACTACGCCAAGTGCGAGCACCTTACTGAAGCTGTCTAAGATTTTCAATGTACCATGTTCAATTTTTTTAGAGTCAATAAATCAGGAGCTTGACCTAAATTCTTTAGTAGCCGACAGTGTTTACAATAAAAAGTCAAGGGATACCACCGGAAGCTATGAATCAGACGAAAAAATATATGACCTTTCTAAGGAAGAGAAGGATATTCTTATTGCGTACCGTGTGCTTAATAAAAGCGGGCAGGAAAAAGCACAGGAGTATTTAAAAAAGCTCGCCGGCAAATAATACAGAAAGCTTATACGCGATAGTGAGAATTTTGAACTGCCCCGGATTGTGCGGACAATATTAAAAAGTCTATTTGATGTAGTAATTAAATTTTAAGCAGCAAGCTGATTCCGTTTTTCAGACGGAGTTAGCTTTGTTTTTGTTTGAATACGGTTATGCTTTTTTAAAGACAAAAAAAGCAAGCCTTAAATCAACTTTTAACAAAAGAAAATTAAGACTTACTCTAATGGCAGGGGCAGAAAGATAACATTTCTCGTTGTCAATTTCAAGAGTTGCTACGCCTTTTTTAACAAGGCACAAAGAAAAAATCCTTCGTTGCTTTGGATTTTATCAAGACTGTATTCAATTGGTAAATATCGGTTTTCCCAGAAACGGCACTTTGTCATAAATCCTCTATTGCAGATAGTGCAAAAATAATTGATATAATTGAATTTACAAATTCAATGTTAAATTGCTATAATATAAGCATAGCATAGGCGAGGTAAACTGTCAATTATTATGTATCAACAGAAAGGTATATTAGCATAATATTTGCATTCTAAAGCCAATTCTCAATAAATGAGAATTAATTCATCAAACACGATGTTTCCTCTCTGTTGCTGATTTGATATTATTTATTTATAAAACTTTAGGAGATGTATATATGACTATTAATGAAATAATAAAGCAACACTGCAAAAAACTTGGCTTAACACAAAAGGAATTTGCCGATATGCTGTCTGTGTCAGACAAGACTGTGTCACGCTGGGAAACAGGAAATCAGGTTCCGGATGCGTTGTTAATGCCTGATATTGCTAAAGCACTGAAAATAACAATAAACGAGCTATATGGAATAAAGGATATTGACACAAAAACAGAAGAAAACACTACCTCTGAAGTTTCATATAAAATTAACAAGAGAGTTTTGTATGCATATAAGATTGGCATTATCCTTGGTTTAGTATTAGTGGTATTTGTTCAATTAGGAGTGAACTTGAATGTTAATAAATATGGTTTTTGATTATTATGTGGATATAATAAATGTACCAGATAGTATTGGAGTAAATATAAAAAAATATCAAAATCAATGTGATCGATGGCTATTTAATAAATTAAATGAGCATGAATTTTGGGAGAAAGACAACTCTGGGAAAAAATTGGGAGTTGGTGTTTGTAGCGAGTCGTTCATATATTGGTTAAACAAATTCGTTCTAAAAGATTCTAAAGAAAAAGCATACATTGTGCAAAAGAGTATAAATAAATATGATGAAAGTTTGCCTACGATCTACTATTGATGAACAGAGTGTATGGACGGCTCTATGTATTATAATGTGAATTAGTTCTTTTGCGATTTTGCTTTTTAGCAAAATCGCAAAAGGAAAGTATAGGGACACTAAAGGCTGTTTTTATTGCGAAAGTAATGGTCTGCGTACCCAAAAGAATGTTGATGGCACTAAGACCTACTATTACTATGATAGCGACAAGAACCTTATCGGCTTGACTAAAGGTAATTATACTCTGCCTTTCTACTATGATTCCGATGGCAATGTCACCTCGTTCAAATACGGCGACACAATGTATTACTATGTCAAGAATCTGCAGGGCGACATTGTAAAGATTATAAGCCAAAGCGGAACAGAGGTTGCCGGCTATGTCTATGACGCGTGGGGTAATATCAATAGTGTATCAGGAGAACCTATATTAAGAGAGCTTAATCCATTCCGCTACAGAAGCTATGTGTATGATACCGAATCCGGTCTTTACTACCTCCAGTCTCGCTACTATGACCCGTTTACCGGAAGATTTTTGAATGCGGACTCTTGTTTTGACACCCAAACAAGTGTATTAGGGACGAATATGTTTGCATATTGTGATGATAATCCAATTAATAGATTAGATCAAAATGGTAAATGGGCACAAAATTTATCGGGTTTCAAATGGAACAAGAAGAATAATCATAATGCCGGATTTAGTGTAAATATAAGCAAGAAATTCTTATCAAGAGCATATTGTTTATTATATGCAGCTGATATTATTAGGCTGGCAGGCAAGTGGCAATGGTGGCCCATTGGATGGTATGTTGCTGGATTAACCCTTACTCAAATTGCAGCTGAATGTTTTACTCACGCTCTTTTATACTATATTTCTAAGGTAACAATTAAATTATTCAAAAGAGGGTATAATTGGCGAGAAGCTGGTAAAATAATAAATGTCGACAGAGAAGATTATAGGCAATGGCAGTTTACGGCTGTTTGGTTTGCCTTTTCTACAGTTAAGCGAATCCCTTGGGTAAAAATGCAGATTTGTAATATCTTAGGATACGGCATATGGTTATTATTATAAGGATGGTGCGATGCTTGAAGAAAACAATATTAATTATTAATGTTATTATATTATTGATAGTTTATTCTGGATGTAATAAAATTATTTATTCTATGGATCGTGATACGATAGAATATGACGGAAATACATATACAAGAATTTCTCGTTCTTGGGAAATGAAATACCCCGATAATTATTCAAGTCAATTATTATTGTATAATGATGTCCCGTTAAGAGCAAGATTTTATTATAGCGATACAAACAATGAGTTTATTTATATTGAAGACGACGAATGTCTGTATCATAACAAAAAATTTACATTACCAGATAATAAAGATATTGAATATTTATCTTTGGGATTTATTAACAAGCCAATGGGACTGGATATAGTAGATTGTGAGATAATAAATGAATTTACACAGATTGTTTCTCAGAACTCATATCAAAATGTAGGCAGTGATAATAATATCGCTTCTATGGTAATTAACTATAAAAGTTGTCCTGCATGCTATTATTGCGGTAATATAATTATTGACAAACAAGGCGATTTTTGGATTGATTTAAGTGACAGTGAATCCTTTATTAAGCTGGACAGTACTTCAAAACTTTTATCTAGAGTCAAGGAAAATATGGGTTGATGATAGAAAGTGAAAAGGTTATATGTATTGTCATAACCACTCTGTTATGATAAACTACCCTTTCCGCCTTTATCTCTATACCGTTGCTTGGTTTCTATCAACCCTGCTTTTCTTAAATCCATAATAGCTCTGCGGACGGTGGCAGGCGACAGCTTTATGTCGCCTGCTATTGTTTTACCATAATTTCAGCGGAACACTCACAGGTGAGTATCGTCAGACTAACGGCGGAGATTTATCGTATTTCCTCAGCTACGATTCTGACGGAAACAAGGTAGAAAAAACTTCGATAAACGGTCAGACAAAGACAATTACAACAGGTACAGATGAAGACGGAAAACATATGTAAGCAATTATGGCATTACCGCAAAAACCATAACTGATGATTTCGGCAGAACTACTCAGGTTAAAAGAAGCCGTGACGAGAGGAACAGGGTCTCTATAATTAATTACTAATAAATGATGCTATTTTGACGATGTAGCAGACGGAAACGTTGAAATTATTAGCGCCGGTTGAACATTTTGATGCCTGAAATAAGTGTCAAAAGCGGAAAATCAAACCGTGCTCCGTACATAAAAATATATCAAAAAACGGCTTAAACGCAGTGTTTAAGCCGTTTTTGCTTGTGTGCTCGGCACGCGTAATAACTTGGCGGTGAAAGTCCGCTACAGGCT
>ENA-UOJN01000730-UOJN01000730.1-human-gut-metagenome-genome-assembly--contig:-C125IIP-NODE-730-length-26387-cov-51.536609_pt1 | contig 26387 bp, 24 predicted proteins | sample MGYA00242350_ERZ723897 | MGnify/ENA metagenome assembly ERZ723897 | reverse complement strand
TTTTTGCTACCCTGCTGTCGGGCGGTACATCCGTCTCCTGTTCCGGCGTGTCGTTGGTCGGTTCGCCGGTATTCTCTTCCGCACCATTCGATGTGTCCGTCTTTTGCGCAGATTCGTGGTACACCGGCACGTCATTCCTTGGACGCGGGTCAGGATCTATCGGTGCCGGGCTCTCTCCTGCACGGGCTGTTCTTTCGCTTGCCTATGGGACATTGGACACGCGCCAACGCGGAGATTTGCTTACTTGCTGTTAGGGGCCATCCGAAGCGACAAGCGAAGGACGTCCATCAGGTCATTATTTCTCATGTGGAAGAACACAGTAAAAAGCCAGATGAGGTAAGGGAACGAATCGAGAGACTTATGGGGGATGTGCCGCGCATTGAGTTATTTGCCCGTCAGAAAGCTGATGGCTGGGACGTTTGGGGTAATGAGGCCATCAATGATGTGGAACTGACAACGTAACACATCTCACCATAGCAGGCACGAAGGAAGCATCAGAACATGGATGTAAGCGAGACGTTCTAAAGTCTGCTTACTGATTTGTATGATGTGGCGCGGCAATGTAGGTGTGTGAGATGGGAGATGGAAGCGGTTTCAGACTGTAGAAGAATAGAATCCAGTCTATACCCATCATAAGATACCGATCAAGGCGTAGACGACAGATGCTGCGATCCACGCGACACAGCACTGCATCAACACGATGCCTACCGTTTTCAGCGTTGAGCCGAATTCCCGCCGGATCGTGGCTACCGCCGCGATGCAGGGAGTATACAGCAGCGTAAAGACCAGGAAGCTTGCGGCGGAGCGGTTGGTGAACATTGTAAAAAGCGGGGCCCCGCCCAACAAAACCTCCAGCGTGCTGACGACGGATTCCTTTGCGATGAAACCGGAGATCAGGGAGGTCGCGCAGCGCCAATCCGCAAAGCCCAGCGGCGCGAACACCGGTGCGATCCATCGGCCGATGAGGGCCAAAAGACTGTCGGCGCTGTCGGCAACCACGTTCAGCCTGATATCAAAGCTTTGCAGGAACCAGATGATGATCGTAGCCAGAAAAATTACAGTAAAGGCCCTCTGCAAAAAATCCTTGGCCTTTTCCCACAGCAGAAGCGCAACGCTCTTGAGGCTCGGCAAACGGTAATTGGGAAGCTCCATGACAAACGGTACCGGCTTCCCGCGGAATGTGCTCCAGTTCATGATAAGCGCGGCAACGATCCCAATCAGAATGCCCAGCAGATACAGAGAGATCATCACGAGCGCGCGGTGCGTCGGGAAGAACGCCGCGGTAAAAAACGCGTAGATGGAGATCTTCGCCGAGCAGCTCATATAAGGCGTGAGCAGGATGGTCATCTTGCGGTCGCGGTCGCTCGATACCGTGCGCGTCGCCATGATGGCCGGCACGGAGCAGCCGAAGCCGATGAGCATGGGAACGATGCTGCGGCCGGACAGGCCGATCTTACGCAGGGGCTTGTCCATCACAAATGCGACGCGCGCCATGTAGCCGGTATCCTCCAGAATGGAGAGGAAGAAAAAGAGCGTCACGATGATAGGCAGGAACACCAGCACGCTGCCTACGCCCGTAAAAATGCCGTCGATGATGAGGCTATGTACCACAGGGTTGATGCCGTAAGCGGTCAGGGCATGGTCCACCGCGGCGGTAAGGGCGCCAATGCCGACCGCAAGCCAGTCGGACAGCCGCTGCCCGATCACATGAAAGGTGAGGTAGAATATCAGCAGCATAACGGCAAGAAAGGCAGGGAGCGCCGTATACCGGCCGGTAAGAAACCGGTCGATCTTCATCGAGCGGGCGTGTTCCCGGCTCTCGTGGCACTTTACCACCGACAATGCCACAACGCTTTCAATGAAGGTGTAGCGCATATCGGCAAGCGCTGCGTTGCGGTCAAGTCCCGCTTCGCTCTCCATCTGCACGATGCAATGCTCAAGCAGCTCGCGCTCGTTCCGATCGAGCGCCAGACGGTCGGCGAGGTCATCGCCGCCTTCGATCAGCTTTGTTGCGCAGAAGCGTGCCGGCACACCGATGCGGTCGGCGTGGTCGGCGATCAGGTGCGTGACGGCGTGGATGCAGCGGTGGACGGCGGAATCATCCGCGCAGAAGTCCGTCACCTTGGGCAGAGTTTTGCTCCGAGCCACGGCGATCGCCTGATCCACCAGCTCGCTCACGCCCTCGCCCTTTGCGGCTGCGATCGGTATGACAGGGATGCCGAGCGCGGCGCTCATCTTCTGCACGTCGATGGAACCGCCGTTGGAACGGACCTCATCCATCATGTTCAGCGCCAGCACCATCGGTATCCGCAGCTCGAGCAGCTGAAGCGTCAGGTACAAATTGCGCTCGATGTTGGTGGCGTCCACAATGTTGATCATGCCGTCCGGCTTCTGATTGAGGATAAAATCGCGGGAGACGATCTCCTCCTGCGTATAAGGCCGCAGGGAGTAGATGCCGGGCAGATCCACCACGGCGCAGCCTTTTTCATCTGTGATCTCACCCATCTTCTGATCTACCGTGACACCAGGAAAGTTGCCGACGTGCTGGTTGGAGCCGGTGAGGGCGTTGAAGAGAGTCGTTTTGCCGCAGTTCTGATTTCCGACGAGTGCAAAGATCATTTCAGCTCACCCTCCACTTCAATCTTCTGAGCCTCCTCTACGCGCAGCGTCAGTTCGTAGCCGCGCACGCGGATCTCGATGGGATCGCCCATCGGCGCAACCTTCTGTAATGTCACGCGGGTGTGCGGGATCAGCCCCATATCCAACAGACGGCAGCGCAAGGCTCCGTCTCCGCCCACGGCGGTAATGACGGCGGACGTACCGACCTTCAATTGATCAAGTGTCATCTATTTTTCTCTCCCAATGATTTTGATGTGCTTATGGTAACATTCCCGCCGCGGCCTGTCAATACAGCTACGGAGGAGAGGCCTTTCGTTATATGAGGTGATTTATATAACGGCATCAACTGGACGCTGATTGCGGATGTAATCTTCGATGACATGCATTGAATGGTGGTCTCAAGCTCTTCGGTGAAGTTATCGGGATAGGTCACGAGGGTGACGTTCTCCTCACCGTAGAGCTGCTGGAAGGCCTCGGCGCCGCAGCGGTCGTCCTCAGACTGAGAAACGGAACCGGTCACGATACCGATGTGAATCGCCTCCTCCTGATCGTCAGGAGTGTCAGGGGTGTCGGGTGTGTCGGGGGTAGTCTTGTTGCCGCAGGCCACGAGCGAAAGCACCATGACCAGAGCGAGCAGGATACTCAGGAATCTTTTCATACGAAACCTCCAATTTCATTTTTCGCTCGACGGAAGTGTTCGTCAGGCTCTGGAGTGTGTGGCAGGGAAGAAGCATTTGGAAGCATGAAGAAGGTTCACCATGACCTGAATTAGGTCGTGGTGAACCTTCTATTCTGGACTAAAAACAGTGGGATTTGAGCTGCATTGAAATGATGGGCAAGCCGCCGCCCGTTCCGAGCGACAGCCTGCCTTTTGTCAGATCATGTTGAGGTGCTATCGTACAATTATCTTTCTAAGTCTCTCTAAATCATTCCCATCCGGATGGGAGAGCGCTCGGTCAAAGTTCTCAATCAGCGCATCGATATTTTCCGGATGCTCCGGCTGCACCTTCATTTTCATGTAGCGTTCCCGTACAGACGGCGGCATTTTGCCCTGACACATATATTCTCCGACCACGGAATTGCTTGAATCGATAGACTGCTTGACATGATTGAGAATCTTCTGGAAATATGCCTCGCTGCCGCCAAAGCCCGCCGTTCCAAATAGAAATATCTTTTTGTTCTTCAGCGTTGACAGTAATGTCAGGGTGGACTTATCCGCATTTCCCTTGTCCGTCCAAAACCCAATATAGAGCATCTCGGAGTATAGCCCTCCCTCTTTAGGCACTCCGAAATAGTCACAGTTTTCTTTGGGAAGCACGGCGTAAATTGTATCGGCAAGCTTCTTCGTATTGCCCGTCGGGCTATTGAATACAATTGAATATCTTCCTTTGCCCATATCAAAGCCTCCCATTTCGTCAAAGCGGCATCGGAATCCGGGCAATCTCAATCACTGCTGCGATGGCAATGATAAAGGCTGCAATCCCGATAACTACTGTGCTCTTCTTGCTGAGCTTCTTCTTTTTTGCTCTGCATATCAGCATAGCACCTACCACACAAACAACCGCCGCCATAAGTGCAATGCCCAGCGTTTCCCATAGCCAGGAAAGTTCATATATGATCTTCATTTGTTCACCCATCCTTAACGGTCTTATTTGTAAATTTGGATTATCAAACAGGATAGCGGTTGCGCTCCCTTTTTCCGCGCTCTTTGACGCAGCAGGGAGTATTGTCTTCCTCCGTAATCGTGTTTGTCCCTATATTTTTGCTCATGCTCGCACAGCTCAATTTGCCAGCCATACGATCATGGCCTATTTCAGCAGCTCCGACAATACCTGAAACAACTTTTGAATATCCAGAGGTTTAGCAATGTGGCCGTTCATTCCGACATTCAACGCATTCTTTTGATCCTCTTCAAATGCATTGGCGGTCATGGCCACAATGGGGATCGCCGCCTTCTTTTTATCCGGGAGCGCACGAATCCGCCGAGTTGCTTCATAACCGTCCATCTCCGGCATCTGGACATCCATCAAGATCAGGTCATACCGGCCGGCAGAAGCCGCTTCGACCTTTTCAACGGCAATCTTTCCGTTTCCCGCAGTATCCACCTCAAAGCCCGCTTCTTCAAGAAGCGTCGATGCGATCTCCAGATTCAGTTCGTTGTCCTCGACTACCAGAAGCTTCTTTCCAGTAAAATCAGAAGCTTTTGAAACGGGTATCATCCGCCCCGCTTTTGCCTCGCCGACGGGGAATCGCAGAGAAATGGTAAATTCCGAGCCCCTTCCCGGTTCGCTCTCCACTGTGATCCTGCCGCCCATCATATCCACCAGGCTTTTCGTGATGGCCAGGCCGAGCCCCGTACCCTGTATCTTGCTGACGGTGGAGGTCCTCTCTCTGGCAAACTGCTCAAAAATGTGCTTTTGGAACTCCTCGCTCATGCCGATGCCGTTATCCTTGATGTGGAATTCAAAATCGGCATAGTCTGCCGAAGCCGTATCCTTCTGTACAATCCGCAGGCTGATCTGCCCACCGTCCGGCGTGAACTTCACGGCGTTTGCCAAAACATTGATCAGGATTTGTTCAAGCCGCAGCGGGTCGGCGATCACATCCTCGTTTTTCATGCCAGCAGTATCGACGGTAAAGGAGATGTGCTTTTTGTCGGCGCCGACCTGTATGGCGTCCCCAATATCCCCCACCAATTCCGGCAGATGCACCGGCTTTGTCTCCAGCGCGACCTTTCCATTCTCAATGCGGCTCATATCCAACACATCGTTGATAAGGGACAGAAGATGCTGGCTGGAAACGGATATCTTTTTCAGATAGTCCTCTACCTGGTCACGGTCGTCGATGTGCGTCTGCGCCAGAGCGGTGAAACCGATGATGGCATTCATGGGCGTTCGGATGTCGTGAGACATATTAAACAGGAACTCCCGCTTGGCGAGATTGGCCTTGGTTTCACGCTGAACGGCAAGCTCGAGTGCGGCGTTTTTCTGTTCGAGCGACTTCTTGTATTCTTGCTCGGAGTTCTCCTGCTGCATAAAGAAATCCTTTGCGGAGTTCCAGCGGAATCCCTGCACAAACGTCAGAACCAGGATATACATGACCAACGTGATCACCAGATTCATCACGGTGAGGTCATAGACCTGACGGGCGGGAACATAGGCATAGAGGGAATAGTTCCGCCCATGGCTGTACATTCCATAGCATTGCTCAATGCCCTTCGGAGCGTACACGCGGATCAGTTTATCCGCCCGGTTGCTTCTCCGGATCGACATGAGCCGTTCACTCTCGAAAATGTTCATACCAATCAGAGTGGGGTCGTTGGAGGCCGATACCCGGTTCTCCTCCACCACCAGAAGAGTCCCCGTGGAGTTGACCCCATAGCTGTCTATCAGAGGCTGGATGGACAAAACGGACTTTTGGGAAAACTCCGCCCCGGTATAGCGGTAGGCCAGCACCGCACCCGCGCCGTCAGCGCAGCTGTGCACAGCAACATCGGCAAAACTGCCATCGTCCAGCTCCACATGCTTGACATAGGTCTTCTGCGGGTAGCCGATGACACTGAGGATCGGTTCCAATTTGATGCCGGACTGAAGCTGTGCGTAGCCGATGCCATCCTCCGTGTACTCACATACCAGCTCACCCTGCGCGTCCAGCAGGCAGATGCCCGTAAGCCACAGCCCCTTGGCGCGCTCCGACAGAGCCGCCTCATCGCAGTCGAGGGAGAGCGACTCCAGCGTGTGGACGGCGGCGGCCTCGCGCACAAGGCCCTTCGCGATGGCGGTTTCGTTGTACTTCGTATAGTCAGCGGACCGCTTCTTGATAAACTCGATCGCTCCCGCCAGCCTCTGCTCGCAATTTTGCATATCCGCCTGTCTGGAAAGCGCGAAAACGATTCCGAGGAGGAAAATACCCACAGCAATACAAACGAGCCAGAATTTTTTGCTGAAAATGGTCTGCAAAGGATTACGGTTCAAGGCATTCCACCTCCAAATAGGTTTCGGGATGCTCCAGATACCTGCCGACGATCTCCTGCATGGTCCCGTCCTGACGCATCTGTGTAAAGGTGTCCATCAGCTCCTGTGCAAGACCGCGGTCATCATCGGCGGAAAAGGCTGCGCCGATTCCGGTGATCAGCAGCGGCTCGTCCAGAATGCGGAAGTCCGCGCCGTAATCCGTCATATACTGCAAAATGGCCGTTTCGTGGGCGGCAATGGCATCCACATAGCCGCAGTCCAGCGCCGCATACTGTACGCTCCGATCCTCCAGACTGATAATGTCCTCAAATTGAGGAATATCCGCTTGTCCGCTTTGCAAAAAGATCTCTTCCGGCTTACCGGTAGACTGAACGGCAATGGTCTTGCCGTTCAGGTCATCCATGGCGTAAATATCGCTTTTTGCATTGACGGCGATGATCTGCCGGCTGACCATGTAGGGGCCGGCCCATTGGTAATCCTGCTCACGCCCATCCATGGAGAAACAGCCCCAAATACAGTCAATCTCCCCATTGTCCACGAGCGTCCTTTTCTGCTCCCAGTCGATGGTTGTGAACACCGCCTGATAGCCCATCCGCCGGAACGCCTCAACTGCGATCTCCACGTCGATGCCGGTGGGGTCGCCGTTGTTGTCCAGATAGACAAGGGGCGGATAGGTGTCGCTGCCGATGGTGATGTGCGGCAGCGATGATATACCCGGCTGCTCTCCTGTCTGCACCGCGCAGCCGCAGAGTACTCCGGCCACAAGCAGAACGGTCAAAATAAGCAAAACAAGTGTTTTGATACGCTTCATCAATATGGTTCCCTCAATTTCTGCTCCTCGATTATCTGTATAGGTTATTATACATTGATTCCGGCAAATAGCAATATTCAGCATGCCAGTTACGCGACGCCGTTGCGGCCATCGCGGCAGTGTCCGGGCGGACATCCCCGCAAAATTTCTCCACAAATTTTTGCAGTTTCGGTTTTGCCTTCCGATGGGAACAGTTTATCAAATTGGAAATGTCAAGAAATGTGCAGTCGGGAAACACCCAAAATCTGAAAAGCTCGGCGGCATCGGATCAGGCTGCCGTCTGCGCCTGCGCCCGCTCCCGGTACTTCGCAGGCGGCAGTCCCAGCGGGTTGCGCGTATAGATCCTAACGCGGTTGTAGTAGATAAAAACATAGCGGAAAATGATCGTTTTGACCTGTTCTCTCGGTAGCTTGTATGCCGCGATCTGGTAGATCTTCTCTTTTTTGAGCGTGGCGAAAAAACTTTCCATCCGTGCGTTGTCGAAGCAATGTCCGGTGCCGCTGAGACTTTGTATCATGCCGCAGCGAGACAGCTCGGAACGAAAGGCTAAGCTGGTGTATTGACTGCCGCGATCCGAGTGGAACGCCGCTCCGCTCAGACTCGGATAGAGCCGCTCCAACTGTCGTACCGTATCAATGCACAGCTCCTTCTTCCTATTGTCCCGCATCTCGAGCGCGACGATCTCGCCGCTGAAGCAGTCCATGATCGGAGACACATACAGCTTGCCGTCTGCACACTGTACCTCGGTAATATCTGTGAGAAACTTCTCCGAAGGGCGCTGGGCACTGAAGTCCCGTTTCAGAATGTTTTCCTGCTCCTGCGCTTCTGTTGTGGCTTTCGTGATTCCGTGCGGAATGCGTCTTTTATGGAGCCAGCCATTCTCTTTCATCACGCGATACACTGTCCTCCGGCTGACGTCAACGCCGTCCTGCTCAAGCGCAAGGCAGACGCGATCCACGCCGTAGTTTCGGTTATCCGGATGCTCTTCGAGAATCTTTTTGACCTTTCCCGCAAGAAGCTGACGGCTGCTGTGCCTGCCCCTGTTTCGAAGCCACCGGTAATAACCGGACTCGCTCAAGTGCAGAACACGGCACATATCCTTTGCCGTGTAGACGCCCTTGCGTTCGACTACGAACAGGTGCCGCTCACACGCTTTTACTTCTTGCGGTCTTGCGCGAAAAAACCGAGTGCGTCCTTGAGAATATTGTTTGCGGTCCGCAGCCCGGCATTTTCTCGCTCAAGCTCACGGATGCGGATCGTCTGCTCCTCTGCGCTCGGTGTCTTCGCGGGCGGTGTATTTCGGCGTATGCTGCGCCAATCCGCCAGCGTGTAGTACGCAACACCGAGCTGCTGTGCAGCCTTCTTCACGCCGATCTCGTCTGACAGCTTCAGTGCTTCTTCCTTAAATTCTTTGCTGTAACGTTTCATTGCGATTCCCTCCATCTCTGTTCTTTCAGTTTAACAGATTTTTGGGGATTTTGCGACTGCACTTACAGGGTACTACTCCATCTTGACATTTCGCCCGACAATTTGTACGCTTGAATCGTATCACTTTATGGGAAAAGGGAGGCGAAGCCATGCAGGGGGATTTTGAAGCGTTCTATCTGCGACACTTTAAGGCAATCTACCGTGTTTGTTATGCCTTTATGAAAAACGCCGCAGATGCTGAGGACTGCACAGAGGATGCTTTTGTGAAAGCAATGTCCTGTGACATTTCCTTTGAAAATGAGCGGCATGAACGGTCATGGCTGACAACCACCGCTATGAATATCTGCAAGGACAAGCTCAAGCACTGGTGGCGGCAGAAGGTAACGGACCTCGATGAAGCGGCCGAGCAAATCGCCGCCGAACCGGACGAAAGGAGCGAGGTCGTGGAAGCGGTCATGGCGCTGCCGGTGAAATACAAAGAGGTTGTTTGGCTGCATTATTATGAGGGCTATCAGACAGACGAGATTGCATTGATGCTGAAACGCTCCCCCTCTACGGTGCGCGGACAACTGCGAGACGCCCGTGCAAAATTGAAACTCACATTAGGAGGTGAGCGTATATGAATGAGAATGAAGTGAAAAACGCATTTGATCATATAGAGCCAGAACCCGGTGCGCAGGAGCGTATGTATGCGAATATTCTGAAAAAAGCGGCGGCACAAAAAGAAGATCAGAATGCCGAAGAGAATATCGAAGAAAAGCAGCCTGCTGTTCAAAAGCGCAAGACTATCCCGATGTGGCAGCGCTGGGGGAGCTTAGCCGCCTGCCTTGCTATTGTGATTGTTGCCGGATTTGCATTTCCTCATTTCTTTGACCGATCAGAGCCGGATGACCCACCTGTATTTGTCGGGTCCCCCTTTGAAGATGTAGATGGTCCTGAAGGATTTGAAAAACTGGGGTTTACGATTGACGCGCCGGAGAATGCAGAAAATTTGTATTACTGTATTTATGATGGTAAGATTGCCCGCGTTGATTTTACACTGAACGGTCACGAATACACTTATGAAGCCGCCAAATTGGACGGAAACTTTTCCCGGGCAGAGGGAGATGCTGTGGGCAGTACTGCGCTCAATGCGGAGTATGGCGCAACGCTCGACTGTCTATCGCCTGACACATGGCGGGCGCATTGGAATTATAATGATATCAGCTATTATTTATCCAGCTTTGATCGTCCCAGTGAGGAAAATATAACCGAGATTGCGCAAGAGCTTATTGCCGCAAGCTGCAAATAAAAACAGAAAATAACAAAACTGCTGGGATGTGCCTGTTCCAGCAGTTTTGCTGTTTTTTGAGGCGATGTCAGTCGGCGGCCAGTGCCCCTTTTGTCACAAAAAAAGTTTTTATATGTTATCCAACATTTTGCGAGCTCCCGTCGTATGGATATATGGAAGGGCAAGAGGGCGGCGTTTCCGGAGACGCCGCTCTGCCCCTCCTATAAAATGAATTTTGAACTACAAAGGAGCAAATAGAGATGAAACGCATTCTGACTTTTTTCTTGGCACTCACGATGGTGCTGTCTCTGGCCGCCTGCGGTGGAAAGGCCGATGACAATAAGGGCAAGACAGAGGTGACCATGACTGCACAAGAGATTATGGACACGTTGAAAGAAAAGCTGGGTGACAGTTTTGGATGCGACGTCGCTGAAACCGAAGATAACATAAGCGGTTATTGGGGACTGGATATGGGGCAAGTGGAAAGCTGGGCATCTATGAGCAATTCCAATTCCGCAGTCAATTCCAGTTACGCTGTTATTGTTAAAGTTAAGGACGGCTACGCACAGGATGCTGCCGCACTTTTGCAGACTGGCTATGAGCAAATTCTCAGCTACTCCCGGATGTACAACATGGATTTGCAGAAGGTCTTGCAGGCTCGTTTGTTCGTGAACGGCAACTATGTGGCGCTGCTGATCCTCGGTGCGCAGGGTGACTGGGAGGCCAGTGATGAGGTGCAGGCTAAATTTGCTGCTGAGGAGGCTGCCAAGGTGGACGAAGTATGGAGAGGTATTTTTGGTTCTGCTGACAACGGTATTACGATCCCGGAGGAGGACGACAGCAACAACAACGGTGGCTTTTTTGATATGACCGACGATGAAGGTAACAACGATCCGGTGCTTGGTGGCTAACTATGGTTTTCTCCAGCCTGACATTTTTACAATGCTTTCTGCCGCTGTGTCTGCTGGCGTATTTCCTTGTCCCACAGAAATGGCGCAACGGTACACTGTTTCTGTTCAGCCTGTTGTTTTACGCATGGGGTGAGCCGGTCTATGTGGTGTTGATGCTGTTTTCCACCGCATTGGACTACACCTGCGGACAGATGGTAGAGCGGCACAGGGGACAGCGGGGAGCAAAGATCGCGCTGCTGGTGTCGGTTTGTGTAAACCTTGGCTTGCTGGGCGTATTCAAATACAGTGACTTCCTGATCGGCACGGTCAATTCCTTGTTCGGCACGGCGCTCCCCCAGCCGAATCTGCCGCTGCCGATCGGCATCAGCTTCTACACCTTTCAGACCATGAGCTATACCATCGACGTCTACCGGGGCGAGGCAAGGGCCCAGAAAAACATCATCAATTTCGGCGCGTATGTGACATTGTTTCCCCAGCTGATTGCGGGTCCCATCGTCCGCTACCAGACGGTAGCGGAGGAGCTGGAGCACCGGGACTGCACCGCTGACCTCTTTGCCGATGGGGTGAAACGCTTCGCCTGTGGTATCGGGAAAAAGGTACTGCTGGCAAATAACATCGGCCTTTTGTGGGAGGCAGCATCCGCGCAGGCTGCTCCCACGGTGCTGACGGCATGGCTGGGTGTCATCGCCTACGGTTTCCAGATCTATTTCGACTTTTCCGGTTACTCCGACATGGCTATTGGCCTTGGACGGATGCTGGGGTTCCGATTTTTGGAAAACTTCAACTATCCCTTTCTGGCCGACAGTATTACCGATTTCTGGCGGCGCTGGCATATCTCCATGGGGACATGGTTCCGGGATTATGTCTATATCCCGCTGGGAGGCAACAAGGGCGGCCTTGCAAAGCAGCTCCGCAACATTGCTATCGTCTGGCTGCTGACGGGCTTCTGGCACGGGGCAAGCTGGAACTTTGTTCTATGGGGCGTGTATTTTGGCGTGCTGCTGGTGCTGGAAAAGCTGATCCTATTGCGCTGGCTCAAAAGGCTGCCCGCCGTATTGCGGCATATCTACGCGCTGGTGCTGGTAACGATCAGCTGGACACTCTTTGCGTTCACAGAGATCAGCAAAGGAGCCGCGTGGTGCAAGGCCATGCTCTCCGGCGTGCTGTTCGACAGCAGTAGTCTGTATTTGTTGCTGACTTATGGGCCGATGCTGGCAATCTGTGCTTTGGCAGCCACACCGCTGGGAAAACGCTTTTATAAAAAGCTCGGCACACGGCTGGGGCAGCGGGCGCTGACCGTGGTTGACTGCGGCGGCCTTACCTGTGTGCTGGTGATGGCTGCGGCCTATCTTGTCAGCGGCAGCTATAATCCATTCCTGTACTTCCGATTCTGAGGTGAGAAAAATGCGAAATAAAATCATAACCTCCTTTTTCTGCCTGCTGCTGGCGTTTTCGACTCTTGCCGGATTGCTGTTGCCTGATCGCTATTACTCCGAAAGAGAAAAGCGCACTTTGACGCAAAAGCCGCAATTTACTATTGCCGACTTTATCTCCGGCGAATTTAGTGGCGAACTGGAAAAGTATCTTACCGATCAAGTTCCCCTGCGGGACGGTTGGGTCACGATGAAAACCTACATGGAACTGGCCGTCGGCAAACGGGAAAGCAGCGGCGTCTATCTCTGCAAAGATCAGTACCTGATGGACAAGTTTACATCTTATAGTAAAAAGCAGCTTGCCGCCAACGCAGCTGCCCTTGCTGATTTACAGGAAAAACTGACAGCAGAGGGCGTTTCTATGAATACGATCCTTGTCCCTATGGCGGCACAAGTGCTGACGGATAAACTTCCTGCCTATGCGCCCGTGGCGGACTACGCCGCTATTCTGCAAGTGCTGACCGATGCGGGCGTTGACACAACAGACGTGCTTTCTGTTCTCGCTGCTCGTAGCAGCGAGAACATCTACTACCGTACCGATCACCATTGGACGAGCCTTGGGGCCTACTATGCCTATTGTGCGTGGCGCGGTATTGAGCCTACGGCGGACGAATGGACGCAGGAAATTCTCTGCGGTAATTTCCACGGCACGACTTGGAATAAAGTCCCCCTGCCCACCGTCCCCGCCGAGGAGATCACCGCATGGTATCAGCATCCAACCCGCCATGTTTCCTATAACAATGACCAGTATGAAATAGAAAGTATTTACGAGCGCAAGTATCTGTCCGGCAGCGACCAATACGCCGTGTTTCTGAACTCCAACCAGGCACAGACCGTCATTGAGGGCAGCGGAAAGAACGGCAAGCTCCTGCTTATTAAAGACTCCTACGGCAACACCTTTTCCCAATTCCCCGTGGAGGACTGTGCGGAAGTTCATGTCCTCGACCTCTGCTTTTTCAAGGGCGATGTGGCGGAGTACGCCAGAGAAAACGGCATCACCGACGCGCTGGTGCTCTACGGCGTGCAGAACTTTGCGAAGGATACAAATCTGCGCTTCTGACGGAGACGGCGCGCAGCCTCCGCGGCGCGGGGCAAAAAGCCGACGGTCAAAGGGCCGTGGGCTTTTGCCCATTCTGCCGACTTTGCGCGGGGGAAAGGGGAGACCTTTTGCGCAAAACGGAGAGAAGAAAAAATTTTGCGGAAAGGGGCTTGACAATGGAAGCTCGCGTGCTATAATACGCTACAACAAGTTAAAGCAGTAAAAACCAATGACGGAGAGAAGTAGCCGATGCAGGCAAGCCTTCAGAGAGTCCCGGATGGTGTGATCGGGGCGGCGGACGGTCGGTGAATGGACTTCGGAGGGCGGATCAAAAGGCGAAAGCCGAGTAGAGACCGACGGGTATCCCACCCGTTATCCATCGGGGCGCGTATGATGGTGCGCGTAAGCGAGCGGGCGTTTGATAACGTCAATTTGGGTGGTATCGCAGAAGTTCAACGACTTTTGTCCCATGTAGGTGGGATGAAGGTCTTTTTCTTTTTCCCCGCTCTGTTCCGGCAAGACAGAGTTTCATCTGCCGCCCAAAATCAAATATATTGGAGGAAAACCAAAATGAAAAACAACATGATGAAAAAGCTTCTGACCCTCGTTCTTGCCGGCGCGATGACGCTGTCCCTCGCCGCCTGCGGCGCAAAGGACACCCCGTCGGCCGACCAGCCGGACAACAGCACGGAGGAGGCCAAGACCTACAAGGTGGCTGTGATCAAGCAGCTCGACCACGCCTCCCTCGATGAGATCGCGAACGCCGTCACCGCCGAGCTGGATAAGATTGCCGCCGATAACGGTGTGACCATCGAGTATGAGGTCACCTCCGGCCAGGGCGATCAGACCATCCTCAAGCAGCTGAGCGATCAGGCCATCGCCGACGGCGTGAACGCCATCATTCCCATCGCTACCACCGCCGCGCAGATCGCCGCCCTCTCCGCCGAGGAGACGAAGACGCCGGTCGTCTACGCCGCCATCTCCGACCCCGAGACCGCCAAGCTCACCGGCATCGACTACGTTACCGGCACGAGCGACGCGCTCAACACCGAGTTCATCATGGATATGATGTTCGCCCAGAACCCGAACGTCGCCAAGGTCGGCCTGCTCTACTCCCTCAATGAGCCGAACTCCACCAAGCCCATCGCGGACGCCAAGGCTTACCTCGACGCCAAGGGCATCGAGTACGTCGAGCAGACCGCGAACACCAACGACGAGGTCGTCGCCGCCGCCTCCGCGCTCATCGCCGCCAGTGTGGACGCCGTGTTCACCCCGACCGACAACGTGATCATGGCGGCAGAAATGGCCATCGCCGAGGACTTTGCCATCAACGGCATCCCGCACTACACCGGCGCGGACTCCTTCGTCCGCAACGGTGCCTACGCCACCTGCGGCGTGAACTACACCGATCTCGGCGCCAAGACCGCCGACCTCGCCTACAAGGCCATCACCGAGGGCATGGACGGCATGGAGGACTACTACCTCATGGACGGCGGCATCATCACCGTCAACACCGATACCGCGGCTATGATCGGCAAGCAGGCCGAGTATTCCTGCTTCGACAGCATGGGCACAGTCGTGGAAGTGACCACCACCAAGGACTGAACCGAAACAACAACGCGGAAGCCCTCCGACGAAGGTCGGAGGGCCGAAGCCTGAAAGGAGAGCGACCCCATGCTCATCATCACGCAGACCGCCCTTGAGCTGGGCTTTTTGTATGCGCCGGTCGCGCTGGCGCTGTTCCTGAGCTACCGCATCCTCGACATTGCCGACCTCACGACGGACGGCTGCTTCGTTCTTGGCGCGGCGGTGTCCGTCAGCCTGACGGCGGCGGGACATCCGTTCCTCGCCATCCCCGCAGCGATGCTCGCCGGCGCGTGCGCGGGACTTGTCACCGCCTTTTTGCAGACGAACCTCGGCGTGCCGAGCATCCTCGCGGGCATCGTGACGAATACGGGACTTTACACCGTGAACCTCATGGCGATGGGATGGAAGGCCAACCAGAGCCTGCTCGGCTCCGACACCGTGTTCACGCTGGCGCGCGACGCCGGCATCGGCGGGACATGGTATGAGCTGCTGCTTGCAGTCATCGTTACCGGACTTGCGGCGGTGCTGCTGCGCGCTTTCCTCGGCACGCATCTCGGCCTGTCACTCCGCGCGACGGGCGATAATCCCGACATGGTGCGCGCGTCGTCGCTGAATCCCGCGTTCACCATCTCCGTCGGCCTCTGCTTTGCCAATGCCATGACCGGCCTTGCCGGCGCGATGGTGGGCCAGTATCAGAAGACCGTGGACATCAACTCCGGTACCGGCATCGTCGTCATCGGCCTTGCCTGCCTCATCATCGGTGAAACGGTGCTCGGCCGCCGCAGCATGACGCGCGGCGTGCTCGCCGCGCTCGTCGGCTCGCTGATCTACCGCTTCATCTACGCGGTCGTGTTCTACACGAAGATCGTGCCGGTGGAGTGCCTGAAGCTGCTCACGGCGATCATCGTGGCGCTGGCCATCGCCGCGCCGAGCATCCAAAGGTGGGCGGCGTTCCAGCGCCGCAAGGCCGCGGCAAAAGGGAAGGGGGGCAACTGATATGCTGGACATTCAACACATCTCCAAGACCTTCAACGTCGGAACGGTGAACGAAAAGCGCGCCGTTACCGATCTGTCGCTCCATCTCGAGAAGGGCGATTTCGTCACCGTTATCGGCTCAAACGGCGCGGGCAAGTCCACGCTTTTCAACGCCATCGCAGGCAGCTTTTATGTGGACGAGGGCCGTATTCTGCTAAATGGCAAGGACATTACCTTTACACGCGAGCACGACCGCAGCCGTGTCATTGGGCGGCTGTTTCAGGACCCGCTGCGCGGCACCGCGCCGCACATGACCATTGAGGAAAACCTCGCCCTCGCGTATCTGCGCGCGGCGCACGGCAATCCGTTCAGCCGCATCACGGCCAAGGACCGCGAGCTCTTCCGCGCCCAGCTCGCGCAGCTCGACATGGGGCTGGAGGACCGGCTGGGCCAGCCCGTCGGCCTGCTCTCGGGCGGTCAGCGGCAGGCGCTGACGCTTTTGATGGCGACGATGGTGCCGCCGGAGCTGCTGCTGCTCGACGAGCACACGGCGGCGCTCGACCCGGGCACGGCGGAAAAGGTGCTCGCGCTCACGCAGAGCATCGTGGCGGAGCATCACATCACCTGCCTGATGGTGACGCACAACATGACGCAGGCGCTCTCGCTCGGCAACCGCACGCTGATGATGGCGGACGGCGGCATCGTGCTCGACGTCGCGGGCGCGGAGCGCGCCGGCATGACAGTGGAGGATCTCGTTGAGCGCTTCCGCGCGGGCACGGGCAGGACGCTCGACAACGACCGTATGCTCCTTTCCGAATGAAGCCCTGCGGGCCGGCCCTCCGGTACGCCGACGGTAGAGCGGATTCTCCCTTTTAGGATGCGACAAAGCGGCAGAGCCTTTTGCTCTGCCGCTTTTGCTGTATACTGTAAACCATATGCAAAAAACCTTGAAACCATACGGCTTCAAGGTTTTTCGTGGTGGAGATTATTTATGCCCGCAGGGTTTTCGGCTTACCTGCTGCGGCGCAGGACCTCGCACACCAGCTCGTAGACGCGCTCGGTGGAGGGCACGCTCAGCCGCTCGCGCACGGAATGGACGTCGTGCAGCTCGGGCCCGAGGGAGATGGCGTCGAGACCGGGAATCTTCTCAATGAAGATCCCGCACTCCAAGCCGCCGTGCGTCGCCTCGAGCTTGCCCTCCGTGCCGGTAAGGTCGCGGTAGACGTCAAGCACCAGCTCGCGGAGCTTGGAATCGCGTGCGTACTGCCAGCCGGGATAATTGCCGCGCTCGGAGACCGTGCCGCCCGCAAACTCCACGATGGCGTGGACGCGCTGAGCAAGCATCGCCTTCTGCGAGGCGATGCAGGAGCGGATGGAGTAGGAGAAATGCAGTCCGTCCTCCGTCAAATGCATCACGCCGAGGTTGAGGGAGGTCTGCACCAGACCGGGGAAATCCGCGCTCATCTCCTCCACGCCCTGCGGCAGCGCAAGGAGCGTGTGGAGCATGACGGAGGTGGTCTCCGCGCTGACGGCGGACGCCGCCTCGGTCTTGGCACATTCGAGCGTCACGCCCGCGTCGCAGCCGGCGTACTCATTTTTGAGTGTCGCGTCAAAGCCGCGGATGAACTGCTCAAGGTCCGCCTCCTTCCCCGCGGGGACGGCGATGACCGCGTCGCAGCGCGAGCAGATCACGTTGTCGAACCTGCCGCCCTGTATTGCCGCGAGGCGCAGACCGGGGAGCTGATCCATCGCGGAATAGAGCACGCGGCCCATCAGCGCGTTCGCGCTGCCGCGGCCCTTGTCAATGTCGCCGCCGGAATGGCCGCCCTGCAAGCCGGAGAGCGTCACGGCGTAGCAGCTCTCGCCGCCGAGCGGCTCGCGCTTGCCGGGAAGCGTGCAATCCGCGCGCATACCGCCTGCGCAGGACACCGTGAAGATGCCCTCCTCCTCGGAGTCGAGGTTCAAGAGCTTCTTTCCCTTGAGGTCGGAGCAGTCGAGCGCAAAGGCGCCGTCCATGCCGACCTCCTCATCGACGGTGAAAACCGCCTCAAGCGGCGGGTGGGGGAGCGTATCGTCGGCAAGGATGGCGAGGATCATCGCCACGGCGATGCCGTTGTCGCCGCCGAGCGAGGTCTGATCCGCCCAGACCCACTCGCCGTCCGTGCGCAGGTCAAGCCCCTCCGCCGCCATGTCCTTCGCGCACTCGTCCGTCTTGGCGCAGACCATGTCGATGTGACCTTGTAAAATGATCGGCTCGGACTGCTCATAGCCCACGGAGCCGTCCTTCCAGATGATAAGGTTGTTGCACGCCTCTTGGCGGTACCTCAGCCCAAGCTCCTTGGCAAAGCCCACGCACAGGTCGCTGATGATCTTCGTGTTGCCGCTGCCGTGCGGCACGGAGCAGAGCTTCTCAAAATATTCAAATACCTTCTCGGGCTTCAGCCCGTTTAATGCAGCCATGCTGCCTTCCTCCTTTTCAGTGTGCACACAGCCCATGCGTTTCGCATGGGCTGTGTGGTGATTGTTCGGTTAGCCGACAGGTACCTCGTCCATCGTCATATCGTCCATGCCGAAGTCGTCGCCGGAGGGGGTGTCCTCCTCGACGATCTCCGCGTCGGGCGACGGGATGAACTCCGTCAGATAGGCGTCCTCACCCAGTCCCGCGAGATAGGCGGGCAGATTGATGATGATGCCGTCCATATTCTTGGGCAGGGGGATCGTGTAGGTCTGCGTCGTCTCGCTGCCGCCCTTCTTCTCGGTGATCTCGAGCGTCACCGTGAACTTCTGGCCGATGCAGGTCGCGCTGCCGCGCTCGCGGTCATAGAGCTTGGCGACCTGCTCGCCGTCCACAAGGACGACGACCTTGTACGGCGTATCGTAGGTCTTGCCGTTGTACTCTAACTTCTTGTTGTCGAGATACACGGTGTGGCCGCGGCCGATGATCGTCATGGCGTAGGCGATGGCAATGAGCACGACGACTGCCGTGAGCTGGAAGATCAGTCTGCGATTGGAGGTCTTATTCTTCATTTTGCCTTCGCCTCCTCTTCTGCCAGCTGGTCGGCTGCAAGCTGCAAGCCGGCCGCGCTCTTAGCCTTGCGCTTCTTCGCCTCATACATGACCAACGCGATGGTGATGACCGCGTAGGACACAAACACGCGGAAGTATTCGCCGATCATCGAGTCGCCGGTGATGACCGTGCCGGTGCGCGGCGCCACGATGAACATGGTGTGGAACAGGATAACGCCGAGGAACACGTTCTTGATGCTCGCCTTCTCCACGCTCGCACCACCGACGAGCAGCGCCGCGATGGAGAACATACCGATCTGGGTATGGGCGGTATAGGTGGGGAAGTTGCCGACGTTCTGCAAATAAATGATCATGCCGAAGCCCGCGAACACGGTGGAGATGACCATGGAGATCACGCGGGTGCGCTCGACGTTGATGCCCGCGTCGCGCGCGACCTCCATATCCTGACCGACCGCGCGCATATCCTGACCGAGCTTGGTGCGGCGGAACCAGAGGATAAAGAGGCAGGCGGCGGCAATGATAATGAGCGTGAGCACGGGGATCTTCACTCCGCCGACGCTGACCGCCAGCAGGTTATCCAAGCTCTGGCGCATATTCAGCAGGCTCACCGTATTCCGGATACCGTAGCCGCGCGGGAGCTTGAGCGTATTGTGGATGATGGGAATGACGGGACCCATCATAAAGAGCACAAAGAACTGGTACACACCGTCCATGGCGAAGGCGATCATGTAGCTCGTGATCATCTCGCGACCCTTGGCGCGGTTGAGGAGCTTGCCGATCATGATGCCGAGCAGAACGGAGATGGGAATGGAGATGATCGCCGCGAGGATCAGTCCGGGGATGCCCCAGACCTGCCAGTCGGCGGCAAAGATCAATCCGATCTGGCCTGCCATCGCGCCGAGCGTCATGCCGAAGTTCATACCCATGCCCGCCATAACGGGGATGAGCAGGCTCAGGATGAGAAAGGCGTTGCGGCCCAGACGGGTCATGCCCTCATTGAGCAGATAGTTCCACGAGAGGTCCGCGCGCGGGATGCAGTAGGCGCAGATCAGAACGAACATGATGGGCACGATGTTGTCGCTCAGGAACCTGCGCAGCGCGCGGCCCCATTCGGCGCCGCCGCGAGGAAGATTGTTGTTGATCTTTTTCATACTTACTTCTTCCCTCCCATCTTACGGGTCAGCGCGTAGACGATCATGCCGTTGGAGACGATGATACGAATGATCTCGCTGATGTCAAGGTGGATCAAGGAGTTGATGACCGTCGGCGTCATGGTGACAAGACCCTGATAGAGGAACGTGCCGATGATAACATTGGCGATGCTCGCCTTGTTGACGCTCGCGCCGCCGATGAGGATGGCGGCGACCGCCGGGAATGCCATCTTGAGCGGGGCGGTGTAGATCTGGATGAAGCCGAACCCCTGCTCATAGACGAGGATGCCGACCGCGCCCAGCCAGGTGGAAAGGACGACGGAAATGAGGCGCATCTTGTCGATGCTGACGCCCGCTGCCTTGGCAAAGGAAGGGTTGGAGCCGACGGCGGTCATCGCGGTGCCGGTCTTGGTGTGCAGGAATGACCACATTAGGAAAGCAAGGATCGCGAAGAAGATCAGGCTGCCGGTCGGAATGACGAGGTTGATGCCGAAGCGGTTGAGGTCGATGGAGAGAATGTCCGCCAGCACGCGGTCATAGAAGCCCTCGAGGGAGATGGTGGTACGAAGGCCGGAGCCGGAGAAGCCCCACACCATCTCGGGCTTCTTGTACGGCAGCAGCAGCCACATCATGCACATGAAGGAGACGGAGGAGAAGCCGACGTAGGTCGCGACCATCATCTCGCCGCCCTTGATCTTGTTGAGCAGCCAGCCGTAGCCGCCGCCGAGCAGCAGCGCGAACGGCGTCGCGATCGCGATGGCCATGACGAAGCTCATCGGACCCGTGAAGCCAAGCTCGATGGACAGCGTCGCGCCCAGAAGGCCCGAGATGATACCGAGCGGCAGGCCGAAGTTGAGGCCGCAGCCGGAGTGGACCATCGGGACCATTGCCAGCACCATGATGGCGTTCCAGCTAAAGCGGTTGATAACGTTGCTGATCTGCGTTGCGAAATCCACGCCCGCGAACGGCACGAGCACGAACATCAGCAGCAGAAAGCCGGTGATGATCATGCGGGGGACGCCGTAGCTGTCGATCATTTGGCGGAGCCTGCTCTTTTCGGCAAGGCTGTTTGTTGTATTATCCATATCTGCCCTCCTTATTTGACCTGACTGACCATCAGCATACCGAACGCCTCGGAGGATTCGGTCGCCGGCAGGATGCCGGCGATCCGGCCGCCGGAGACGATGGCGATGCGGTCGCAGGTCATGCGCAGCTCCTCCAGCTCAGATGAGATCATCACAACGGTGATCCCGCTCTCGCGGTTGAACCTCTTGAGCGCGTCGAGCACGAGAGATTTCGCGCCGACGTCGATGCCGCGGGTCGGCTCGGAGACGAAGAGGAACTTCGGCTCGAGCGCGAATGCCTTGGCAAGGCAAACCTTCTGCTGGTTGCCGCCGGAGAGCTCCTTGGCCTTCTGCTTCGAGCTGGTGCACTTGATCTTCAGCTCGTCAATATAGCGGTCGGTCACGGCGCGGATGGCCTTTTCATCGCGCCATTTCACAAGGCCGCCAAACAGGCTCTTGAGAAACTTATCGTGGATCTGCATGGCCGGGAAGGCAATGTTCCACTCCAGCGACTCGTCGAGCAGCAGGCCCACGCCGCGGCGGTCCTCCGACACGAAGGCGAGCTGCGCGTCGAGACAGCGGCGGGGCGCGTTGAGCGGAATGGGCTTGCCATCGAACTCGACCGTGCCGCCCGCCTCATAAAGGCCCATAACGCCGTTCGGAATGCCGAGCTTGCCCTGACCGGCAAGGCCGCCGATGCCGAGAATCTCGCCCTCGCGGATATCGAGGTCGACGTTGCGCACGATCTCACCGGGCATATCTACCCAGAGCTTGCGGATGGACATGATGGTCTTGGCGCCGGAGTGATCGACTACATCCTGTGCAGCGGAGAGCTCTACGCTGCGGCCGACCATCCACCTTGTGATGTCGGAAACGTTCGTTTCCTTCGCCGGGGTATCCTTCACCACATGGCCGTCGCGCATGACGATGACCTTGTCGCACACATCCAGAATCTCCTGCAAACGGTGCGTGATGAAGATGACCGCGATGCCGCGCGCCGACATGCTGCGGATGGAATCGAGCAGCGCCGCAGCCTCCTTTTCCGTCAGAACGGCGGTCGGCTCGTCGAGAATAAGCAGCTTGAGATGCTCCTTGCTCAGCTCGCGCGCGATCTCGGTGAACTGCTTATGGCCGACCGGCATATCGCTGATGACCATGTTGGCGTCGATGTGGACGCCCATTTTTTCAATGGCTGCCGCTGCACTGCGGTCCATCTCCTTATAATCAAGCGTGTTCAGACGGCTGCCGAACACCTCGGAGATGACATTTTTCTTCTGGGGCTCACGGTTGAGCAGAATGTTCTCCGTCGCCGTAAAGCCGGGGATCAGAGAAAACTCCTGATGCACCATGCCGATACCGGCTGCCAGTGCGTCAAAGGGGGTGTTGAAGGCGGCCTTTTCACCGTTGATGAGAACGTCTCCGCCGTACCCGCCGGTCTCGCGGATGACGTCCATGCCGAAGAGGATCTTCATCAGCGTGCTCTTGCCCGCACCGTTTTCGCCGACAAGGCCGAGCACCTCGCCCTCGCGGAGCGTGAAGCTGATGTCCGTGAGGACCTGATTGCCGAAGAAATCCTTTTTGATGCTGCGCATCTCCAACAGAGGAGCGTTGTTATTTTCCATAAGCTATACCCTACCTAAAAGAAGCAGGGGGGAGGATTCTCCTCCCCCCTGTTTTTTTGATGTTCGTCAGTGAGCCGAAGGCTTACTTAACGGTGAAGTACTTTTCGGGGACCTCGACCTCGGTGGCGTGCATGAACCAGCCCGGATCGCCCATGATGTAGGTATCCTGATAGACAAGGAAGGTGTTGTCGGCCTTGACGCCGGTGGTGGCGTTGGTGTAGTTGGAGCCGTTCCAGGAGGCGTCGGGGGAGAACTGGTGATAGGCCTTGGCGATATCGTCGATATCGGCAAGCTCGCTCTCGCCCTTGATGACGTTCATGGCGTGCTGGGCAAGGCCGGCGGAGGTGACATAGCCGTAGGAGTAAGCCCAGGTGCCGAAGCGGCCCGCGCCGCCCTTTTCGCAGATGGCGGCCTCGACCTTGGCAAGGATCTTCTGGAAGTCGCCCGCCTCAGCGGTCAGGTCGATGCCCAGAGCGCCGGGATAGCCCATCAGCGGGGAGGGCAGGTCGGCCTCAATGAAGTAGCCGCCGTACTCGAGCAGCTGCTTGAGCAGGGGCTCGGTGTGCGCGTCGTTGGTGCAGAAGTAAGCGGCCTTCTCGCCGTACTTGTTCACCCACTCGGGAACCTTTTCAAGGATGTAAGCCTGCGCACCGGCAACGCCGACGTCAGAGGTGGGGTCGGGAGCGGTCTCCATCTCGAAGCTCATGCCGAACTCCTCGCAGGCCGCCTTCATGACGGCGACGCGGCGGCTCATGGTCTCGTAAGCGAGGTGGCGCGGGAAGGAGATATGAACAAAGGTGTCGCAGCCAAGCTCGTGCGCGGTGCGGATGATGAGGTAGCCGCGGGCAACGAAGTCGTTGTTGCACACGAGGTCGGCAGCAGAGCCGATCTCGGGCAGATCCTCATGCGCCTCACCGGCGATGCAGAGGATGTCGGGGCGGCGCTCCTTGATCTTACGGAAGGCCTCGGTCGTGCCGGGGACGGACTGGTTGACGATGATCGCCTTCATGTCGGGGTCGTCGGACAGGTTGACGATGCACTGGATGGTGGTCTCCAGCTCTTCGGTGAAGTTATCGGGATAGGTCACGAGGGTGACGTTCTCCTCACCGTAGAGCTGCTGGAAGGCCTCGGCGCCGCGGCGGTCGTCCTCAGACTGAGAAACGGAACCGGTCACGATACCGATGTGGATGGTCTCCTCCTGCTTGTCGGGAGTGTCGGGGGTGTCGGGGGTGTCGGGCGTGTCAGGGGTCTTCTTGTCGCCGCAGGCCACGAGCGAAAGCACCATGACCAGAGCGAGCAGGATACTCAGGAATCTTTTCATGCGGAACCTCCAATTTCATTTTTACGATGTATTGCCAGGGTGTCTTATTACTATATACAAAAATATTCACCTTGTCAATGACAGAAATTAAACAATATAGCGAAAAGCGGTGCAAAAAGGACTGCGGCACCTGCGGAGACGGGGCCATTCCGCACTCAAATGGAGAACTGAGCTTGAAAAATCCGAATGAGGTACACAGTGTCCACGGCATGAAAGAAAAAATTATCGCATACCCTCTACCAAAATAAAATGGGGAGGATATGCGGATGTTTTTGTATTTTAAGCGGAGAGAGAAGCGCGGGAAGAGGGAGGCGCCGCGGCCACGATTTCTTGTCCTGCGGCGCAAAACACTGACAGTTGGCGCTGCGCTGCTGGCTGCGGCAGCCATTTTCGGTGCTGTGAATGCGTCCGCTGCCGTGCGGGCGTCAGTTGCGACGCGCCAGCTGCCCATCTACTGCGTGGAACGCGATCAGAAGGTGTGCAGCATTTCCTTTGATGCCGCATGGGGGGGCGGACAACACGCAGAAGATCCTGGATGTACTCGCAGACTACAGCGTCAAGGCGACCTTTTTCGTGGTCGGCAACTGGGCGGACCAGTATCCGGAGCAGGCCAAGGCCATCGTAGACAGCGGCTGCGAGCTGATGAACCATTCCATCTTGGAAATGTCAAGAAATGTGCAGTCGGGAAACACCCAAAATCTGAAAAGCTCGGCGGCATCGGATCAGGCTGCCGTCTGCGCCTGCGCCCGCTCCCGGTACTTCGCAGGCGGCAGTCCCAGCGGGTTGCGCGTATAGATCCTAACGCGGTTGTAGTAGATAAAAACATAGCGGAAAATGATCGTTTTGACCTGTTCTCTCGGTAGCTTGTATGCCGCGATCTGGTAGATCTTCTCTTTTTTGAGCGTGGCGAAAAAACTTTCCATCCGTGCGTTGTCGAAGCAATGTCCGGTGCCGCTGAGACTTTGTATCATGCCGCAGCGAGACAGCTCGGAACGAAAGGCTAAGCTGGTGTATTGACTGCCGCGATCCGAGTGGAACGCCGCTCCGCTCAGACTCGGATAGAGCCGCTCCAACTGTCGTACCGTATCAATGCACAGCTCCTTCTTCCTATTGTCCCGCATCTCGAGCGCGACGATCTCGCCGCTGAAGCAGTCCATGATCGGAGACACATACAGCTTGCCGTCTGCACACTGTACCTCGGTAATATCTGTGAGAAACTTCTCCGAAGGGCGCTGGGCACTGAAGTCCCGTTTCAGAATGTTTTCCTGCTCCTGCGCTTCTGTTGTGGCTTTCGTGATTCCGTGCGGAATGCGTCTTTTATGGAGCCAGCCATTCTCTTTCATCACGCGATACACTGTCCTCCGGCTGACGTCAACGCCGTCCTGCTCAAGCGCAAGGCAGACGCGATCCACGCCGTAGTTTCGGTTATCCGGATGCTCTTCGAGAATCTTTTTGACCTTTCCCGCAAGAAGCTGACGGCTGCTGTGCCTGCCCCTGTTTCGAAGCCACCGGTAATAACCGGACTCGCTCAAGTGCAGAACACGGCACATATCCTTTGCCGTGTAGACGCCCTTGCGTTCGACTACGAACAGGTGCCGCTCACACGCTTTTACTTCTTGCGGTCTTGCGCGAAAAAACCGAGTGCGTCCTTGAGAATATTGTTTGCGGTCCGCAGCCCGGCATTTTCTCGCTCAAGCTCACGGATGCGGATCGTCTGCTCCTCTGCGCTCGGTGTCTTCGCGGGCGGTGTATTTCGGCGTATGCTGCGCCAATCCGCCAGCGTGTAGTACGCAACACCGAGCTGCTGTGCAGCCTTCTTCACGCCGATCTCGTCTGACAGCTTCAGTGCTTCTTCCTTAAATTCTTTGCTGTAACGTTTCATTGCGATTCCCTCCATCTCTGTTCTTTCAGTTTAACAGATTTTTGGGGATTTTGCGACTGCACTTACAGGGTACTACTCCATCTACCACTAATAAAAGAAATTGCAAAGAATTTGTAATTCAACACAAATTCAACACAAAAACAGCTTTGTGCAATTTGCCATAGACATGAAAAAACCTTGAAACCATTGCGGCTTCAAGGTTTTTCGTGGTGGAGATTAGCGGGATCGAACCGCTGACCTCTTGACTGCCAGTCAAGCGCTCTCCCAGCTGAG
>ENA-UOJN01000595-UOJN01000595.1-human-gut-metagenome-genome-assembly--contig:-C125IIP-NODE-595-length-29622-cov-96.525857_pt1 | contig 29622 bp, 18 predicted proteins | sample MGYA00242350_ERZ723897 | MGnify/ENA metagenome assembly ERZ723897 | reverse complement strand
TCTGCCGCACCTCGCTCGCCGTATCGGCACTTAGAATTATGCGGTATTGCCTTTACTTTTGCCCCCCGGCAGGATATACTTAAAAGCAGAACAATACGGGCAGCCAGAAGCCCGGCCAAATATAAGGATGTGTTATCATGAACCTGAAAGGCAAAACCATTGTGCTGGGCATTACCGGCGGGATTGCTGCTTATAAAATGCCCAATGTGGCCCATGCCTTGGCCAAAGCCGGCGCCAATGTGCATGTGCTGATGACCAAAAACGCCACGGAGTTTATCACCCCGCTGGTGTTTGAAACCCTGACCAACAACCGCTGCATTGTGGATACCTTTGACCGCAACTTCCAGTATGATGTGGCCCATGTTTCGCTGGCCAACGCGGCGGATTTGATGCTGATCGCCCCGGCAACCGCAAATGTGATCGCCAAGCTGGCCCACGGCCTGGCGGATGACATGCTGACCACCGTTACCCTGGCGGCCCGCTGCCCCAAGCTGGTGGCCCCCGCCATGAACACCCATATGCTGGAAAACCCCATCACCCAGGATAACCTGAAAACGCTGGAACATTACGGTTTCACCGTCATTCCCTCCGGTTCCGGCCTGTTGGCCTGCGGCGATACGGGCTCCGGCCGCCTGCCCGATGAGGGTGTTCTGGTGGACTATGTGGCACGGGAGCTGGAACACGAAAAAGACATGCAGGGCATGAAAGTGGTGGTTTCCGCTGGCGGCACCCGCGAACCGATGGACCCGGTGCGCTACCTGACAAACCATTCCACCGGCAAAATGGGCTATGCCGTGGCCCGCGCCTGTATGCTGCGCGGCGCGGATGTGACGCTGCTGACATCTTCCGACTTGCCGCCGGTTCCGTTTGTCAAAATGGTGCCTTTTGCCACCGCGGCAGAACTGTTTGAAGCTGTCAAGGCCAACGCCATGGATGCGGATGCCCTGGTGATGGCTGCCGCTGTGGCGGACTACCGCCCGGCCCAGGTGGCGCAGGATAAGATCAAAAAGCACGATGGTGAACTTTCAATTGAGCTGGAACGCACGGATGACATTCTGGGCTGGGTTGGCGAGCACAAGCCGGAGCAGTTGTTTGTCTGCGGCTTTTCGATGGAAACGAAAGATCTGATCGAAAATTCTACTGCCAAGCTGCACAAGAAAAACATGGATATGATTGTGGCCAACAATGTCAAGGTGCCCGGCGCCGGTTTTGGCGTGGATACCAACGTTGTAACCCTGATTACCGAAAGCATTTCCACCGCGCTGCCGCTGCAAAGCAAGGATGATGTTGCCATGCACATTGCGGACGTCATTGTGGAAGCAAAGCGGAGAAAACAGAAAAAGTAAAGCTGCCCCCGCAAAAGAATAAGCTGATTTGGCACCCCTGCAGCCGCGCAGGGGTGCTTTTGCATGTGCACACAATTTTCACATCCTGGCAAAAAAACGACGCACAATTTTCACAAATAGGCAGTATACTTCTGGATAGTTCAGGGGTACGCCTGCCCTGCGGCGGGCGGCCCCCAAGAAAAGGGGAGTGCATCCATTGATCGAAGTCAAGCATTTGACCAAGCGTTACGGAAAACACACCGCGGTCGATGATATCAGCTTCACTGTGCAGGACGGCTGTATTTACGGCCTGCTGGGGCCCAACGGCGCCGGCAAATCCACCACAATGAACATGATCACCGGGTATCTTGCGCCCACGGGCGGCACCGTTGCCATTGACGGCCATGATGTTCAGGAAGAGCCCAAGGAGGCCAAAGCCTGCATCGGCTACCTGCCGGAAATTCCGCCGCTGTATACCGATATGACCGTGCAGGAATACCTGCTGTTTGTCAGCGAGCTGAAAGGCAAAAAGAAAAAAGCGGACCGCGTGCAGGATGTAGCGCAGGCCGTGCAGCGCGCTGGGCTGCAGGAGATGGAAAAGCGGCTGATCCGCAACCTTTCCAAAGGCTACCGCCAGCGCGTTGGCATTGCCGCTGCGCTGCTGGGCAGCCCCAAGGTGATCATTCTGGACGAACCCACCGTTGGCCTGGACCCCGCCCAGATGATCGAGATCCGCAACCTCATCCATGACCTGGGAGAGACCCACACCGTCATCCTTTCCAGCCATATCCTGAGCGAAGTGCAGACGATCTGTGACCGCGTGCTGATTATTGCGCACGGTAAAGTGGCCGCCCAGGGCACGCCGGAAGAGCTGGCCGCCCAGCTGGCTGCCCGCGGCATGATTGCCGCCACGGCACTTGGCACCAAAGAACAAATTCTGGCCGCTGCCGCCAAGGTGGAGGGCCTGACCGACCTGCGCGTGACCGCAGAAAAGGGTGATGAAGTCAGCTTTACCGCCACCAGCACCGCCGGCGCAGACCTGCGCGCGGCCCTGTCCAAGGCGCTGGCCGAAGCTGGCTGCCCGGTTGTGTCCCTGACAAGCGATACGATGAGTTTGGAGGATATCTTCCTACAGATCACCGAGACTGCACCGGAGGAAGCCCAGCCGGAAGAAACCGAAGAACCGGCTCCGGAAGCGGCTGCCGCACAGCCGGAACAGTCTGCTGAGCCTGCCGAACCGCAGGCCCCGGCGGATGATACTCCGGAACAACCGGAAGCCGAAAACGACCAAAAGGAGGAAGAGTGAGCCATGTTTGCCATTTTTAAGCGGGAACTGCGCAGCTATTTCACCAGCCTGGTCGGCTATGTTGTCATTGGTGTTATGCTGGCGTTTATCGGGTTATATTACTCCGCCAACTGCCTGGTGTATGGCACGTCGGATTTTTCAACCGTTTTGTATTCTACCACGCTGGTCATGCTGTTTTTGCTGCCGGCGCTGACCATGCGCAGCTTTGCGGATGAACGCCGCAATAAAACCGACCAGCTGCTGCTCACCAGCCCGGTGGGTATCCCTTCTATCGTGATGGGTAAGTACTTTGCCCAGCTGGCGGTGTTTGCCGTGCCCATGGCGGCAGCGGCCATCATGCCGCTGGTGCTCACGGCCTTTGGCACCATCTCCCTTACCAGCGCTTACGCCACCTGGCTGGCGTACTTTTTGATGGGCGCTGCCTGCATTGCCATCGGTACCTTTGTCTCCGCCCTGACGGAAAACCAGATCATTGCGTACCTGGCTACTTTTGGTGCGCTGCTGATCTGCTACCTGATGAACGGCATCAAGAGCCTGTTCACCAGCGGCAACACGCTGGCATTCATCGTGTTCTGCGTGGTGCTGGCGGTTGTGGCTCTGCTGGTCGGTCTGGCCTGCAAAAATGTCACGGTGGGCAGCGCGGTGTTCTGCGGCGGTGCCGTGGTGCTGGTGCTGCTGTTTAAGCTGCGCCCGGCCTGGCTGCTGACCGGCTTTAACAGCGTGCTAGGCGCGCTGGCACTGTTCCAGCCGTTTACGGATTTTGTGGGCGGCATGTTCAGCGTGACCGGCATTGTGTATTATCTATCGGTGGCGGGACTGTTCCTCTTCCTGACGGGTCAGGCACTGGAACGCCGCCGCTGGAATTAAAGAGGGGGGTCCGACGATGAACTTTAAGAAAAAGAACGCGGCCAATGCCCCTGCCCCTAACCAGGCACAGCAGGCAGCGCGCCGCCGCAGCCTGCGCAGCGGTGCTTACGCCAGCGTGCTGGCCGTTGTGGTGCTGGTGCTGGTAATTCTGCTCAACCTTGTGGTGGGCGCGGTGCCCACCAAGTTTACCCAGTTTGATATTTCCACCGGCAAAATGTTCACCCTGAGCGATACCACCAAAACCATGCTGCAGGAGCTGAACACCGATGTGACCGCCTATTACCTGGCGGAAACCGGCAATGAGGATTCCAACATTACGCGAATTCTGGACCGCTATGCGGGCGAAAGCAGCCATTTTACCTGGCAACAGCGCGACCCCGCGCTGTACCCCACCTTTGCACAGCAGTATGACGCGCAGAACGCAAGCTCCTCCAGTGTGATCCTTGTATGCGGGGATAACCACACCGTGGTGGACTACAATGATATGTATACGGCGGATTATTCCAGCTATTATACCACCGGCAGTTATACAATGAGCTTCTCCGCTGAGAACGCGCTGTCCTCCGGCATTGCCAAGGTCACGCGGGAGAACAGCTATGTGCTGTACCAGCTGACCGGCCACGGCGAATCCAGCCTGGAAAACGATTTTACCGAAACGCTGGATAATTCCGGCGTTACCGTGCAGGACCTGAACCTGCTGACCACCGATACAGTGCCCGAAGATGCCACAGCCCTGCTGATCAACGACCCGCAGGCGGACCTTTCCACCCTGGATGCCGCTGCCATCAAGACCTATCTGGAAAACGGCGGCCACCTGTTTGTGACCACCGATCTGACGGTGAGCACCCCCAACCTGGATGCCCTGCTGGCAGAGTACGGCATGACCCGCCAGGAAGGCCTTGTGATTGAAAATGACAGCAGCTATTACGCTTACCGCTACCCGCAGACCTACCTGCTGCCGAGCCTGAGCTCCAACGATATCACCGCGGGCATAACTGACGGCATGCATGTTTTTACCCCCGTGGCACAGGGCATTGTGAAAGGCGACAGCACCGATGACCTGACCCTGACCACCCTGCTGAGCACCAGCAGCACGGCATACTCCATGCAGGATTACGCCGAGGCTACCACCGCCGAGCAGGGGGCAAATGATCCCAACGGCCCCTTTAACATTGCCGTTGCCGCAAGCAACAGCGCTACCGGCGCCAAAGTGGTGTGGGTGAACTGCCCCAACATGCTGAACAGCAAGATGAACAGCGCGGTTTCCGGCGGCAATGCCCAGCTGTTGACCAGCGCCGTGAACTGGATGACCGGCGAGGGTGTGGTGATCGACAGCAAGAGCATGAGTGCCGAAACCCTGATGGTGCCGGGCAGATCGATTAAGCTGCTTGGCCTGCTGTTTACCATTGTGGTGCCGCTGGCCTTTATCGTGGCCGGTATTGCCATCACTTTGGTGCGCCGCCGCCGTTGATATTTCCAGTGCCGCAGAAACCTTAGGAGATAACAGCCAATGAACACAAAGAAAATGTTGCCCCTTTTTGTGCTGGTTCCCGTGGTGGTTGTGCTGGGCGTTGCCCTTGGCGTGCTGAACCATGCAGACACCGAGGAAGAGGATACCAGCATTGCACTGTGCAGCCTGGATGCTGACAGTGTGACCGCGATTGCCTACAAAGACGCCAGCGATGGCGCAACGTTGGAATCCGCCCTGACCAAAACGGATGATACCTGGACACTGGATTCTGACCCCGCGCTGCCCCTTGACCAGAGTAAGGCCCAAGGCGTTGCCGACAGCATGACCGCGCTGACCGCGCTGCGCGAACTGAGCGATGACGCCGACGTTGCCAGCATGGGCTTTGATACCCCGACTTATGAGCTGAGCCTGAAAACGGCAGATACCGAATGGACGCTGACCGTTGGCAGCAAGAACTCCATCACAAACAACTGGTATGCCCGCCTGAGCGCAGACGGCCCGGTGTATACGCTGGACAGTTCGGCCCTGAGCGGCATCTGCAAAACCGCAAAGCAGCTGTATGCCGCCCAGAGCATTACGGACATAGATGTGGACGATGTGACCAAGATGGTGGTGCAGACCGCCAACGGCGGAACCCTGAGCTTTGCCCAGAATGACAGCACCTGGACGCTGACGGATGATGCGGAGTATAACCTGAATCAGGATATCGTCAAAAAGATGGCGAGCACCATCTGCGATCTGAAAACCAAGTGGAGTGTGACCGAACCGCAGGCCGATGCCGTGTATGGTCTGGATACCCCCAATGCCATCGTTACCCTGATTGCATCGGATGGCACCAGCATCCAGTGCAGCTTTGGCGGCAACGACGCCGAGGACGATACCCTGTGCTACCTGCGCAGCTCCGGCGCAGCAGGCGTTGTGTATGAAGTGAGCACTGACGCCCTGAACGCCTTTGCCTATGACAAGGCAGCGCTGGAAGCCGAGGAGGAAGCCACCCCCGAAACCGCCGATGTTGCCGCCGAAGACCCGGTTGGCAATGACAATACCGTTGATGATGAATAATCGGTCCGGCAGCAAAGCCTGAACCAATGCAAAGCCCCCGGCACGGTGCCAAACCACTGTGCCGAGGGCTTTTTGCAGAGTAATGCGGGATTTTACCACTTGATTCCTGTAAATTCCATTCCATTCTGCCGCGAGGCATGGTATAATCAAAATATAATAAAACACGCCGCAAGGCCAGCATATGCAGCAGGGCGCGTTGTGCGGGGAAAATGGCATTTCCCTATAGTGACCGCAGGGGCGCACATTGTGCGCCCGCCAACTTAAGGCAAAGATATTTCCCTGTGAAAATATGGATAGGAAAAATGCCTTTTATGTAACAATTTGGATGACTTCTTCGTTTATCTTATTAGAGGATACACCCTAGGGCAATACCGCATAATTCTAAGTGCCGATACGGCGAGCGAGGTGCGACAGCTGCTAAGCCAAAAGCGCAGATAATACTGGATGCTGCAAAGGTGAGCGCCGCCAGTGGCGGAAACAGCGAACCGAAGCAGGGGCAGCGGTCGCAGAGTGCGAGGGGCTTTTGCCCCCGAAGCACGATGCGGGTACCGCAACCCGACATTATCGAGCATTTTGGCAACGCAGATGCCGTGCCGCAGCTGCCGGAGCGGTGCTTAAGCCGCAAGGCGGGAATTGTGCGGTGTTGCCTTAGACAAACAGCAGGGGGCGGTAAGCATGAAAAAAAGATTCGCGGCATTTGTGTCAACCGTTTTGGCGGCAGTCTTGTGCGCCTGTTCTGCTGCCCCAAAAGATGTACTCCCAAATAAGGCGGCCCAGCCGACCGAAGCACCAACACAGCAAGCCCAAACCACGCAGGCAGCACCCACGGAACAGCCCACCCCGGAGCCGGACCCCGTGCAGCAGCTGCTGGAGGAGATGACGCTGGAACAAAAGGTGGGGCAGCTCTTTCTTGTTCGACCCGATTCCCTGGACTTGAGCCAAACGCAGGACCAGATCAACGATGCCAAGGCGGACGGCGTGACCGATCTGACGGATGCCATGCGCCAGACTTTGGCGGAGTACCCGGTGGGCGGCGTGGTGATCTTTGGCAAAAATCTGGAAAGCCCGCAGCAGATCACCCAATTCCTGGACGATTTGCAGCAGGCGAGCGATACGCCGCTTTTTACTGCCATTGATGAGGAGGGCGGCCTGGTGGCGCGCCTTGCCAACAATGCCGCGTTTGACCTGCCCCAATACGAGAGCGCTGCGGCGGTGGGAACATCCGGTAACCCGGAAGATGCCCGCGCCATGGGCCGCACCATTGGCGGCTACTTAAAAGAATACGGCTTTAACCTGGATTTTGCCCCTGTGGCCGATGTGAACACCAACCCCGATAACCCGGTCATCGGTACCCGCGCGTTCAGCAGTGAACCGCAGACCGCTGCCGACCTTGTGGGCGGGGCGTGCGCCGGGTTTGCCGATGCGGGCATTGCCTGCACCCTCAAGCATTTCCCCGGCCATGGCGATACCAGCGAGGATACCCACGTTGGCACCGTAACGCTGAACAAAACGCTGGATGACCTGCGCAGCTGTGAGCTGGTGCCCTTTGCCCAAAATGTGAACAATGCTCCGCTGATTATGGCGGCCCACATTACCGTGCCGCAGGTAACAGGGGACGATACCCCGGCCTCCCTTTCCAGCGTTATGCTGACCGATCTTTTGCGCGGGGAGTTGGGCTATCAGGGCTTGATCGTGACGGATTCGCTGGCGATGCAGGCCATCACCGATGTGTATACCCCCGGTCAGGCGGCGGTCAAGGCGCTGCAGGCCGGTGCAGACCTGCTGCTGATGCCCAACGGCCTTGCCGATGCCTATACCGCCGTGCTGGAAGCTGCGCAGGATGGTACCATCCCCCAGCAGAGACTGGACGAAAGCGTGCAGCGCATTTTGCAGTGCAAATACCAATACGGCATCCTGACGCAGTAACGCGGTGCCGTTTATAAGGAGAATGAAAATGCCTAAGTATACAGTAGACGGTTCGTTTTTTGTGCAGCAGCTTTCCGGCATCCAGCGCTATGCGCGGGAAATACTCGTTGCCATGGACCCCATGCTGGAACCCGGCGAGCTGGAAGTGGCGGTTCCGCCGGATTGTATCGTTCCCGAATACCGCAATATCAAGGTGGTCACCCTGCCGCAGTCCAGCGGCATTTTGGGCTGGCAGCGGGTGTATGGCCGATATCTGGCACAAAGCGGGCGCTGCTGGCTGGGCATGTGCAACGTTATTCCCATGTTCCACCGTGGGAACGAGGGCATTGCCGTGGTGCATGATGTGTGCTATAAAGCACGCCCGGATTTTTATACCGACCTGCGCGGCCGCACCAGCGCTGTCTGGCACTGCATGCAGTATGCGGCCATTGCCAAAAAGGCCAGAAAAATCGTGACGGTCTCGGAATTTTCCAAAAGCGAGATCGTGAAATATTACCATGTGAACCCCGAAAAGATCACCGTGGTGTATAACGCCTGGCAGCATATGCAGCGCGTGCGCCCTGACCCCATGCTGTTTGGTGAGTACAGCAAGTGGCCGCAGCTGAAAAAGGGCGAGTATTATTTCTCAATGTCCAACCTGCTTAAAAATAAGAACTTTCCCTGGGTGCTGCGCGCTGCGCAGAGCAAACCCCAGGTTATGTTTGCAATTGCGGGCGGCGGCAGCCTTGCCAAAGAGGCCGCTGCCCTGGGGTTGGACCACCTGAATAACGTGATGTACCTTGGCTATGTGACGGACGGCGAAGCCAAAAGCCTGATGGAAAACTGCAAGGCGTTTTTGTTCCCCACGCTGTATGAGGGGTTCGGCATCCCCCCGCTGGAAGCCATTGCCTGTGGTGCTCCACGCGTGATGGTGAGCAATACCCCCTGCATGCGGGAAATTTACGGCTCCCACGCTGATTACATTGACCTTTCCACCAACCACGGCAGTGTGGACCATGTAACCCCCGGCCGGGATGCCGCTGCCGTACTGCAAAAATACTCGTGGGAAGGCAGCGCCCGCCGCATGCTGGAGGTGCTGCGCGAGCCATGACCGTAACGATACCGGGTGATTTCGATCTGCAAAAAATAGCCGCCAGCGGCCAGGCGTTCCGCATTGCGCAAACGCCGCAGGGCTGGCGGTTTTTGGCCGGGGATAAGCTTTTGTACCTGCAGCCCGGCAGCGGTGATACGTATACAGCCAGCTGTACCCCGGAAGAATGGCAGGGCTTCTGGCACCGCTATTTTGATTTGAACCGCAATTATGCGGCCATCCGCGCCGCGGTGCCCAAACAGGATGCCTACCTTTGCGCAGCGGCCCGGGCCGGGGCGGGCATCCGCATTCTGCGCCAGGACGCCTGGGAGATGCTGGTTACCTTTATCATCAGCCAGCGCAAAAATATCCCGGCCATTCAGGCTTGTGTGGAAACGCTGTGTACCCGGTACGGTGCGCCGCTGCTGCAGCCGGGCGGGAATGTGCTGTATGCGTTCCCAACGGCGCAGGCGCTCGCCGCGGCAGGGGAGCAGGCATTGCGGGACTGCGCGCTGGGCTACCGCGCCCCGTATGTTCTGGCTGCCGCCCAGGCAGTTGCAGCGGGAGCGCTGGACCTTGCCGCGCTGGAAACCCTGCCCGATGCCCGGCTGCTGGAAGCTTTGATGCAGCAGCACGGCGTGGGCATCAAGGTGGCCAACTGCGTAGCCCTGTTTGCCTATGGCCGCATGGAGTGTGCCCCCGTGGATGTGTGGATCCAGCGTGTGATCGACCAGCATTACGCCGGGCAGAACCCATTCCCAGCCTATGGCAACGCCGGAATTTTGCAGCAGTGGATGTTCTATTTCGCCCGTTCCGAAAAGGAACGGGTGAAATAGAAAGAATAATGAAAAAAGAATAAAGAATAATGCAGGTGGACTGCAGTGCTGCGCACGGCTCAGAAATATTAGTGCTCTATATTTGACAGAACTCTAATATTTTTGAGCGTTGTGCCAGCAACGCGGTCCACCTGCATTTTTAATTATTCTTTATTACTTATTCATTTGGCAAATATTCATTTGCCAACCGCCCTGTCCATTCTCCGGTATTGCAGCGCTTCCATCAGCTCTGCGGCGCCGATCTGTTCCACGCCGTTCATGTCGGCAATGGTGCGGGCAACGCGCAGGATGCGGTCATAGGCGCGGGCGCTGTAGCCCATGCGTTCAAACGCACCGCGCAGCAGCTTTTCGGCGGCTGGCGCAAGCGGACAGTAGCGCCGCAGCATGCCGCTGGGCAGCTGGGCGTTGCAGGTAAAGCCAAGGCCTTGGTAGCGCTGGGCCTGCATGGCGCGTACCGCGGCCACCCGCGTGCGGATGTCAGCGCTCGGCTCGCCGCCGGTTTTGGCGGCAAGGGCGTCGTACTCCACGGGGCGGGCCTCTACATGCAGGTCAATGCGGTCCAACAGCGGGCCGGAAATCCGCTGCCGGTAGCGCTCGATCGCACTGGGCGTGCAGCTGCATTCCCGCACGCCGGAACCATAATACCCGCACTTGCAGGGGTTCATGGCGGCAACCAGCATAAAACGGCAGGGGTAGGTGGCGGTGCCGTGTACCCGGCTCACGGAGATGCACCCGTCCTCGATTGGCTGGCGCAGCACCTCCAGCGCTTCGCGGCTGAACTCCGGCAGCTCGTCCAAAAACAGTACGCCGTTGTGGGCCAGGCTGACCTCGCCGGGGCGGGGCACTGTGCCGCCGCCCGCAATGGCTGCGGCGCTGACACTGTGGTGGGGGCTGCGGAACGGTCGCTGCTGCAATAATCCGGTCCCGGCCTGCACCAGCCCGGCAACGGAATAAATCGCGGTGGTTTCCAGCGCTTCCTCATAACTGAGCGGCGGCAGGATGCCCGGCAGGCGCTTGGCCAGCATGCTTTTGCCGGTGCCCGGCGGGCCCACCATCAACAGGTTGTGCCCACCCGCAGCGGCAACTTCCAGCGCGCGGCGGGCCTCCGCCTGGCCGCGCACATCCGCAAAATCGGGGCCAAGCCACTGCCCGGCGGCATCGTATCCTGTGCGGCTGGCGGGGCTGAGCTTTGCCTGCCCCGCCAGGTGGCGGATCACATCCGCAGCGCTGCGGGCGGGGTAAACTGTCAGCTGCTCGGCCACGGCGGCTTCGGCGGCGTTTTCGGCAGGAACAAACAGCTCGGTCACGCCCGCCTTTTGGGCGGCAAGGGCCATGGGCAGGGCACCGGCAATGGGGCGCAGTGTGCCATCCAGCCCAAGCTCACCCAAAAATGCCTGGTGCGGCTCTGGCTGTGGGATGTACTGCTGCGCCGCCAAAATGCCGATGAACACCGGCAGGTCATACAAACTGCCGGTCTTGCGCACATCGGCGGGGGCCAGGTTGACGGTAACATGGCTGGCGGGCCAGGGGCAGTTCAGGTTTTTGATGGCGCTGCGCACCCGCTCACTGCTTTCCTTCACGGCGGAATCCGGCAGGCCCACCATGGCAAATTTGGGCAGACCGCCGCTGATGTGGGTTTCCACGGTAACGGGGTAGCCATCCAGCCCCGTTACCCCCAGGCTGACAACGTGTGCATACATGGCGCAGCCAACTCCTTTTTTTCAACAAATTGCGTACTTTGATTATTTTCAGTATATCCTGTTCCGCCCGCGGCGGCAAGCATATTTTTTGTGCCCAAAATCTGCCTTGACGCTGTAGGGTAAAAAACAGGTAAAGCTCCGGCAAAAAGCCGGAATTCCAGCTTTTTTTGATTGACAACGCAAACTAAAATTGATATATTTAATTTGAACAAGTAAATTTACCCAAAACTTTTACAGGGTAAGAAAGTGATGGTGTCCAAAATGTATAAAGAAATGTACAGCCGTTGGCTTGCTGCCAACCTGGATGACCCCGACCTGAAGCCGGAGCTGGAATCGATTCAGAACGATGACGCTGCCATTCAGGATCGTTTTGCCGTTGCCCTTAAGTTCGGCACTGCCGGTCTGCGCGGTGTGATCGGCGCCGGTACCAACCGCATGAACGTGTATGTTGTGCGCCAGGCTACCCAGGGCCTTGCCAACTGGGTCAAGACCCAGGGCGGCACCCAGACCGTTGCTATCAGCTATGACAGCCGCATCAAGAGCGATGTGTTTGCCAAGGCTGCTGCCGAAGTTCTGGCCGCCAACGGCGTAAAGGTGCGCATTTACAGCGCCCTGATGCCGGTTCCCGCACTGAGCTTTGCTACCCGGTATTATAACTGCAACGCCGGCATCATGGTAACGGCATCCCACAACCCGGCCAAGTACAACGGCTATAAGGCCTACGGCCCCGATGGCTGCCAGATGACCGATGAGGCCGCTGACATCGTGTACGCCGAAATCCAGAAGACCGACATCCTGACCGGCGCCAAAACCATGCCGTTTGCCGAGGGGCTGGAAAAGGGCATCATCGAATACGTTGGCGATGACTGCATCAACGCCCTGTACGAAGCAATCGAAGCCCGCTCCATCCGTCCCGGTATCTGCAAGACCGCCGGCCTGAAGCTGGTTTACAGCCCGCTGAACGGCTCCGGCCTGGTTCCGGTCACCCATGTTCTGCATGACATCGGCATTACCGATATCACCGTTGTGCCGGAACAGGAAAAGCCGGACGGCAATTTCCCCACCTGCCCGTACCCCAACCCCGAAATTTTCGAGGCTCTGCGCCTTGGCCTGGAACTGGCCGAAAAGTCTGGTGCAGACCTGATGCTGGCCACTGACCCCGATGCTGACCGCGTTGGCATTGCCGTTAAGTGCAAGGATGGCAGCTATGAGCTGCTTTCCGGCAACGAAGTCGGCGTTCTGCTGCTGGATTACATCTGCGCGGGCCGCATTGAGCAGGGGACCATGCCCAAAGACCCCGTCATGTGCAAGTCCATCGTGTCCACCCCGCTGGCGGACAAGGTGGCCGAGCATTACGGTGTTGAGTGCCGCAATGTGCTGACCGGCTTTAAGTGGATCGGCGATCAGATCGCCAAGCTGGAAGCTGCTGGTCAGGTTGACCGCTTCATCTTTGGCTTTGAGGAAAGCTATGGCTACCTGGCTGGTCCTTACGTCCGCGATAAGGATGCCATCATCGGCTCTATGCTGATTTGCGAAATGGCTGCTTATTACCGCGCAAAGGGCAGTTCCATCAAGGAAGAGCTGGAGCGCATTTACGCCGAGTATGGCCGCTACCTGAACAAGGTTGACAGCTTTGAGTTCCCGGGCCTGTCCGGCATGGACAAGATGGCGAGCATTATGTCCGGCCTGCGCGAGAACCCGCCCAAGGACTTTGGCGGTGACGCCGTTGTAAAGGTTGTGGACTATAAAAAGCCTGAAGAGACCGGTCTGCCCGCCGCCAACGTGCTGATCTACACCCTGGCATCCGGCTGCACCGTTGTGGTGCGCCCCTCCGGCACCGAGCCGAAGATCAAGACCTACTTTACCACCAAGGGCAAAGACTTGGCCGAAGCCGAAGCCAAGAAAGAAGAACTGGCCGCTGCCGTTAAGCCGCTGCTGGCATAATGTGATTCCATAGGTTTGGCGCTTTTGGGCCGCCTGCTGTAATACGCAGACGGCCTTTTTTGTATGCAGCCCCCTAGCCGCCGCAGTGAGGAAATAACGCGCATTTTCAGGCTCCGCTTGGGGAATCACTCCTCAGTCACCTTCGGCGACAGCTCCCCTCGAAGGGGAGCCAAAGACTTTGCGGAAAATTGTTGCGGCATCTGCTGCAAGGCCCCGGAACGGTCAAGACCGTTCCCTACAGAGCATTTTATTGTGTGCGGCCAACCCACAAACACCCAGTAGGGCGGGGGTACCCGACTCCGCCGGAAACTTACCGGAGCAGATACAAAAAACGTGTGATGTACTTTGCCCCACAGTAGGAGACGGCGTCCTCGACGTCCCGGATGGGCATATAAATGATTGCACTTTTGCTGGCAATTTGCCGCCGCAAAAGATTGCCCGCACTACTTGACAAAACACAAAAACTCTGGTAAAATACTCTAGCAATCGTTCAGAGGGCTGCTCCACACGCACAGGATGGCGTCTGCTGGTAGCCGAAATTCGAAGATTGTGATGAGCACATATATCAAGTATGGCTCCCTTTAGTCATGATCGAGAAAGAGGTGAAATGAAAATGAAGCAGGGTATTCATCCCAACTATGTGGATTGCACCATTACCTGCGCATGCGGCAACGTGATCCATACCCGCGATACCAAGCCGGAGATCCGCGTTGAAGTTTGCAGCAAGTGCCATCCCTTCTACACCGGCAAGCAGAAGCTGGTTGACACCGGCGGACGTGTTGAGCGCTTTAAGCGCCGCTACGCCAACAAGGCTGGCAAGTAATTGCATTAAGGTTTTGTATACCGCAGATGGCAACATCTGCGGTATTTTTTTCAAATACATCATCTTGCATCTCAAAGGAGAACCCCCTATGCCGGACTATCAAACGATCCGCGGTATTTCCACCTTTGAATATGAAGAAAAGCGCTCCCGCTTTATTGCTTCCGCTGCGTTTGCCGATACCGAGGAAGCTGCCCTTGCCCACCTGAACCGCATCAAAGCGGCCAACCGCACCGCGCGGCATAATGTGTATGCCTATGTTCTGCGCGAGGGTGGCCGCACCCGCTACAGTGATGACGGCGAACCCGCCAAAACCGCCGGTACCCCCGTGCTGGAAGCCATCGGCCATGCGGGGCTTTCGGATGTGATCGTGGTGGTTACGCGGTACTTTGGCGGAGTTCTGCTGGGTACCGGCGGGCTGGTGCGGGCCTACACCGCGGCGGCATCCGGAGCCTTGCAGCAGGCGGAGATTGTCAGCATGCGGCTGGTGACGGATTGCGCCGTGACCGTGCCATACCCCAAGTTTGAACAGGCCCAGCGGATGATCGCAGCCGCCGGGGCCAAACTGCAGGAACCGGAGTATGCCGACGCTGTGACCCTGCGCTGGCGCATGCCTGCCGGAACCGAAGAAGCCCTGTGCCATGACCTGAGCGAGCTGACCCGCGGCAGTGCCGAAGTGACGATCAGCAAACCACTTTACGCAGCTTTTTGATGCTGCGCAGTCATTTCTGGCAAGAAAGCAGAATTTCCCATGAAATTTTTACATTTCATACAAGTGTTTGGCGGCTTTTTATCGTATTTATAATATAGAGAGCTGTTTTTGGGCATGATATGCCCAACGGGGAACCGGATAGGGGAAAGGAGGCTGCGCCGTGACTGTGCGGGAAGAGACCCAGACAATTGAACGCCTGACCTTAAGCCCCTATGCCGCTTTAAGTGAGCAGAGCTTTGGCCGCCGCACCCCGGAACCGGAAGATGACCTGCGGACCTGCTACCAGCGTGACAGGGACAGAATTTTGCACTGTAAAAGTTTCCGGCGGTTGAAGCAGAAAACACAGGTGTTTCTTTCGCCGGAGGGCGACCACTACCGCACCCGGCTGACCCACACGCTGGAAGTCAGCCAGATTGCCCGAACCATTGCCCGCGCCCTGCGGCTGAATGAGGACCTGACCGAAGCCATTGCCCTGGGGCATGATCTTGGCCACACCCCATACGGCCACGCGGGGGAGCGCGCACTGAACCGGCTGTGCCCCGGCGGGTTTACCCACTACCGCCAAAGCCTGCGGGTGGTGGACTACCTGGAAAAGGACGGTAAGGGCCTGAACCTTTGCTGGGAGGTGCGCAACGGGATTATTACCCACACCAAAGGCGCCTGGGCCCGCACAATGGAAGGCTGTACCGTGCGCTATGCGGACCACATTGCCTTTTTGAACCATGATATTGAGGATGCCGTGGCCGCCGGTGTGCTGAACCCCACCGCCCTGCCGCGGGATGCTGTGCAGGTGCTGGGAGATACCAAATCCCGGCGCATCACCACAATGATCACCGACCTTGTGGCAAACAGCGCAAACTGCAAAAATGGGAAAATGCAGTTTTCCCCCGAAGTGGAGGAGGCATACGGTGTGCTGAAAGATTTTATGTACAGCACGGTGTATGTGGACAAGGATGCCAAGCGCGAAGAGAAAAAAGTGGACAAGATGATCGAAGCGCTGTATGAGCGCCTTTGCGCGGACCCCACGCTGATGCCTAATTTTTATATGCAGGTGGCATATCACCAGGGAATGGACCGTGCCGTGGCGGATTATATTTCCGGCATGAGCGATGAATTTGCTACCCGCCTGTTTGAGGAGCTGTTTGTGCCGCAAAAGTGGCAGGTGCTATAAAATTGGCAGTATGTTAGAGCACTGCCGCCCGCCCCGAAGGGGCGCACATTGTGCGCCCATTACGATATATACGCGAAAGGAGGCCCGGAGCCCCATTGATCCCACAGGAATACATACAGGAAGTGGTTGCACGCAATGATATTACCGAAGTAATCGGCCAATATGTGCAGCTGCGTCATCGCGGGCGGACCTATACCGGGCTGTGCCCTTTCCATAACGAGAAAACCCCTTCGTTTACCGTCTACCCGGATACCCAAAGCTTTTACTGCTTTGGCTGCGGTGCGGCGGGGGATGTGATTAACTTTGTGCGCAAAATTTCCAACCTGGGCTATGTGGAAGCTGTTAAACAGCTGGCGGGCCGCGCCGGGATGCCCATGCCGGAGGAGGACGACCAGGAAAGCCGTTCCCGCTCCCGCCTGTTGGAGATCAACCGCAACGCCGCGCGCTATTTTTATGACCAGCTCAACGCCCCGACGCCGGAAGCCGCCATGGCCCGCCGCTACTGGCGCGAAAAACGCGGCCTTTCGGATGCGGCCATCCGCCGGTTTGGCCTGGGCTATGCACCGGAAGATTTTGTCGGCCTTCTGCACTACCTGCGCCACCGCGGCTTTACCGAGCCGGAATTGGAATCCTCCGGCCTTGTCAAGCGTAGCGCCAAGGGCAATCTGTATGATATCTTCCGCCACCGCGTGATGGTGCCCATCATTGATGTGCGGGGCAATATCATTGCGTTCGGCGGGCGCGTGATGGATGATTCCAAGCCGAAATACATCAACTCGCCCGAAACGATGGTCTACCACAAATCCCGCACGCTGTTTGCGCTGAATGTGGCAAAAAAATCAACGTCCAAGCGGTATATCCTCTGCGAAGGGTATATGGATGTCATCTCGATGCACGAAGCCGGGTTTGATACCGCTGTCTGTGCCTGCGGCACGGCTTTGACGCCGGAGCAGGTCAAGCTGCTGACGGAATACGCCGACGAAGTGGTGCTGAGCTATGACTCGGACGAAGCAGGCCAGAAGGCAACGGAGCGCAGTTTGGCGCTGTTTTCCGGTACCAATTTGCAGGTGCGGGTGCTGAACATCCCCGGTGCCAAGGACCCGGATGAGTTTATCCGCACCTATGGCCGCGACCGGTTTGAAGCCGTGCTGGAAGGCACCGCAACCCCGCTGGAGTTCAAGCTGGCTAAGGCAGTGAAAAAATATGACCTGCGCAACGATGCCCAGCGCCTGCAATATGTGGATGAAGCCATCGGCATTCTGGCAGGCAGCGCGGTCAGCCCCACGGCGCGGGATGTGTATGCCGGGCGCATTGCGGAGCAGACCGGCATTGATAAAAAGGCTGTGTTGGTCCAGCTGGAAAGCGCCGTGCGCGGGGCCGGGCGCAGGGCACGCCGCAAAGAGCAGAACGAACTTTCCCGCCAGGGGATTGCGGCGGATATCCGCGTGCCCTATGACCGCGGGGGCGAAGCTGCCCTGGGGGCCGCAAGCGCCGCCCGCCAGCTTGTGGCGGCTATGCTGCAGGATGCCGGCGCCATCCCCTACATCCGGGAGCGGCTGAACCTTGGCATGGTGGTGCTGCCGGAAATGCAGCAGGCAATCAAGGCGATTTACGACTGCGCCGCCCGCGGCCAGCCCGCCAACGCCACGACCCTTTCCCCCTTGTTGGAGGAAAAAGCCTACAGCCAGGTGATGCTGGCCCAGGCCCAAAACGCCGATACCCGCCTGACCCGCCGGGATATTGATATGCTGCTGGATCGTTTGCAGACCGCAAACCCCGAAAGCGCCCAGGTGGCAGGCACCACAGACGATGAATTCCGGCAGAAATTTGCCGCCCTTGCCCGCAAAAAAGTGGGCGAACGCCCGCCGGAAGAATAATTTCCACCCGGCCAAAACCATGTTGTTTTATCCCGTTCCAGTAAGATGGGCAGAATAAAAACCAAAGGAGAAACTACTTATGGCAGAAAAGAAAGATTCGATTCGCAACCTGATTGAACAGGGCCGCCGTGCAGGCAAATTGACCAGCACCGAAATCAGTGACGCTATGGAAGAAAGCAGCCGTGTTATTGACGCGGAGCAGATGGAAAAGCTGTATGAAGAGCTGGAAAGCAACGGCATTGAAGTGGTGGATGATGACGCCACTGATATGTCCGCTGTGGCCGATATGGGCGAGGAGGGGATGGATGACTTTGAGGATACCGTTACCTCGGACGGCATTACCATCGATGACCCCGTTAAGGTTTACCTGAAAGAGATCGGCCGCGTGCCCCTGCTGACCCCCGATGAGGAAGTGCAGCTGGCCCTGGATATCCAGAAAGGCGGCAAGGACGGCGAACGCGCCAAGCAGCGCCTGAGCGAAGCCAACCTGCGTCTGGTAGTTTCCATTGCAAAGCGCTATGTGGGCCGCGGCATGCAGTTCCTGGACCTGATCCAGGAAGGTAACTTGGGTCTGATCAAAGCGGTTGAAAAGTTTGACCATACCAAGGGCTTCAAGTTCTCCACCTATGCAACGTGGTGGATCCGCCAGGCCATCACCCGCGCCATTGCGGATCAGGCCCGCACCATCCGTATCCCTGTGCATATGGTGGAAACCATCAACAAGGTCAAAAAGGTTTCCAGCCAACTGCTGCACGAAAACGGCCATGAGCCCAGCGCCGAAGAAATTGCCGAGCGCCTGGATATGCCGGTAGACAAAGTACGCGAGATTATGCGCGTGGCACAGGAACCCGTCAGCCTCGAAACCCCCATCGGTGAGGAGGAAGATAGCCACTTGGGCGACTTTATCCCCGATGAGGAAGCCCCCGTTCCCGCCGAAGCCGCCAGCCAGACCCTGTTGAAAGAGCAGCTGGCCGATGTGCTGAAAACCCTGACCCCGCGTGAAGAAAAGGTCCTGCGCCTGCGCTTTGGCCTGGAAGATGGCCGCCCCCGCACGCTGGAAGAGGTGGGCAAGGAGTTCAACGTTACCCGTGAACGTATCCGCCAGATCGAAGCAAAAGCCCTGCGCAAGCTGCGCCACCCCAGCCGCAGCAAAAAGCTGCGCGACTTCCTGGATTGATGCCGTGATTCTTATATAGAATAGAAATAGCAAATTAAAATCATCTGCACCCGTACTGCTGTTTGCCCGGCGGTGCGGGTGTATTTTTGTGTGCAGCAGGCATAAATGACAAAGCCACAGCATACGATTACCCTGATGATATAGGGGAGGGGATAACGATGTGTGGAATTGCCGGACAGATCAGCGCGGACCCAAATAAGATTGCAGCCAACTACCCAGCTTACTGCCGAATGCAGAAAAGCCTTGCACGCCGCGGGCCGGACCAGCGGGGAATGTACCTGCACGGCCATGCGGCGCTGATCCATGCGCGGCTGGCTGTGGTGGATCTGGAAAACGGCTGCCAGCCCATGGTGCTGGAGCAGGGCGGGGAAAAATACATTCTGGTGTACAACGGCGAGCTGTACAACACGCCGGAGCTGCACGCCCAGCTTGCGGCTCTGGGCCATCGCTTTGTAAGCCATTCCGATACTGAGGTTTTGTTACATGCTTTTGCCCAGTGGGGGCCGGACTGTCTGGAAAAGCTGAACGGTATTTTTGCATTTGCTGTGTGGCAGCAGCGGGCGCAAAAGCTCTTTCTGGCGCGGGACCGCGTCGGGGTCAAGCCGCTGTTCTATGCCCTGCGCGGGGACAGCCTGATCTTTGCTTCCGAGCTGAAAACGCTGCTCTGCCACCCGGAGATCCCGCCGCAGGTGGATGCCCATGGGCTGGCCGATGTGCTGCTGCTCGGCCCCGGCCGCACGCCGGGGTGCGGGGTGTTCCGCAATGTGCAGGAATTGAAGCCCGGCTGCTGCGCAGAATACACTGTGCCACAGGTTGGTGCGCCGCGCCTCACCGTGCGCCGCTACTGGCAGCTGACCGACCACGAACACCCCGATGATTTTACCCACACTGCAGCCAAAGTGAGGGACCTGGTGATGGATGCCGTCACGCGGCAGCTGGTATCGGATGTGCCGGTGGCAACCTTCCTTTCCGGCGGGCTGGATTCCAGCCTGATTTCGGCAATCGCGGATTCCCACTTTACGGCGCGGGGCAAAACGCTGCAGACTTTCTCGGTCGGTTATCAGGATAACAAAAAGTACTTCCACGCCACCCATTTCCAGCCCAGCCCGGATGCGCCGTATATCCGCACCATGAACCAGTTCTTGAACGCGCAGCATACCTGGGTAACGCTGGACAGCGAAGCACTGGCCGCCGCCCTGCTGGAAGCGGTGGACGCCCGCGACCTGCCCGGTATGGCGGATGTGGACTCCTCGCTGCTTCTGTTCTGCCGTGAGATCCGTAAAACAGCCACCGTGGCACTTTCCGGCGAGTGCGCGGACGAGATATTTGGCGGTTACCCCTGGTACAGGGATAAGACCGTGCGGGAGCGGTATGGCTTTCCTTGGGCGCAGAGCACGGCATACAGGGTCAGCTTTTTTAAGCCGGAGGTGTTCGGCGGCATTGACCCGGCGGCGTATATTGATGAAGGCTACCGCGCCACGCTGGAGCAAACTTCCATCCGCCCCGGTCTGAATCCCCTGGAACAACGGATGCGCCAGATGTTTGCCCTGAACTTTAACTGGTTTATGCAGACCCTTTTGGACCGCAAGGACCGAATGAGTATGTACAGCGGGCTGGAAGTGCGCGTGCCGTTCTGCGATTACCGCATTGCGGAATACCTGTACAGCGTGCCGTGGGAATATAAGGATTACGAGGGCCACGAAAAAGGCCTGCTGCGCCAGGCGATGCAGGGCGTGCTGCCCACGGAAGTGTTGTGGCGAAAAAAGAGCCCCTACCCTAAAACATGGAACCCGGCGTATTTGAACGCTGTCAGCGCCATGCTGCGCAGTGCGATGCAGGACCCGGATGCCCCGCTGCTGCGTATTGCCAAGAGGGCGGCGCTGGAACAGCTGTTGACCGCTGCCGAGACTGCGACCCCCTGGTATGGCCAGCTGATGACCACCCCGCAGACCATTGCCTGGTTTGTGCAGCTGAATTACTGGCTGCAAAAATACCGGGTGGAGCTGGTGTAAATACCCGTGTGGCGGGCCCGGCATCAAACGCATAACACCAAAAACAGACGAGTGCCCACCCTGCACGCGGATAACGGCGGGAAGGGCACTTTTTGTTTGCAAAGCGTAAAAACCGGGAAAATGCAGAAAAAACGCAGGCTGCAACCCATACAAAAAACACACAAGGTAATTGGGCATTGTGCCAATTAGCGGCATTTCAAGGATTTGTCAAGTGGCAGAAGAAATACAAAAATAGCACTTTGCCAAAAGAAATGTGACACGCATCCGGGCGTTCAATTGTCTGATAAAAAAACACGCAAAATGCCAAAAGAGCCCTTGACAATCAGCTTTTTGGCTGGTATACTGGCATAGTATCACAAAATGGAATAGAGCGCCCTAAAGGAATTTTGATTTTTCCACGTTTTTTCAAACTTTGTTAAAAACGACGAATGTTCCAAGAAAATCATTGCTTCGGCGGAGCGCTTTTGCCAAAAACAAATCTGAACGGAATAGGAGTGGTCGCATTTTATGGTAAAGGTCAAGCCCGTACAAAACGGTCGAACCTCCAGAATGAGCTTTTCCCGCATCAACGAAGTGATTGGCATGCCCAACCTCATCGAGATCCAGAAAAACTCTTATAACTGGTTCCTGGACGAGGGCCTGCGCGAAGTGTTCCACGACATTGACGCGATCGAGGATTACACCGGGAATCTCTCGCTGGAATTTGTCGATTACCGTCTGGACAAGCACCCCAAATATACCATTAAAGAATGTAAAGAGCGTGACGCAACGTATGCTGCGCCGCTTTATGTCACTGCGCGCCTGTTGAACAAGAGCACCGGCGAAGTGAAGGAACAGGAAATTTTCATGGGCGATTTCCCGCTCATGACGGATTCCGGCACTTTCATCTCCAACGGTGCAGAACGTGTTATCGTCAGCCAGCTGGTTCGTTCGCCCGGCGTGTTCTATGCTTCCAGCAAGGACCGTACCGGCAAGGACCTTTTCACCGCAACCATGAACCCCAACCGCGGCGCATGGCTGGAATACGAAACTGATTCTTCCGATGTATATTATGTGCGCATTGATAAAAACCGCAAGCTGCCGGTTACTACCTTCCTGCGCGCACTGGGTCTTGGCACCGATGAGCAGATCCGCCAGTACTTCGGCGATTCTGAACCCAAAATCAACGCCACCCTGGAAAAGGATATCACCCATTCCACAGAGGAAGCCCTGCTGGAGTGCTACCGCAAGCTGCGCCCCGGCGAGCCGCCGACGGTGGAAAGCTCCCGCAGCCACATCAACCTGCTGTTCTTTGATCCGCGCCGTTACGACCTGGCTCGTTTTGGCCGCTTCAAGATGAACAACAAGCTGTGCCTGTTCCGCCGTATTGCGGGCTATAAGACTGCCGAGGACATCATTGCCCCGCTGACCGGCGAACTGCTGGCCGCCAAGGGCGAGCGCATCAGCCACGAAAAGGCTGTTGAAATTGATAACGCCGGTGTTTCCCGCGTTACTGTTATCGTGGAGCGCAAGGGCCAGGATCCGGTCAATGTGATCGTGTTCTCCAACGGCTGTGTCGATGCCCAGAGCTTCTTCAGCTTTGACGTGAAGGAATGCGGCATCAACGAGCGCGCTTCCTTCGCCGAAATCCGTAAGATTCTGGATGCTACCTCCGATCCGGAAGAGCAGAAAGAACTGCTGACCAAGAATCATGATAAGCTCATCAGCCGCACCGTTACCGTTGACGATATCTTTGCTTCCGTCAACTACCTGCTGGGCCTTGACCATGGCATCGGCGTGACCGATGAAATCGACCACTTGGGCAACCGCCGCGTGCGCAGCGTTGGCGAATTGCTGCAGAACCAGTTCCGCATCGGCTTTGCCCGTATGGAGCGCGTTGTGCGCGAGCGCATGACCCTGCAGAACCAGGAATCCGGCGAGATCACCCCGCAGAGCCTGGTCAACATCCGCCCGGTCGTGGCTGCCATCCGTGAGTTCATCGGTTCCAGCCCACTGTCTCAGTTCATGGACCAGAACAACCCGCTGTCTGAGCTGACCCATAAGCGCCGTCTGTCCGCTTTGGGCCCCGGCGGTCTGTCCCGTGACCGTGCAGGCTTCGAAGTCCGCGACGTTCATTATACCCACTATGGCCGTCTGTGCCCGATTGAGACGCCCGAAGGTTCCAACATCGGTCTGATCTCCTATCTGGCATCTTTCGCCAAGATCAACAAGTACGGCTTTATTGAGGCACCTTACCGCCGCGTGGATAAAGAAACCAGCGTTGTTACCGATGAAGTTGTTTATATGCCCGCCGACGTTGAAGATGAATACATCGTGGCACAGGCCAACGAACCGCTGGACGAGAACAACTGCTTTGTCCGTCCCCGCGTTTCCGGCCGTCATCGCAACGACATTCAGGAATTTGCCCGTGAACAGGTGGATTTCATGGATGTCTCTCCGCGAATGATGGTTTCTGTGGCTACCGCCTGCATTCCCTTCCTGGAAAACGATGACTGTAACCGTGCTCTGATGGGCTCCAACATGCAGCGTCAGGCTGTGCCTCTGATGGTTACCCAGCGCTCTCTGGTTGCTACCGGCATGGAATATAAGGCTGCTACCGACTCCGGTGTCTGCGTGCTGGCTGCCCATGACGGCACCGTTGAAAGCGTTGACGCAGATAAGGTCGTTGTCCGTCTGGAAGATGGCTCCGCCGATACCTATGAACTGATTAAGTTTATGCGCTCCAACCAGGGAACCTGCGTCAACCAGCGCCCCGCCGTCTATGTGGGCGATGTTGTTAAGAAGGGCGACGTTCTGGCTGACGGCCCCGCCACCAAGGACGGCGAGATCTCTCTGGGCAAGAACGCTCTGATCGGCTTCATGACCTGGGAAGGCTACAACTATGAGGACGCTGTTCTGCTGAACGAAAAGCTGGTCCGCGAGGATATCTACACCTCTATCCACATTGAGGAGTACGAGAGCGAAGCCCGCGATACCAAGCTGGGACCTGAAGAAGTGACCCGTGATATCCCCAACGTCGGCGATGATTCCCTGAAGGATCTGGACGACCGCGGCATTATCCGCATCGGCGCCGAAGTCAAGACCGGCGATATTCTGGTTGGTAAGGTTACCCCGAAGGGTGAAACCGAACTGACCGCCGAAGAGCGCCTGCTGCGCGCCATCTTTGGCGAAAAGGCACGGGAAGTACGTGATACCTCCCTGCGCGTTCCCCACGGTGCTTACGGCATTGTTGTGGATGTTAAGGTCTTTACCCCCGAAAACTCTGACGAGCTGCAGCCCGGCGTGCGCACCTGCGTGCGCGTCTATATCGCCCAGAAGCGTAAGATCAGCGTTGGCGATAAGATGGCAGGCCGTCACGGTAACAAGGGTGTCGTTTCCCGCATCCTGCCGCAGGAGGATATGCCCTACCTGCCCGACGGCACCCCGCTGGACATCGTGCTGAACCCCCTGGGCGTTCCTTCCCGTATGAACATCGGTCAGGTGCTGGAAGTCAACCTTGGCTATGTTGCCAAGGCCCTTGGCTGGCATGTGCAGACCCCCGTGTTCGATGGCGCGCATGAATCCGATATCCGTGACTGCCTGGCCGAAGCCCGCGATAAGTGGCATGGCGACCATGCACCGGAATATCCCACCAAGCTGCCCCGCCTGATGGGCGATAAGGGCCACATCATCGATTTCAGCAAGATCGACCTGACCGATGACGGCAAGACCACCGTTTACGATGGCCGTACCGGCGAAAAGTTCCCCTCCAAGGTTACTGTCGGTTATATGTACTACCTCAAGCTGCATCACCTGGTTGATGATAAGATCCATGCCCGTTCCACCGGCCCGTACTCTCTGGTTACCCAGCAGCCTTTGGGCGGCAAGGCCCAGTTCGGCGGCCAGCGTTTCGGCGAAATGGAAGTTTGGGCTCTGGAAGCTTATGGCGCGGCTTACACCCTGCAGGAGATCCTGACTGTCAAGTCTGACGACGTTGTGGGCCGTGTCAAGACCTACGAAGCAATCGTCAAGGGCGAAGATGTGCCGAATCCGGGCATCCCCGAAAGCTTCCGCGTTATGCTGAAAGAACTGCAGAGCCTTGGCCTGGATATTGTTGTTCAGGATAAGGAAGGCAACGCTGTTGATATGCGTCAGGAATATGACGATGACGATGCCAACTTTGACAACAGCGATATCGGTGATAACGTTCTGCTGGAAAGCGAGCTGCAGGATGATTACAGTGTCAAGGATGCCGATGAAGGCTTTGACGACGACCTGGGCGATGAGGAGCCGGATGAAGCTTCTCTGGCACAGATCGAAGCCGACAATGGCGACGACCTGTTCGACGGTGAATGATCGGAATGCTGTTTACGTCACGATTAAATGAGAGGGTTCGCTGAATGGAAAATAAAGAGTTCGATTCTATCAAGATCGGCCTTGCTTCTCCCGACCAGATCCGTGCCTGGAGCTATGGCGAGGTCAAGAAACCTGAAACCATCAACTACCGCACCCTGAAGCCGGAGCGCGACGGCCTGTTCTGCGAGCGCATTTTTGGACCTACCAAGGACTGGGAATGCCACTGCGGCAAGTATAAGCGCATCCGCTATAAGGGCAAGATCTGCGATAAGTGCGGTGTCGAAGTTACCCGCGCTAAGGTCCGCCGCGAGCGCATGGGCCACATTGAGCTGGCTGCACCCGTTTCGCACATCTGGTATTTCAAGGGCATTCCCAGCCGCATTGGCCTGATGCTGGACATCGGCCCCCGCCAGCTGGACAAGGTGCTCTACTTTGCAAACTATATCGTTACCGATCCCGGCTTTACTCCGTTGGAGAAAAAGCAGCTCCTGACCGAACGCGAGTACAAGGAGATGCGGGAAAAGTACGAGGATACCTTTGAAGCCGGCATGGGCGCCGAAGCCGTCCAGAAGCTGCTGGCTGAGATCGACCTGGAAGCTCTGTCCGCAGAGCTGCATGAGGAACTGGAAAAGGCTACCGGCCAGAAGCGCGTCCGCCTGTTGAAACGCCTGGAGTGCGTTGATGCGTTCCGCCTGTCCGGCCAGCGCCCGGAGTGGATGATCCTGAACGTTGTTCCGGTCATTCCGCCGGATATCCGCCCCATGGTCCAGCTGGATGGCGGCCGCTTTGCGACTTCCGACCTGAACGATCTGTACCGTCGCGTGATCAACCGCAACAACCGTCTGAAGCGCCTGCTGGAGTTGGGCGCTCCCGACATCATCGTGCGCAACGAAAAGCGCATGCTGCAGGAAGCAGTTGACGCCCTGATCGATAACGGCCGCCGCGGCCGCCCGGTCACTGGCCCCAACAACCGTGCCCTCAAGAGCCTTTCCGATATGCTGAAGGGCAAGCAGGGCCGCTTCCGCCAGAACCTGCTGGGCAAACGTGTTGACTACTCTGGCCGTTCCGTTATCGTTGTCGGCCCTGAGCTGAAGATGTACCAGTGCGGTCTGCCCAAAGAGATGGCTTTGGAGCTGTTCAAGCCCTTCGTTATGAAGGACCTGGTCCAGAAGGGCATTGCCTCCAACATCAAGGCTGCCCGCAAAAAGGTCGAGCGTGCTTCCACCGAGGTGTGGGACTCTCTCGAAACCGTCATCAAGGGCCATCCCGTTCTGCTGAACCGTGCACCTACCCTGCACCGCCTGGGCATTCAGGCATTTGAGCCCGTTCTGGTCGAAGGCCACGCCATCAAGCTGCACCCGCTGGTCTGCACCCCCTTCAACGCTGACTTCGACGGCGACCAGATGGCTGTCCATCTGCCGCTGTCCACCGAAGCACAGCGCGAAGCCAAGATGCTGATGCTGGCTTCCGGCAACCTGCTGAAGCCGTCTGACGGCGAACCCGTCACCGTGCCCACGCAGGATATGATCCTGGGCTCTTACTACCTGACCATGGTCAACCCCGAAGACCCCGGCCACGACAAGGTGTTCCGCGATGAGGACGAAGCCCTGATGGCTTACGCCGAGCATATTGTCACCCTGCAGGCTCCCGTTAAGGTGCGCCGCACCATGGACTTTGGCAACGGCCCCGAAACCGCCCTTGTCACCACCACTGTCGGCAAGATCATCTTCAACACCCCCATCCCGCAGGATCTGGGCTATGTGGATCGCACCGACCCCGAACATAAGTTCGATTACGAAGTCGATTTCCAGGTCACCAAGAAGAAGCTGCCCGACATCATCAGCCGCTGCCTGACAAAGCATGGCACCAAGCGCTGCGCTATCATGCTGGACCACATCAAGGCACAGGGCTATAAGTATTCCACCCTTTCCGCCATCACCGTTGCCGTGCCTGACGCTATCATCCCCGAAGAGAAGCCGGCGATCCTGGCTGCGGCTGACAAGAAGGTTGAAAAGGTCATGAAGAACTTCAACCGTGGTCTTATCTCTGATGAAGAGCGCTATAAGAACACCGTTGAGATCTGGCAGGCAGCTACCGAGGAAGTTTCCAACGCTCTGTCTACCAACCTGAAGACCCACCACCAGCGCAACCCCATCTATATGATGTCCGACTCTGGTGCTCGTGGTTCTATGGACCAGATCAAGCAGCTGGCCGGCATGCGCGGCCTGCTGGCTAACACCGCAGGTAAAACCCTGGAAATGCCTATCCGTGCAAACTACCGCGAAGGCCTGAACATCTTGGAGTACTTCATCTCTTCTCGAGGCGCTCGTAAAGGCTTGACCGATACCGCACTGCGTACCGCTGACTCTGGCTACCTGACCCGCCGTCTGGTTGACGTTTCTCAGGAAGTCATCATCCGCGAGGAAGACTGCCACGCTACCGAGGGTATCCTCGTCAGCGAGATCAGCGAAGGCAACGCTACCATCGAAAGCTTCTCCGAGCGTCTGATTGGCCGTTATGCTCTGCATGACGTGATGGATCCCAAGACCGGCGAACTCATTGTGTCCAAGGACAAGATGATGGATATGTTCGACGCTGAAAAGATCAAAGCTGCCGGTATTACCGAGCTGGAGATCCGCAGCGTGATGACCTGCCGTGCTCACGTTGGCGTCTGTGCCCGCTGCTACGGCTCCAACATGTCCAACGGCCAGTGCGTTAAGGTCGGTGAATCCGTCGGTATCATTGCGGCACAGTCCATCGGCGAACCCGGTACTCAGCTGACCATGCGTACCTTCCATACTGGCGGTATCGCATCTGCTGAAGATATTACTCAGGGTCTTCCGCGTGTTGAAGAACTGTTCGAGAGCCGCCGCCCGAAGGCAATGGCTATCATGTCCGAGATCGCCGGTACCGTCCATATTGACGATACCAAGAAGAGCCGCCACGTTGAAGTGACCGGTGTTGACGATAACGGCGCACCGGTTACCAAGAGCTACCTGATCCCGTTCGGCCACCGCCTGAAGGTGATGGAGGGCGATGTGCTCGTCAAGGGCGCACTGTTGACCGAAGGCCATGCTTATCCGCAGGATATCCTGGCTGTCAAGGGCCGCATTGCTACCCAGAACTACCTGATCAGCGAAGTCCAGAAGGTTTACCGTCTGCAGGGCGTTGAAATCAACGATAAGCATATCGAAGTTATCGTCCGCCAGATGATGCGTAAGGTTCGCATTGACGATGCAGGTTCCAGCGAGTTCATCATGGGCAGCGTTGTCAACCGCCGCGATGTGATGATCGAGAACGAGAAGATTCAGGAACGCATTGATGCAGGCGAAACCGACCTGAAGCTGGTCCAGGCCAGTCAGATCCTGCTTGGTATCACCAAGTCCAGCCTGGCAACCGACAGCTTCCTGTCCGCTGCATCCTTCCAGGAAACCACCCGCGTTCTGACCGAAGCCGCCATCAAGGGCAAGGTTGACCCGCTGGCCGGTTTGAAGGAGAACGTCATCATCGGTAAGCTGATCCCCGCCGGAACCGGTTTGCCGGAGGTTGAAGAAGAGCTGGCTCGCGCCGAGGAAATCCGCGATGCCGAAGGCAGCGCTTACGACCACGCTGAAAAGTAAGACTTTTCTTATCTGATAAGCTTAGCCTGACAATAAAACATAATATCCCCCACAGTATTCTCCGCACGGGCAACTGCGAACGGAAAGGGTACTGTGGGGGATTTTTTATGCTGCTTTGCGGGGAATGAAACTGCTTATTGCGGAAAAGTGGCAGAAAAGTGATACAAAGTTGCTTGAAAATAGTAGTACAGCTGTGCTATGCTGGCCGCAAAGAAAGGGGGATAGCACCATGACATTGGGAGAGAAAATTGCATCCGCCCGGAAAGAAAAAGGCATGACCCAGGAAATGCTGGCAGAGCAGCTGGGGGTAACACGGCAGGCTGTGGCAAGGTGGGAAACAGGAGTTTCCCATAGTTAAAGATACCACACCAAATATGATGAACCCACGCTTA
>ENA-UOJN01000577-UOJN01000577.1-human-gut-metagenome-genome-assembly--contig:-C125IIP-NODE-577-length-30197-cov-14.187512_pt1 | contig 30197 bp, 45 predicted proteins | sample MGYA00242350_ERZ723897 | MGnify/ENA metagenome assembly ERZ723897 | reverse complement strand
ATATGTTGAGAAGTTTTCCGAGACTTTTTCTTCATTTGTTTTAGTTTATCAAGCCCCATTGTTATTTATCCGACTATCACTTTGATAGTAACATTGTTTAGTTCATATGTCAACAAGAAAGTTTCCGAATTAAGCAATATTTTTTACAGAAAGGTATTGACTTTTTCCTAATTCGGATATATTATAATATCAAGATTTCCGAATTAAGCAATTTTTTAGGAGGTGACAATATGAAAAACCTTTGTGCAGAAATGACCAGGTACGGTGTTTCAAATTATGATATCCAAAGTTTATTAAATTGCTCCCTGCGAACAGTCACTAACAAATTAACAGGAGAAACAGATTTCACAATTCCGGAAGCAATGAAAATACGAAATACCTTTTTCCCAGGTTTAAGGCTAGAGTACTTATTCGAAGCAACAGAAAAATCCGCCTAAAACATTATATTGAATGGAGGAGAATTATGAACTATTGCAAAATCATAGAACGACAAGACGTGCCTGCACAGCTAACTGCAGGTGAGGACATAGTTTGTGCAGATTTAAATGAAAAGAAATTTACAAACTTACTAGCATGTAACAGTGGCTATATATTAATGCTTTTAGCTGACAAGGATTGCATATTCTTCAAAAATTCTAAAAACCGATTTAAAAATGAGCGAAAGGAGTTTTAAGCATGGCACTTATAAAAGTAGGTACAACAGCGTTAAGAGGTCCTGACGGTAATTTTTTGCCGGCTGTACAGCTGTATGCAGAGATACCGGAGGCAAAAATACAACCGTCAGGACTGACAAAGACAGATGAGCAGGCATGCGATATGTTTTTAAAGCTCTGTGCTGATAAGATTAAGCATTATATTGACAACTGCAAGGCAGCAGGAATAGAGGTTAATATTAATGACTAAAACACAAATAAAAAATGTAAAAGAACATATTGCAGACGTATTCAGCACCGGCACTAAACCTAAGCCCAAAGGTACAATTACCACTTTATATAATAATGACGGTTATAAATATTGTTGGGATGCATCAGTAAAAGTTTTTGCAGTAATAAGCCCTGCTGGCAACATATTGTTTGTAAGCAAAAACCCAGTCAAAGCACATACCCAATATGAGATTTACACCGCCCTTGCGTTCCAGCGTCGCATCAAGGCAAGCGGTTACTACACAGCCGCAGGAGATAAATATGAGCTTATTTAACGAAAACATTCATGCTGAGGGCAATCCCTATGGCTTCCAAATCAATATTAACCATCCAAAGGTCAGGGATAAGTATAACCGCTTCAAGATGTGGAAAGGCGTGCCACGGGCAGTGCCGTTGTCGGATGATGCGCGTCTGGAATTTGAAAGATATTTGTTAAAAAAGGAGAACAGTGGATGAAAACACTATGGTACTTATTGATGTGTGCAGTGCGTGCAGTAATGGACTACTGCGAGCAGTTCATGTATGACTGTATGAATTGTTACAAGGAGGAAAAAGACAATGGGAAAGTTTATTGAGGAAACTTGCTTTGCCCTGAACAGTATGGGTGAATGCTCGGCACTATCAGAAACAAAGTGCGAAAACTGCAAGTTTTTTAAGGCCAAGGAGCAAGTGCTGGAAGAACGAAAGAGAGCTATTGCGAGGCTTAAGGGACTGAATGGCGGAAGCTACTATCTGCAAAAATATCATCTTGAAGAAAAGCCAGGCGACTAAATAACAATGGATGAAAACATAAAATCAAAAATAATGAAAATCATAGCACTGGCAATTGAGTTTAATGATACTCGCACGCAAAAGTGCTATACAGGAAACAAACCCACCGTGTGGGTAGAATTTTCCGGGCACACTTGCCAGCTTGATGTGAACGTTTCTCATGAAGGCTGGAATAGGTTTGCAGAAACAGAAACGCGAATGTGTATCTACCTTGACGACAACAAAAATGCTGAGGTAGAGCTTGATGCAGCTTTTGAAACGCTCGAAAGAATAATAGCAAATTGGAGGATAAAAAAATAGCCTGTACAGTTAGCTGTACAGGCTAGCAAGCAGAGGCTTACGAAATATCACACAATTAGTATAGCCTCTTAGATAATAAATGTCAATTAGCATTTTGCAGTTGACTACAAACAATAAACGGAGGTTTTATAAATGACGGAATTACAAAAAACAGCTGTTGAGCAGCTAAACGAGCAACACAAAAAAGCAAAATACGGTCAAAAAGCAAAAGTGATGGCAAAGCCAACACTGGACGCATTAATTAGTTTTTGCGAACAGTCAGAGGATTTTGCTGAAGCTGTGCACGACTGCAGCAAGACATTCCAGGATTGTATGGCAAATGTTGAAAAAGGTATAGGCAACGCATTATCTGACATTGATGCATACAAAAAAGCAGTCAAATTTTATATGCCAACCGCAAACATTGATGTAGTTATGACAATTGCTACATCTGATCAAAGCGACAAAACAAAATCTACAGCAGATAAAATAATCAATCTAAATCTGCTTGACTTGCTGTGAGGCGGGTGGTTTAGATGGCTAAAAACAAATCAAAAATTAAAACCGCACTTGACATTGATTTTGACAAGCTAAACTCGCATATACCGCCGCTCCCGGATGATATCGACGAGTGGGTACATAATCATTTATTTGCTGATGATAACTATTTTTTTACACAAACCCGGCATAGCAAAAAAACCGGAATTTGCACGCATTGCCAAGCCGAAAGTCAAGTATACCCATATGGTCGTGAAATAACTCATAAGGATATTGAATTTTCCCAAGCGAAGCATAACGATTGCGGTATTTGTCCAAAATGCGGCGCTATGGTGCAATTTAAGGATAATGGTCGAAGCCGCAAAGCTCTTATTGATTATGGATATTTCTATATACTTCAGCGTGTTAAATATGGCGGAGTAGTAATAAGAACATTTTACTGCTGTCGCTGTTGGGGGAATGTCAATTTATTTAACAACAACGCACTTCCTACGATTTATTATTCTGAGCATTTCAGAATTTTTATGCATAAAAACACCCATGCGTGCTTTAAACGTTGTGCATATAATTGGGATCGTTATTACGAATTCTGGAGTAGATTAAAAAGCATCGTTAAACCTTGGTGTTACTATGGCGATATGTATACAAGTAAAGATTTTGCAGTAGCAACATATCGTCCGGAAAGTTGGAAAGAGATTATAGCAAAAACGGAATACAAATACAGCTGTTTAGACGAATGGGCATTAAAACCTGACATTGCCGGACAATACCTAGAGCTATTTTCGACAAATCCAACATTGGTCGAGCGTATGATGAAACAGGGATTTAAGAGCGTCGTTTATGATAAGTTAAGCCATGGTGCTAAAACATACGGAATTATCAATTTTAATAAAAATACACCAGGTGAAGCTTTTAAGTTAAGTAAATCATCCATTAACACCCTGCCAGCAAATCCGAAAGTAATTAATATACAAAGAGCGGCATTTTGTGAAAGCAATAAGTGTTCTGCAGAAACAGTAAAATTTATTAACAATTTAAATTTCGGAGAGCTGAGTAAGTTTTCGTGGTCATGTAAATTTTTAAAACCTGTTGTAAACGCTAATAGGCTACGTAAATATCTACTGCAACAGGCAAAGTTACAAAAACTCTACATATGCACACTTATATCCGATTATCACGATTATGTTTGTCAAATTAAAAAACTAAAATTACCATTAAACGAAGGTATAATATTTCCTCCCGACTTCACACAGGCACACAATCAACTAACCACAATTCTTAATAATAAAAAATTTGCAGAGGAAAGCAAGAAAATTGAAGAGTTAGACAAACCGTTTGAGCCTACATATCAAAAGCTGTGTAAAAAATACGAATATGGAAACAATCAATATGCCATTCGCCCGGCACGAGGAAAACAGGAGCTATTTGTTGAAGGCTCAACGCTAAAGCATTGCGTGTACAGTTGTTATTCTGATAGATACCTCGCAGGTAAGGTATTAATACTTTTAGTACGTAAAATAGATGAGCCTAACACACCATTTTATACTATGGAATTAAACCCCAAAAACAACACCGTTATCCAGTGCAGGACATTACATAACAGGTCGTACGAATTGGACGAAAGCGTATCGACATTTATAAAAGAATATCTACAATTTTTAGCGTTACCTAAAAAGGAACAGAACGAAATTAAACGTCAATTTGTCGCATAAGGAGAATGAAATGGAAAACAAAATAATTACAGCTGAATACCGACAGGCAACGGAGTTGCACAGTAAAATTATGGCAAATGCAGAAATAGCCGCAGGGGCATTGCTGGAAATGTGCCAAGGATTAAAGCAAATGCGAGACACCAAATTATACTTACAGCTAAATATGCCAACATTCGATGCGTACTGCGAAGACAAAGTCGGCATTAAAGCAAGACAAGCGTACACCTACATAAGCACATATGAAAAGCTCGGAAGTACGGTTTTGCAGTCAAATGCAAACCTGGGTATAACAAAGCTAGAGCTTATAGCCCAACTTCCTGCACCTGACAGGGCAGCAGAACTGGCAGAAGGTACATTTGAAGGGATGTCAGTAAAAGAAATAAAAGAACTTGTCAGAAAAAACAAAGAACAAGCAGAACAGCTTGAACTGTTAAGCAACGATAAACAGGCGGCAAAAAATCATGCTGACGAAGTACAGCAAAAGTACATTGACTTGTTATCTGCCAGCGAGCAAAACAAGAGCAAAATCGAGAAGCTCAATCAAAGAATCACAGAACTTGAAAGCATGCCGGTTGAGGTAGCTGTCAGAGAGCTTACTGCAGATGAAAAGGCAGATATCCGTAAGCAAATAACTGCAGAGGTACGAGCAGAATTTGACGCGGAACTGGGCAAAGAAAACACCATGTCGCTTGCAGATATGCAAGCAGAAGTTGAGAAGTCTGTAAGAGAAGCACAAGAAAAAGCAAAACTTGAACTCGAGGAAGCGGTAAAGGCTGCCCAAGCCAAAAGCAAAGAAAAGCTTAAGAAACTTAAAGAGGATGAAAAGCAGGCTGTGCAAAAATACAAAGAAGCACAAGATAAAATTGCCTCTTTACAAAAGCAAGTTGAAATAGCAGACCCGGCAAAAGCAAAAGTCTTGATATACTTCGAAGCGCTAAAAAAAGACTATAACGAAATGATAACAGCTATAACGGAGCTCTCTGCAGAAGACGACAAAGAAAAGTTTACTACAGCTGTATATAAAATGTTACAGCTACTAGCGGATAATCTTGGACAGGAGGTTTAAAAAATATGACAACAGAACATAAAATGATGTGCGGTGAAGTCCTTAAATACTATGGCAAACAACCACAGTTACATAAACTCGTCGAAGAATGCTGTGAGTTAGGTCAAGCAGCGATGAAATTTGATTATAAACAAACAAGTACAAATGCCGAGAATTTGTTTGAGGAACTTGCTGATGTAAAAATTATGGTTGAACAAATATCGCAAGCTGTTGATGGCTTGTCGCAAGACCGAATAAACCACTGGATAGATTATAAACTAAAGAAACAAATGACCAGGATAGAAAATGAGCGAAGTGCTAAAGCGGAGGCAAAAGAATGAAATTTAATAAAATCTTAGCTCTTTGCAAAAAGCTCGATAAAGTAATATTAATTACAGATAGTAAATCAAACACACAGTATCTATCCAACGGAATTGGTATATACCCTATGTTAGGTATCCCATTTTGCACGATAGAGAATGTTAAAAACTTACTCGGCTTAAATGACAACCAAAGAGACACATGGATATTTTCCGAAATGGTAGACATTGATGAAATGTATACATCAGATGCAGAGACATACGAAGAAAGAATTGAACCATACTTCTTTTCGGTCAAAACTTCTGCGGCTGAAATATTTGTCTATAAATCAAGCATTGGGCTTATTGCAGTAGACAAAGCCTATATTGATGCTGTATCTTGCAAAGGCGACACAGAAATGTATCTGCGTATCAAAGGCTTGGAAAAAACAGTAATTGTTAAAAGTGAATTAATAAACTACGGAGCAATTGCGCCGATATCTCTAAAAAGCTATGAAAAAACCGACGCCATACGGGATGCATACAACCAACTGGAATTATCAATACAAAACGACTAAAACAAAACGTTACATTATATATAGTTAAAAACAGCCCTCGCAAAAGCACCGCGAGGGCAAAAACATACAAAAAATTAAGGGGTGAAAATCCCCTTGTGAGCTTGTAGTAGGTATTATCTTAAGGACGGTGAAAAAATTGATTAGGGAAAAGAAAATAAAAAGTGGAAAATTGTTGGAGATAGAATTTTTCCCAGTTTATAACAACGGAGCAAGGATACCTGCAAGATCGCAAAAAGAAAAGATATCGAAAGAAAAACAAAAAAAGCTTAACAAGAAAAATGCAGAAAAGAAATTGATTAGAAAAGTTAATGCTAATTTTGATGAAGGAGATTTGTTTTGTCATTTTACTTACAAAGCAGACAACATACCACAGTCAGAAACACAGTTAAAAAAAGATATTAAAAATTACATACGCAGACTAAAAAATTACAGACAAAAAAACAATATGCCGGAAATAAAGTATTTATATGTAATTGAAAAGTCAGAATATCAAACAGGAAAAAACAAAGGCAAAGCAAACTGGCATGTGCACATGTTTATGTCTCGCATGGACAGAACAGTTGCAGAAAATCTATGGCTCTCAGGCACAGCTAATTGCGACAGATACCAACCACGTAGTTTTGGCCCCAAAGCCGCAGCGAAGTATATTGCAAAATCTCCTGAAGGTAAAAAAAGATTTTCCGGTAGTAGAAATTTAAAAAAGCCGGTAGAGCTTAAACCACAAGATGGCAAGACAAGCAGAGCTGTTGTTGAGCGTATGGCAACAGTGCGTGTAGACGATTCAGGCTACTGGGAACGCAGATACCGAGGCTATGATTTCTTAGAATGCACACCAGTGTTTAACGAATACAACCTACACTGGTATGTTTCTGTGACAATGTACAAAAAGGAGAATGAGAAAAATGCCAAAGAAGCAACACGAGGCAAACGAACAAATCAAATTGTTTAGGTGGGCAAACTTTGCAACAGCAAAATACCCCTGCTTAGCTCTGCTCCATCATATCCCGAATGGTGGTAGCAGAAATCAGCTTGAAGCCAGAAATTTAAAATTGCAAGGCGTTAAGTCGGGAGTACCTGACATATGCTTACCCGTACCGCGCGGAAAGTATCACGGCTTATACATCGAAATGAAATACGGTAAAAACAAGCCATCTGCAAACCAGTGTCAATGGCTTAATTTGCTATGCAAAAATGGATATGCTACAGCTGTATGCTATGGCTGGGAAAGTGCACAAAAAGCAATCGAAAATTATCTAGCCGGAGGTGAGTTAGATGCCAAATGAGCGTGATATTAAAATCCATGGAATCAGCAAGCAAAGATACTACGAACTCAAAGCAAAGACAAGGCAATACGCTGAATGGCTCGTGGCTGTAAAATCAAATGCGGTTAGTGCATCCAAAAAGATAAAATATCAAAAAAATATACAGGCAGTACAAGTAGCTGTTGATAAAGCTACAGCAAGCACCAAGGCGATAAAAAACAATGACAAAATAAAAAAGCATTTATTGCAAATAATCACGGGCAAGGAATCTCTGGTTAAGATACAGTGCTACTACGAAATATCAATAAGCAAAAATACTTATTATGCTTGGCGAAGAGAGTATTATTTTGAGCTAGATAAAATAGTTGATTAAAAGGAAAACTAGGACATTCTTTAGTTGTAAAATAGCATTGTAAGAAGCGGGCGGTAGAGAGTGTTTTATCTGACTGGCACTCCTCCGCCAACAACTTGCATATTGCTTTTTCTTCTCTTTGTGTACAAAAAGCCTTTCCAAAACGGAGCCAGCAATGGCTCCAAATACCGTGAAGTAGCTCAGTCGGCAGAGCAATGGCCTTATAAGCTGTGTGCCACAGGTTCGAATCCTGTCTTCACAACCAAGTATATGACATACCCCTATTCAAAACACACGCATTAGCCGCCCAAGTGGGCGGCTTTTGTGTTAAAGAGAAAGAGAAAAAGAAAAAGAAAGGAGAAGAACATGGAACTTAAAGAACTGTGTCAGAAATTGAAAGAATTATTCAACATGTCAGACATACAGGAACTACCAAGTAGACTGTTTGAAATTGTTAGAGCTAATGACGATGCATTATATTCAAAGTTTGTGAATTTGGTGCAGGACCTGACAATCGACTGGCTACAGATGATATATCAGTATTACTTTGCAGACAGAAAAGAGAAAATGCAAGATTATACACCTAAAAGCTTAGCTGAATTTATGGGAAAGCTTTCAGGGCAGGCTGAAATGATAGTTGACTTGTGCGCGGGTAGTGGTGCCCTGACAATTCAAAAATGGGCTATGAACCACAAACAACGCTTTGAATTATACGAATTTGACGAAAATGTAATACCATTCCTGCTGTTCAACATGGCAGTGAGAAACATTGAGTGTACTGTAAATCATGCGGATGTATTACAGGAAACGATGTTTAATAAATATGTCATCAAAAAAGGCGAACAATTTGGAAAATTTGAGGAAAGTTTGAGGAAAGATAGATGAGTAGGCGAGCATTAATATCTAACCCACCATACAACATGAAGTGGCAAGCTCCACCATTTGCAAAACTGCAGCCACGATTCAACGCTACAGAAGTACCGCCGAACAGTAACGCCAACTTTGCTTTCATTCTTACAGGTTTCGCGGGCACTGATAGAGGGGTATATCTCTTGCCGTGTGCAATATTGAGCAGTAAAGTTAAAGAAGAAAAAGCAATAAGGCAATGGCTTATTGAATCTAACTACGTTGAAGCAGTAATAATTAATCCTGACAGGATGTTTGAATCAACAAGCATAGGAACCTGTATTTTAGTGCTTGATAAGCAAAAGAAAACAGCCACTACAGAAATGGTTGACCTGAGACTAAAGGGAATACAGGAAGTCAGGCAACAGAACGGACAGTTTGGGGGCAGTTCACATGAGAACCGAACCTACAAGAAGACTGTTAATGTGTTATCCAGCGATGTAATGAATGAGGCACTCGAAGCGATAGACAAAAGGAAAAACATTACAGGGTACAGCAAAGCAGTGTCTATTGAGGAAATGAAGCAAAACAACTACTCTTTGTTAGCAAGCTATTATATTGAATTTGAAAGCGTGGAAAACCCGCACAGAAGCTATAGGGATATTGTGGGAGATATTAACAGAATCACGGCTGAAAAGAATTCGTGTAAGTTGACTATCAATGAATCACTTGCAAGGACCATGGGATTTGATGTTGAACTGTACAAGGATGACCAAAAAGATACTGGACTAAATGAACTACTGGAAAAGCTCGGAGCTGATAAGCTCATCAAGCAGAACTATTTTGTTACATCCAAAAATAAAAACGAAGTCAAGTTTGAGAACAATAGCAAAAACATCCTGTCGAGTGTGCTTATGATGATAATGCAGATGTGGAAACAACACATATACTATCTGAATCAAGAAGAAAACAGATACCTAGCAGAGCTAAGAGATGCGTTACTGCCCGAGCTGATGTCAGGAAAGGTAGGAATGGATTAAGGGCAGACAAGGCACGCTGGGCGGCTTTTGTGTTAAAGAGAAAAAAAGGACATAGCAACATAGTAAAATTAAATTACTAAAAAGGGCAAAGTTTAATGAATTATAAATCGAAGCAGTGGAAAGCACTGCGCCAAAAAATATTAAAACGAGATAAATATATCTGCCAGTATTTCAAGCGGTATGGCAAGCGTGTACCTGCCACTATGGTGCATCACATCTACCCTGCCGATACATACCCGGAATATGCATTTAAGCCGTGGAATCTCATATCGCTGAGCAATGATGCTCATGAGCTTATGCACGACAGGAATACGCACGAGCTTACTGCGATTGGCAGGTCCTTGCAGCGCCGAACCCGCCCCCCTGCAAAAGCCAAAACATAAGCTCTAAGAGACCGAGGGAGAGGCACTCTTTCCAACTCTGCAGAGACTTGAGGTGAGGGGGGGCAAAATTACTAAGGGCAAATAGACATATATTTTTAAATTGTTATATATTATAAAATCCGCATTTAGGAGGTGCTCAAAAATGGACGAAAAAAAGGCAAAAAATGAAATAGTCAGATATATGAAATCCCTCGGAATTTACAAAAAAGAGTTTACAAGGGCAATTTTAATTTTGTCAAAAATGCTTGCCGACCTTGACGCCGCTGAACAAAAATTTATAAACAATGGAGGCGAATTCGTTGTTGAGCACACAAATAAGAATGGTAACACAAACCTTGAAAAAAATCCAGAGTATCAGATTATCGAAAATCTACGTCGTGACAGCATAGCAGTTATGCGTGAGTTAGGTCTTACTCCACAAGGGCTAAAACGATATAACGACAAACTGACAGCAAACGACAACAACAAAAAAGAGTCAAGTTTGGAAAGTGTGCTGAAAATGTATGGAGCTTAAGGATGCACCAAACTGGCTATCTGTAAAGGCATATGTTGACAGCATTATTTCAGGTAAAAAAATTGCGTGCAAAATGTTAAAACTTGCCTGCGAAAGATTTTATAGAGATTTACAAAACCCCAATTACGATTTTGAGCCAAAAAACGCAGAACTGGTTATTGCAATTATCGAGCAGACTTTTACCCACCGCCAGGGAGAAACTATAGACGGAATCCCATTGCGCGGCAAGCCGTTTAAACTTGAGCCTTATCATAAATTTATTATCTACAACCTGTTAGGCTTTTATCTCAAATGCAAAAAAATAACACGATTTCACGAAGCATTTATTTTTATTCCCCGGAAAAACATCAAAACAACCTTTGCGGGAGCGCTAGCACACGCACTAGGAGTTTTGTATCGCAAGTCAGGCACAAAGATATACATTGTTTCCGCCGGCTTGCCACAGTCGTTAGAAAGCTGGAATTTCATGCGCGAAAATGTGGAATGTGCAACAGACAGCGACAGATACAGAATAATAAACAACAACAACGAACACAGCATTACTGCAACATTTGAAGATGGCGCGTATTACTGCAGAGCACTGGCAGCTAACCCGGATGCACAAGATTCATTCAACTGCAACATTGCTATCGCTGATGAGATACACGCTTTCAAAAAGCCTAAACAATATAACCTGCTTAAGGAAGCAATGAAAGCGTACTCTAATAAGCTGATGATAGGTATTACAACCGCCGGAGATAATCAAAACTCATTTTGTTATCGCAAACTACAGTATTGCAAAAAAATTCTCCAACAGACAGTTAAAGACGAGCAGTATTTTGTTTTCATCTGCGAAGCAGATCCTGACGAAAGCGGCAACATAGATTATACAAACCCAACAATCCACGAAATGGCAAACCCTGCATACGGTGTTTCGATACGTCAGGACGAAATAATGAATGACAGTCTGCAGGCGCAGAACGACCCACAGCAAAGGAAAGATTTTTATGCAAAGTCACTTAATGTTTATACAGCTGCTATTAAAGCATACTTTGACATTGAAAAGTTTAGACAATCCGACAACAACTACTCATGGACCGTAGGTGACTTAAAAAAGCTCTGCACAAAATGGTATGGCGGCACAGATTTATCAAAAATGTATGACCTTACAGCTGCTTGCCTCGTAGGACTTGTTGATGATGTTCTAGTAATCATCCCCCATTGCTGGTTTCCGATAGCAAGTGCTGCCACAAAAGCAGACGAGGACAGCATACCACTCTTTGGATGGCGAGACGATGGCTGGCTGGATATGTCGAACGGTGCCACTATAAACCACGCCGAAGTGGTTAATTGGTACATTAAGCAACGTTCGGCAGGATTTAAAATTAAACAAGTCGGGCACGATAGAAAGTTTTGCCGCGAATATTTTTTATCGATGAAAGAGCATAAATTTAACATTGTTGACCAACCGCAATATTTTTATAAAAAATCGGAAGGTTTTAGATATATTGAAAAAAAAGCGCTTGACGGTAAGTTATATTACCTACACGCAGAGGCATATGAGTACTGCGTACAAAATGTTAAAGCAATAGAAAAAACAGACGATATGATACAGTACGAGAAAGTACAAGGCGAAAGTAGAATTGATATATTTGACGCATCTGTATTTGCTGTGGTGCGAATGCTCGAAGACATGGAACATAACGACAAACTAAAAAGATGGTTTTAGGAGGTGATTGACATGTCAAAGAAAAAAGCAAAGAAAACGAGAGCAAGCCAACCTACAAGTGACCCCGTGCTGCTGTGGCTAAATTCAGACAGTGCAAAAAAGATTTTATTGCCTGAGGGCTATCACAGGCTATCGGACAACCAAGAAGTAAAAAAGTGCGTGCATAAAATTGCAGACCTTGTAAGTTTAATGACGATTATGTTAATGCGCAACAGCGAAAATGGCGACATAAGGATTAAAGACGAACTTGCAAAAAAATTAGATATTTACCCAAGTAAAATAGGCACCCGTAAGCAATTTATCTATCGCATAGCGACACAAATGCTAACAGCCGGCAACAGTGTAGTAGTGCCTGTTCTCAGCACAGCCGGCTACTTCAAGGATTTTAAAATCCTTGAAACAGCAAAAACAACATATCACTCTGCCGACAATTACAACTACACAATCATCTACAACGGCAAACAATTTAATCCTGACGAGGTTTTACATTTTAAGGTAATGCCAGATGAGGACACACCGTATATTGGCACGTCCTATGCAGAGCTCGTAAAATCAAGCATACAGACGCTTTCGCAGTCAACTGCAACAAAAACTGCTTTTTTAAAATCGGAATGGAAACCATCGTTGATAATGAGTATTGCAGCAGACACAGAAGAACTCGCAGATGTACAACAGCGAAGAAAAATCCTTGATAGTTATGTATCCACAACAGAGGCTGGAGAGCCGTGGGTTATTCCGGCCGGTGAAATTGACATTAAGGAAGTCAAACCGCTTACGCTTAATGACCTTGCTATACAGGATAGTATCGAATTAGATATTAAGTCTATAGCAAGTGCATTTGGTGTCCCTGGTTTTATGGTAGGAATAGGAACATTTAACAAAGATGAATACAACAATTTTATCTCAACAACAGTAATGAGCATAGCAACAGAAATACAACAAGAGCTAACAGCAAAACTGTTATACTCCCCTGACATGTATTTTAAATTTAATCAAAAGTCGCTGATGCAATATCAGCTCACAGAAAAAATGTCTTTTGTTAAAGATATGCTCAGTTGCGGGATGTTAAACCGCAATGAAGGTCGAAGCGAGTTTGACTACTCCCCTGTTGATAACCCCGCAATGAATGAATACAATGTACTTGAAAATTTTATCCCGGTTGACCGATTGGGCGATCAAAAAAAATTAAATAACGGAGGTAACAATAATGGCAAATAGAAGACTATGTTTTAACAGCGAATTTAAAGTCAGAGCTGATCCAGCGACAAATGGCAGCGAGAAAAAATATATAGAGGGCTACTTTGTTGTGTATGACACGGAAGTCCAGATTTTTGAAGGTTACTATGAGAAAATCGCGCGTGGAGCATTAGACGAAAGCATAGCGAACGATGATATACGATGTCTATTTAACCACGACACAGGCTTTGTGCTCGGACGCACAGGAAATAACACTGTAAGTCTAAAATCAGACGCAAAGGGCTTGTATGGGGTTGTCGAAATCAATCAGAACGACCGTCAAGCTGTAGACGTTTATGAGCGTGTAAAGCGTGGCGATATTGCTACCTGCTCGTTCGGATTTTATGAAGAGGAAAGCGAACCTACAATCACTGATAACGGTCTTGTTATGCATAACATAGTAACAAAAGCTAAGGTTTTTGAAATATCGGTATGTCCATTTGCGGCATATGAAGATACAGAAATCACTGCGCGAACTAAGTCTTTTGCAGTTGACCGCAGAAAAAATTTATCACAAAGAAAAGCTTTGCTTAAAAACAGACTGGAGGCACTAAAAAATGCTAAAACAAATTAAACTACGAAACAATCTGCTTAAAAAGCAGACAAGGCTAAATGAGCTAATTAATCGTCAAACAGAGTTTAAAAAGCGCGAAGCAGAACTAGAACAAGCTCTTGACGAAGCAGAAACAGATGAAGACACGCAGGCTGTTGATGAACAGATTACAGCACTCGAAACCGAAATAAAAGAAATATCTGAAGACTTAGACGGTGAAATAGAAGCCCTAAAGTCTGATATTGAAAGCATAAAATCAGAAATAGAGCAAATTAATGATGCTGCAAATAACAGCGGACCAACGCCTAGCGGCTCAAACGATGAAGGAGTGAACAGAACTATGCCAGCAATCAGCAAACAAGAGGTAAGGGAGCTAGTGAGAACAGGCGCTTACTATCGCGACAAAAATGTCGTGAAATTTTACGACGACTTAAAAAATTTAAGAGCAGTCGGCGGTGAGGGACTGACAATACCACAGGTAGTTATTAACCGCATAATGGATATAGTAGGTGACTATGCAACGCTGTACCCTCTTATCGATAAGATTACATGCTCTGGCACCGCACGTATTTTGATTGATACAGACACAACACCAGCGGAGTGGCTAGAACAGAACAAAGCAGTAACGCAGGGTGAAGTCGGAACAATTACAAGCATTGATTTTGACGGATATAAGCTCGGCAAAGCAACGCTGATTGACGAATATATCATACAGGATAGCATTATCAATGTTGATGCATATGTTGTTAAAAAGCTCGCGAGAGCAATTGCAATGGGTCTTGATAAAGCGATTCTGACAGGTGCCGGTAGTGCATCTAAACAGCCGGACGGTGTTATTACAAAATTGCCAGCCGGCAACAAAATCACAATTAAGGACCCGGCGAATGTCATAGCACTAGCTAAGCCTCTTGCAAAAATTGACACCGGCGAGGATGCAACAGGTGAAATCGTTGCAGTTATGCACAGACAGACATACTACAACCGCATTCTTGATATCCTGGCAACAAACCTTAACGGCGGTATGGTTGGAGCTATCCCATCGTTTAACGAGCCAAATATCAACGGTCTGCGTGTGGTTTTCAACAACTTTATGGACCAAGATAAAATCTTATACGGCGACTTTAGCAAGTACACACTTGTGGAAAGGGAAGCTATGACTATTGAAAGCGACAAGTCTGTTAAATTCTTGGACGACCAGGTCGCTTATAAGGGCCGCGGCCGTTTTGATGGTAAACCTACGAAGCCAAGTGCATTTGTTTTAGCAACACTATCATTTACCGCAACAACGACTGTTGATAAGTAAAAGACGGCAAGAAAGGCGGTAATGGGTGATGCTCGTAGAAAACATACTGGCAATAGTTAAACAGGATTTGATGATTAAATCAACTTTGCGTGATGCTTATTTGCTGCAGCTAATCACTGCTTGTTGTAAGGATTTGAACGGGCGTGGCGTATATATTGACGACAGCATAGATGACACACTCTTGCTTGCGGATTATGTCACACATCGTTACCGCCACCGAACAGATGATGCCGCTCTACCACAACATCTGCAATTGCGGTTAAACAACAAAAAGTGTCGGAGGCGTATATATGACACTTGAAGAAATTATAGAAATAGAATTGCTTAAACAAGTTATAAACTCCGAAGAGCCCACAACTGCAACAGGCGAGCCAAACATAACAGAAAAATCTACAGCTGTTTACGCACGGCCAAAAAGCATCACACAAAATGAGTTTTATCAAGCTATGTCTAACGGCTTCAAGCCTGATTTTTGCGTAGAAGTAAACAGCTTCGAATACAACAATGAGCGGTATGCACGCTGCGCGAGTGAAAGGTTTGAAATATACAGAGCGTATCATAAGCTGGGAACAGAGAAAACAGAGCTGTATTTAAAAGCTATAGTAGGTGATACAAATGTCACTGCCGAAAAGTGTTAAGTTTAAAAAAGACGGCGTGGTGTACGAAAACAATATAGACAAAATTAAATACACAATGCATGAACTGGCTCGTGCTGCATTACGAGATACCGGGAAATTTGTTTGCAGAACTGCTCGCAGGAAGATTAAAAAGCGCACAGGTAAGCTGGCTAAGAATACACAGTATTGGGTGCTAAAGAAGCAAAAATACCCGTCGTTGCAGGTCGGCTTTAAGCCACGAGGATTTTATGGTGGGTATCAAGAGCTTGGTACATCTAAACAGCCTAAAATCGGAGCATTATCATCAGCTGTCGAAGGTAATATAGACACTATACGTAAAATACAAGCACAATATTTATCAGGCGTTTCTGATGATGATAGCTCGGCGAAAATCAACGAAAGCGAGACAATAGGAAATGACTAGGACAAACATAGCAAAAGCAATGCTAAACAGCCTACTGATAGAGCATTTTCGGAATGTATTTTACCGTCAAGGCTTTAGCAGCAATTATCCCAGGTGTATCTACGAAATCAAACGCACCAATCGGGAAAATGGCATCAATGACTGTATCTTAACTCTTGATGTGTACGACAAAAATACATCAGACGGTATAGACAGTATGCTTGACGATTTTGAAAATTCCGCAGAACAGTTTATGTACTCAACTGACAAGAGCTATCTAAAAATCTACACAGTTGGTGCAGAACGCACACAAATAACAGATGAAGATAAAAACATCTGCCACACGCAAGTTAAATATAATATGAAAATAATAGATTAGGAGATGAAAATATGCCTAAAGTACCAATCAGGAAATTTCAAAATTTCACAGGTATAACAGACAACACAACAAAGCATATACAAATGGATGCAGGAGTTGTTTTCAAAAATTTCGCAGTAGGCACAGACACCTACGAAACAGCAAAAAGCACAAATAAGGTTATTGGTGCAACTCAGGGCGGCAGCGAATTTTCGGCTGTACCAACAGTACGGCACATTGAAGTCGATGGCAAGCGCGGCAATTTAAAAGGTGATCTTGTTATTGATGATTGGGCAATAACACTTAAAGCAACATTTGTTGAAACGACCGTTGAAACTGTACAGGCTGCGCTCGGAGTATCTAGCGTAGACACAGAAGCTGTCGCAGGATACAGAAAAATCACAGGCGAATATTATGTTGTAGATGATGATTATATTGACAACATAACCTGGGTAGGACGCATTAAGGGAGCGGAAACACCAGCTATTATCCAAATAGAAAACGCTTTATGCGAAGCAGGCTTGACATACGCTGTTACAGACAAGGGCAACGGCGTTGTTGAGGTTACATTTACAGCAAATGGCAAAAATACAGATTTTGATAATACCGCAAGTGCACCGTTTAGCATCTATATTCCGGAGGTCGCTGAATGAGAAAATTAATGTTTAAAGATGTATTTGCTGCTATGCGTATTTTGCGCACAGCAAATATTAAAAAGAAGCTTGCTGAGCTTACTGTAAGCATAGCAGATACGCAAGGCGAAAAACAAGATGAACTGCAAAAGAAGCTGGGAGTAGAGGCATTTGCAGTTTTATTAGAAAGTATATCTGACAAAACTGCAGAAAAAGCTTTGTATGAATTGCTAGCTGACATTTGTGAAGACAAGACAGAAGAAGAAATTGCGACACTTGATTTTGAGCAAGTAATGGGTCTGTTTAAACAAATTGCAACTAAAAATAATTTAAAAAGTTTTTTCGCCTCTGTGCTCTCACTGACTACGAGAGCATAGATTTTGTCGCAAAAAGATATGCTGGTAATCTTTCGCTATTTTTGGAAAATGACCTTGAATTTGCTGCAAACTTGTGGCAAACAGCACTAAATCAAGGGGCAAAAGAGATAGAGCTAGACTACTACTTTAAAACCCACGCATACTTAGTTGACAACGGACAATTTTTAGAAAAAAGAATTGTTGGAAATCAGGAGCAAGGAAAAACAAAAGCGGAAATAATAAAAGATGTAAAAGGTATTTTGCAAGCTACAGCTGAAAGGGGTGATTAACAGTGGCGCTTGAAGTTTTTAAGCTGTTCGGCTCGATTTTTATAAATACAGATGAAGCAGATACATCTATTTCCAAAACTGAAAAAAAGGCATCAAGCTTTAAAGAAAGCCTAGGCAAAGGCATAGCTACAGCCGGAAAATGGGGTGCCGCTGTTGTAGGTGGTGCCACAGCTGCTGCCGGGGCGCTAGGCACAGTAGCAGAGAGCACAAGAGAGTATCGTACGGAAATGGGCAAGCTTGATACAGCATACACAACAAGCGGATACAGTAGAGAAGCTGCTACAAAGACATACAAGAATTTATATGCTGTGTTAGGCGACAGCGGACAATCTGTCGAGGCGGCGAATCATCTTGCAAAGCTGTGTAAGACTGAAAGCGAATTACAGTCTTGGACGGACATTTGTACAGGTGTTTTTGCCACTTTCGGCGATTCTCTCCCTGTCGAAGGACTAACCGAAGCGGCTAACGAAACAGCAAAGGTGGGACAGGTAACAGGACCATTGGCCGACGCTTTGAACTGGGCAGGTGTGTCAGAAGATGAGTTTAACAACAAACTTGCGGAATGCTCTACGGAGCAGGAGCGGCAACAGCTCATCACATCAACATTAACAGATCTATATTCTGACGCAAGTAGTCAATACAAAGAAACAAACAAGGACATAATGGCATCTAACGAGGCGCAGGCGACATTGTCGGAAACAATGGCAAGCCTGGGCGCAACTGCAGAGCCAATACTAACGAAGCTGGCAACAGTAGGTACACAGTTGTTATCGGCACTAATGCCGGCTATAGGTGTTATAGCCACACAACTTATGCCGCCGTTTATGCAGATGATAGATAGCATTTTGCCGCCACTTACAGAGCTTATCAATATGCTTATACCTCCTTTAACAAACATAGTCACCGCTATTTTGCCAATCTTTACTCAGCTTATTACGATGTTAGTACCACCGTTTGTACAAATTGTAGAGATGATACTACCGCTACTAACAAGTTTAATAGAGCCTCTGTTGCCTTTATTACAACCAATTTTACAGCTGCTGCAGCCATTTATAGACTTGCTGCTAATGCTCCTACAGCCCCTTGTAGAGCTACTTAACATGATACTTCCACCTCTAGTTGAGTTATTATCAAATATGTTGAGTGCGATTTTACCGCCACTGCAGGCGGCTTTCCAGGGCGTTGCAAATGTCTTAGGCAGTGCCTTTAAAACAGCATTTGAATTTATTAAACCCATTATAGAGAGCTTAAAAAGTGCATTTAGCGGTATTATTACCTTTATCAAAGGTGTTTTTACCGGCGACTGGAAAAAAGCCTGGGAAGGTATTAAGACCTTTTTTAAGGGCATATGGGACACTTTTTATAGCATTGTTAAAGCGCCAGTCAATCTGATCATTGACGGTATTAACGCACTGTGGAGCGGCATATATAACGCTGTTAAAGGTATTGTCGATTCCATAGGCGGTGTCGCTGGGGCCTTAGGTGATTTATTTGGGCAAGACTGGAGCTTCTCAATGCCGGAAGAACCTCCACTCATCCCAAAACTCGCCCGAGGCGGTATTGTTGATAAAGCAACAACGTTTGTCGCAGGCGAGGACGGTGCAGAAGCGGTCATACCGCTTGAACGCAACACAGAATGGACATCAACTGTGGCACATCACATTAAAGCTGAAACACAACAAACTCAACCAAGAGCTAACACAGATAAATCAACTATAGTAATCAACATAGAAAAATTTATCAACAACACAGAGCAAGACATTGACCGGCTTGCAGAATTAATAGACCGAAAATTAGCCCAAAAGGTACAACGGCGAGGTGTTATATTTAATGCTTAAGTCTCATTATTTTATTTGGAATAATAAAAACAGTTTAGATTTTGGAATCATAATACAGTCAGCGACGCCACACAATAAACCTGACTACGACAGAAAATTTGTATCAATCCCTGGGCGTAATGGGGGCTATGTTGAATCAAATAAAAGATTTAACAATGTTAAAATAACATATAGTTGTGCTGTCCGGCAAAGTAATGATTTTAACAGCTACCACGATCAAATCGAACAAATCGCAGCATGGCTGCACGAATCATCACAAGCAAGTAGCTATTGTAAGCTTGAGGACAGCTACAACCCTAATAAATACAGATTAGCATTACTAACTGAAGCACTTGAGTTTGACAGAGATAATGCGATATATACATTTGAGGTTGTTTTTGATAGCCAACCACAATTGTACCTTACAGCCGGTGACAATTGGCTAGATTTTAGCGCAGAAGCTTTAACACTAATCAACCCAAGTAATTATACTGCTCAGCCTAAAATCGTCATATCGGGCAACACAAGTGCGACAACGCTTAGTGATACATTAACTATAGATAATGCAACATACAGCTTTAAGACTTGGACAGGACAAAGCAGCAACAACAAGATGAATTATCTCAATGACATTATCTTAGACGCAGAAATTATGGACTGTTACTTATCAGACGGAACGCCGTGCAACAGATATTTATTAGCCGATAATACATCACCCGATAAATTTATTGAGTTGGGCAAGGGTAGTCATACAATATCTCACACCGGTAATTGTACAGTAATAATACAACCAAGGTGGTGGACAATATGATACCGCAATTATGGGATAAGACAGGTAGCTATTTAGTTGCGTGGTTAGCGGACACAATATCATGCACTGTCACAGAAGAAAAAAACAGCACATATGAGCTAAAACTTGAATATGCAAGTAGCGGAAAATATGCACTTGACATTAGTATTGATATGTTAATCCGATGTAAAGCAAACCAAATATCAAATTTACAGATATTTAAGATTTATAGCCTGGAAACAAGTCTGACCGGCAATGTTGTTATATGTGCGGAGCATATAAGCTACGGCCTTGCGGGCTATATTATGCCATTTACAACAAGCCTTAGATATAACAGCGTACAGAATATAGCATCTTTTATACGGACTAACAGCTATCTTGGATTAGGCAAATATACGCTTTCAGGCAATGTTTTGTCGACAGACTATTACACTCTTGTACAAACAGAGATTACCAGCATATCAGATTTTTTACTTAGAGAGAGTGAAGGCTTTTGCTCAAAACATAATTTACTTTGTTACCGTGACAACTACGATATTGTACTACAAAGCCGGAGTGCGGGGCAGTCATACCCACACATAACATACGGAGTAAACCTTGCAGATTACCAATGCACAGTTGATAAAACAACAACATATAATACTCTGCTGCCTTATTATCTGTGGAAAAACAGTAATGGTACAGTTAGGCTTATAACCATAGCTAATAACTCCCCTACGGCCTCGTCACAAAGTATAAACAGTAAAAAAAATTTTGTTGAAATAACGCCGCTTGCAGCCGGCGAAAGCTACAGGTGCTTAGCGTTAAATGTTGCAGATGTAGTGGATGCAGAATATATAACAGATACTATAGCAAGCTCAGGATATATCAATCTTAAACCTATCGCAGATAATTATATCGCAGCACACAAAAGTGATTTAACAACTGCACAAGTGGTAACTACAGTAGATTTTGTTAATTTAGCAGACACAGAAAATTATAAAAATGTAATAAGCTTGCAACAGTTTGGCATGCACAGTGGTGCAGTATTATCTATCCCTCACCTTGGCATAGCAACAACAGTGTATGTTGTTGGCTACGAATATGATACATTATCAGAGCGTTACAACAGCATGACACTTGGTAATATAACAAGCAGACTATCAGATTTAATAGCAGGCGCAACAGCAAAACAGAGGCAAATATCAAACGATTTAAACTCTGTGCCTAGCTACCTACAGTCAAAATTATAATAGAGGTGATATTATTGACAGTAACAAAAAATATAACGCTGGAGTGCGATAAAACGCACCACAGCGAAATATTTTACGCGCAGCAAAATGAAAAACTAAGTCGTAAATTTGTAATAAAATTTACAGCTTGTGGTGAGTTGCTATCATTGACTAGCAGTGACATTGTTAGAGCTGTCGTCAGCTATGATGGTAAAATTTTAGATACAATTAATGCAATTGTAAACACATCAGCAAATACAGCTGCAATTACATTGACGGATAAGTGCACTGCTGTAAGCGGCGATGTAAATATCCGCATTGACATCACAAACGGCAACATAATACTAAGTAGCAGCTATATGTTTATTAAGGTTGGCCCAGCCCCCACAGGCACACTGACACCTGCAACTGCAAGGTACATTGACCCTGCGGCGTTAGAAGCACTTATGTGCTACCCAAACCAAGCAAACAACATTATGCTCAATGCAAAAAATTTCAAGGATACAACAAACTGGTCAAAAGTCAACACGGGTACTATCGACGTAGCAGACGCCGTATTGGCGTTGTCGTCACAAGGCTCACTTGGCGTATATGGAAAATTATCTAAGGCAATAACCTTAGACGGCAACGGGGATAATCTTGTGCTTATTAAGATACGAGCAATGTCAATGTCAGACACAAAAATTGTGCCTTGTTGGCGGCTGACTGCAAACGGCGACTACATACATCCTGCAAGTGTAATAGCAAGTAACTTAACATCAGACACAGCGAGTAATGTGTACTGGACATTAAACACAAAAGATTGGCAGGACTTATGGCTCATCGCTAAAAGACCTGCAGCCGGCACAGACTTTAGTTTAAATGCAGTCGGTTTGTTTGTGCAGTCAACTGCAACAGTGTATATATCTCATTATCAAGTGTTCTACAGCTTAGACTAGAGGTGGTTAAATGCGACAAATAACAATAACCTGTGCCGGCAACAGTGCTGTAGCAGACAGCTATAACGCCGGCTACCAGGGTGAGCATAATGCGACACAACTCATTTGGGAGTTACCATTAGAGCTGCAGTCTTACAACTACATTCTCGCTTTTGCACTACCGTCAGGCGAGACGGAATCGGTTATTATTGACAAGTACCCTATAGCCTATAGTTTGTCCCAAACAATAACGCAGCTTGCCGGCACAGTCACTGTACAACTCACCGTCCTTAACGATGACGGCGAGTTAATATATAAAACGCAGCAGGTACAGCTGCGTATTGCGAGTAGTGTAAGCATAGACAATACGGCAAAGCCGTATGTGAGTGAACTTACGCAAGCAATTGAGCAGTTTATAGCAGCAACAAAGTCGCTTGATAACATTGCCCTTACAGCTGAACGCAACAGCGAAGGTGTTACTATATCTATCACGGATAAAGACAATAACACAAGCGTTTATAACGTATTTGACGGCAGCGACTATGTGCTTACAGATGAGGACAAGCAGGAAATTGCAACTGTTGTCGCTAGCGATTTGTCCAATAAACTCGACAGTAAGCAAGACAAGCTTATCGCCGGTAAAAATATTAAAACCGTCAACGGAGAATCTCTTTTAGGCGAGGGAAACTTAGCTATAAGTAACGGCGCAAAGCTGATTGGCGAAGCAACAACAAGCGAGATGGTTTCGGTTATTGCGGTTAAGCCGATTGAGGAATTACAAGTAGGCGGAGTTTATGTTTTACAAATCTATGGCGGTTTTAACGACCAAAATATGTCGCTAGCGGGTGGAACCTGTCGATTAAGATTCAGAGTGAGAGATAGTCAGAGAGGTATATATTCAACAATAATTGATGTTGCAATACCGTCAAAAACAGTCCTGAATTTCGCCTATGGGATGTTGTTTGTACCGTCTAAAGATTGTGTTGCTGGACAAATAAATGGCAGCAATATAAGGAAGCAAGGCGAATCAATATATGGCGAAAACAATGCAATAAGCTTTGAATTAGTAACAGAGGATAGGTTTTGGGTGAAAGATACCAATATCAAAATTTGGAGGCTTATATGAAAATTTGCGTGAACGGAACCATAAGAGAGATGACCGCCGACGAAGTGAAAGCATACAGGGAAGAAATTGTAACACAGGATGAGAGTGACGAGGAAAACAATCCGACAATGCTTGAAAACGATAAATTAACTAAACTTGAAGAGCAAATAACCGATATACAAGAAGCCCTGTGCGAACTTTATGAGTCGATTATATAATCTGTTTATTTTTTTATTAAGCTGCAAGGAGGTGAATGACATGGCAGTAATTTATGCAACTTTGATAGTAAAAGGCAAGCGCACTTATAAGAGCGTACCAAGCAAACTTAAAAACGAAGTAAGAGAAATCCTAATTTCTCTAGAATGTGAAAATCTAATAGAGGAGTGATAACAAATGCTTATTACTGCTAAGCAAATAAAAAAGCTAGTAAGTATAGCTAAATTACAGGCAGGTAACGGACCATATGAATATCGTAAATGGTTCTATGGTGCTGAACAATATGGCGTCGCTTGGTGTGCCGTCTTTGTTAGTTGGTGCTTGGCTAAAGCTGGCATTAATGATATTAAGACAGATGGAGCAGGATGCTTTGCCCGAGAATACCAGACACGTGGAAAATGGTACGAAAGTGAATATAGCAACACTTCAACCACGCCAAAAGTCGGCGACATCGTCACATTTACATGGAATTACGCTGGTAGATATTCAAACCAAGATCGCTACTATAGTGATCACGTTGGCATAGTGTACGGCGTAGACTCATCATATATTTATACTGTTGAGGGCAATGCTGGTCCAGATAACGATAGTTCCACAGTAAAAAAGAAAATGTACCCACGTTCGAGCGGATGTATAAATGGATATTATCGTTTGAATACAGAAAGTGAGGTAGACGAAATGAATTTTAAAAAGGGTGATAAATCAGACGGAGTATTGGCGTATAAGTCATTGCTGCAGCAGGGTCAGAAATTGGGCATAATTAAGTCAAAGGTAGACAATACAAACAGCTTTGGCGGCGGTACTTATAAGGCAACCTTGGAAGTGCAGAAAAAGTTCAAGCTTGAGCGGGACGGCGTTGCCGGTAAAAACACAATCACGGCTCTTAGAAACGCTATAAACAAGGCTCTAACAGGTTTATCTGTCGGCAACACAATGGTAAAGGGCGACATTAATTTAGGCGTATATGCGGTCAAGAGAAGCTTGCAGACTGCACACACGGCAGGCATTATCAAGAGCAACTGCGACAACAAGCTTGGTTTCGGCACTGGCACAGAAAAATGTGTTAAAGAGATTCAAAAAATCGCAGGTCTAAAGCAGTCGGGCATCGTTGATAAGGGTGTTATTAACGCAATTAATAATTTAATTGAAAAGAGGTTGACAAAGTGAAAGAAAATGTGGTACAAGCAATAATAGCTACTATCGCGGCAGGAATATCAGCGTATTTTGGCGTTATTGCGATACCAATTGTAATGCTCATAGCTGTCATGATTGTTGACTACTTTACAGGTATGGCAGCCGCAGTACATTTAAAAACTTTTAGCAGTAAGGTAGGCTTGTTTGGCATCGTGAAAAAAATTTGCTATGGTGCGCTAGTTGTGGTAGGTATGAGTATTGATTATCTTACATACCTTGTAGCAAGCCAATTCGGATATGAAGCATCAACAATCTTTTTTGGATTAGTAGTAACAATGTGGTTGATAGTAAACGAACTTATCTCCATACTCGAAAATCTTGTTAAGCTTGAGGTACCGGTTCCTGCCCCACTCACGAAAATTCTCAGCAAGTTAAAAATTGTGGCTGAAAATAAACTAGAAGATGAAACTAAATAAAGCTATAATTGGCTCTATATAATTAAAGTCCCCCTAAAATGCTCCGCCCCCCAAAAAGTTAGATTTTTAGGTTTAACTTTTGGGGGTCACCTCAAATAAGGGGACTTTTTGAACAGACAAAAATCCCTAGAATTTCACACTCTAGGGATTACTACTCCGAACACACCGTCTACAAAAACAAATAGGAGTTCGGATTGATTAAGTTTTGGCTCCCCCAACTGGGCTCGAACCAGTGACATCATGATTAACAGTCATGCGCTCTCGACTGTGTATATTCATATACCTGTCAAAGGCAGTAGCTAAACCTTTTATAGTCTTATTGTAATCTGTTTTATAATTAAATTATATCAAAAACTGCTCATACGAAGAGTCCATAAGGATTTGTACTGAGTATCCCTTGCCTACCAAAATTTCTTTGAACAATTTACAGATTATCATTCTCTGTCTTTCGGCAGGTGCGTTATCAAACTCGTCAGCCCAGCTTACAAATTCTTCATAGTAGTAATCAATCTTGCTCATATCGGTTTCTTTGTCATTGAGCTGATTCTGCTTTTCAGCTATTCGCTGAACATTGTCTGCGATTTTACCCTTTGTAGTTTCAATAGCCATTGAAAGCACATCGGGTGTGAATTTGCTGTCGCCCATCAATGAATTTGCGATTTCCTCTGTAAGCTCACCGAGCTTCCTTTTCAGAGTTTCGGTTTCTTTATTCAGCCTTTTGATTTCAGTCTTGATTTGTGATATTTGTGTTCTGTACTTTTTCTCAATGGCTGCGTCCTTTGGTGTTGCTTTGATTTTATCAAAGCATTTATGCAATGCGTCGAGCACAATTTCATCTACCTTTGCGGCTGAATATACCGACTGTCCGTCACACTCGTTGCGTTTCATTGCTTTGCCTGAGCATAGATAGCGGAATCTTCTGCCACCGTCATGAGTTGTGCCGTCTTTTGTAGTGTATCTGTCCACAAAGCTGTTGGCACATAATTTCTTGCCGCAATGGGCGCAATAAATGTTACCGCCAAGCATTGTTGATGATTTAGCTGTTCGGGCAAGCTGAGTTTTCTTCTCGTTGGTGTACTTTCTCTGTTCAAGAATTTTTTGTGCTTCATCAAAGACTGCGTCATCAATTATCTGCAATTCTTTGACTCTTTTTGAGGTGACTCCGCCTCGGTTATAGTAACCGCAGTAGATTGGATTTTGCAAAATTCTCTTAATTGTGTTCGACTGAAATTTTGCACCGTTATGTGTAAGCGTTTTTCGGTCATTAACATACTGTGCCATTACATATGAACCGTAGCCGTCCTTGACCGTTTTCTCGAAAATGGTTTTTACCATTTCTTTTTCTATAGGGTCAATCTCAAGGGTTAGAAGTTCCTTCCCCCTCTTATTGACCACACCGCTTTTAACAAGCCTATATCCGAAAGGAGCACATCCACCTGTGTAAATTCCATCTTCTACAAGTTGATGGAGGCGAGTTTTTACACGCATTGATGTTTTCTGACTTTCGCCGTTTGCCTGCCAGAAGCGTATGTAATTCATCAGCTTGTCAACATGGCTGTCCATTCTCTGTTCACCCTCGTTGACGCTCCACACTTCTATGCCATGCTGAATAAACCACTCGACAACGAACGGGGTTTCGTTATCAATTCGTCCTATTCTGTCAAACATAAATACAAGAAGTATGTCAAACTCTTTATTTTCCGCCGCTGTCTTTAATTCCTGAACAGCATCTCTGTCATTTGCCGAAACTTTAAATCCTGAAACACCTTTTTCCTGAAACTCCTTCTTGATTACCCATCCGGGCTGATGCTCAGCAAATTCTCGGCAGGACTGTTTCTGCATCGGTATGTCGTTTTTATCAACCTGACCTTTAGTTGATACTCTGTATAAGCAGTAAACTGTTTTTAATGTTTTTTCTTGCGTCGGTTTTGTAACAATCATTTTAACCTCTCTTTCTCATTTGCACCGACACTATTCTTAGTCTGAGTTGAGATTTCTCTCTGATTACATTATACCATTATATAATGTAATATCCAGACCAATGTCGGTAAAATGCGAAGATATTTTGCGAAAAAAGCCTTGCAAGTTTTTATACTCACAAGGCTGATATTTTATTATGAAACAAATCCTTTGCACACTCTGTTCTCATATGCATCAAGCAAAAGTTCTTCGACCTGTTTCAATACATTAGAGTCGCTGTGCTTCAAGAAAAAGATTTTTGCGTTATGTCCTTCTAATTCAAGAATATGTTCCTTGTCAACATAATCTCTGTTTTCCATTCTTTCAATCATTTATACCATCCTCCCTGTTTTCAATCTCATTTAATTTTTCCATATTTTCATCTGCATTTGAAGCGGCATTGCAAAAACACATAAATGCAACTCCGATAAATGCGCCTATGAATAAGCCTATAATAAATCCAATCATTTTTTGTACCTCCTGTCTTCAAAGCAACCTAAACTGATAATCAAGCCCTTATCTATTTTGTTCAGAGATGTTCGGGTTATCTCCCCTATCTTTTCTTTTAATCTGCTTTTATCAACTGTTCTTAACTGTTCAATTAAAGCTATTGATTTCTTCGGCAAACCTGCTCCTTTAACCTTTATATGTGTCGGAAGCGCCTTCTTTCTCTTGCGGGCAGTAACAGGGACTATTATTGTTGTCGGACTGTAAAGATTGCCTGTATTGTTCTGAACAATAATGACAGGCCGGCAACCGCCCTGTTCACAGCCTATAATCGGGTTGAGGTCAGCATAGTAGACCTCTCCTTTTTTAACTATCAAAATTATTACCTCCTAAAGATATGTAAAGACAGCAAGTACCTTTTAAGCACTTGCTGTCCTATCAACCGTTTTTTAGCAATCATATGCTTATCTGTTTAAATCAATTGGCGAGTATGGATTAAATGTCAAAGCAAACTTTTTTAACTTTAAAGCAAAGGTCAGAACAGCTATTTTTCAGGTAGAAGTATTTTAAGTTCTGACCTTTGCTTCTTGATTAGTATTTATCCTCAATAACCCCTAATCGGGAACACATCAAACGGCTATTGCATATAGCTCCATTGGAATTTCACCACCGTGAGGATCTCCCACAGCCGCCCTCTTTGGTTGCGACGGTTCTATCACGCTCGACTTTTGACTGGACGGAAGTATCATTATCCCATCTGCCTGTCATCGCCGTCATTGAATTTGCCTTTCAATGTCTGAGTCCTGAAGACCTCAAAAGGTGTTCGCTCATGTGGCTTGTCCGTACCGGACAGCAGAAGGAAAGTATCTGATGTGCTGATATTTAATTTTCAAGGAACATTAACTGTTTTCCCTTTGGAGAGTGTAGAAAACAGACAAAAGGTCTTTTATCCCTTCACTAATTAGGAGTGGGAAGTGCCTTTTGAGGGGGTATTTTTCAAAAAAAGTTTTAATTCTTTTGATTTTTTTAATTTTTTCAATCCTGATGCAATGGATTCATGTACCGATTTCTGACAAACACCTTGTAATGTAGCAATTTTTCTTTCTGATATACCGTTTATGTAATTCAATACAATTCTTTCCCTCTGTGTATCAGTCAAATCATCCAAAGCAGAATACAAAGCTGTATATTTTTCTTTAAGTTCTATTGAGCCAATAAGCTTTCCATTAATTCCAACTTTATGTAAACTCTCTGTCTTTTCATCTTCATAGCCGAAATAATCCTCTTTATTACGCTTACGCCAAGCAAACTTTTCTTGATTGCGATTATATCGTTCTATTTCCTCTCCTTGTTCTTCCGAAAGAATAAGGAAGGGAGAATAAGCCTTGAGTTCTTCACCAAATTCTTTTGCAAGTTCCTGACAATTCATATTGGACACAACTGCCCAGCGAACATTTGCTGTCAATCCGGGATACTCCTTATTTAAATCAATTATTTTAATTTCTTTATTATTTGAACTTAAATAGTTCATAAAAAATCCTCCAATCAATCTTGAATTCTTTATTTCAGGTCGATTGGAGGGCTCTTGTTTCTAAAAATCATTTTGCCCTTTCTGCTTCTAACGCAAAAAGGACAAAAAATAATGCCGACATTTATAGCATTAAAAGCTATAACTTGTCGGCATTTCGTAAGCTCGTTCCTACTGATCAACACAGCGTTTCCGGCTGTAGGCTCGTACTAAGTTTTATATTAATTTTTAAACATCTACTGCCACAAATGATTTACATATAGGACATCTCGTTTCTGTATTATGTATTCCACTATCATCTTTTGAAAATATACTTACAACAGGTTTCCTATATTGTGACAAATTAATTGTCATCAATCGTTTTCTGCAACATGGACATTTAATGTCAAATTGATATAGTATTTTTTCCTTTGTATCAACCATGAACATTCACCTTTCATATGTGTACACGCAAGTACACACTCATTCCAAAAGAAAATCCAAGCTTATAACTCGGATTTTCATAAATATTTATAAATGTTTTTTAGATATATTATCAAAAATCTCTTGCGATTCTTCTGTTGTTATTACACTTATCTTGGCCACCCGCAATGTTTTATCAACAATTTCATTTTCATTAATATATTCATTTAAATCTGA
>ENA-UOJN01000576-UOJN01000576.1-human-gut-metagenome-genome-assembly--contig:-C125IIP-NODE-576-length-30203-cov-15.959002_pt1 | contig 30203 bp, 27 predicted proteins | sample MGYA00242350_ERZ723897 | MGnify/ENA metagenome assembly ERZ723897 | reverse complement strand
GTTTTAATTTTTATGCCTAAGTTGGATAAATTTAGGTTTTATTTAAGAATTTGTACAGAAATTAATAAATAAAAAATATATTATGCTTTATTTATTTAAGAAAGTTTGTTATAATTAAAAGGACATTATGAAAAGAGGTTGACAGCGATGAAAACAGTTGAATTGGTTGTACCTTGCTACAATGAAGAAGAGGGCTTGGCGGTTTTTATAAGGGAAACCACTAAGGTTACTGAGACTATAGAGGGCTATAGCTTTTCGTTTATACTTGTTAATGACGGCAGTAAGGACGGAACCTATACCGTTATGAAAAATTTGGCAAAGCAATACAGTAATGTAAAATATATATCCTTCTCAAGAAATTTCGGAAAGGAATCTGCAATGTATGCCGGCTTGAAATATTCCACAGCCGACTATGTTGTTGTAATGGACGCAGACTTACAGCACCCGCCTAAAATGCTTATAGATATGTGCAAGGCTATGGAGGAGGGCTACGACTGCTGTGCCGCCCGCAGAACTACAAGAGAGGGCGAGTCTAAAATACGCAGTCTGTTTTCACAAAGCTTCTATAAAATAAGCAACAAAATTTCCGATGTTCAAATGCCATACGGTGCAGTTGACTACAGAATGATGACCAGACAAATGGTTGACTCGGTAGTATCCTTGAGCGAGGTTCAAAGATTTTCAAAGGGCCTTTTCTGCTGGGTAGGCTACGATACAAAGTGGATTCCTTACGAAAATGTAGAGCGTGCCATAGGTACAACCAAATGGAGCTTCTGGGGATTGTTTAAGTATGCCATAGACGGTTTTGCGTCCTTTACGGTAGCACCGCTAAGGTGGCTTGCGGCGGCAGGCTCTGTTATTTCCCTAATTGCATTTATATATATAATTGTTACGCTTATTCAAACCTTAATTTTTGGTGTTGCAGTGCCGGGTTATGTTACCACTCTTTGTGCAGTTTTGTTCTTAGGCGGAATTATTGAGCTTTCTATCGGTATTTTAGGCGAATACATAAGCCGTATCTATCTGGAAAGCAAGCACCGTCCTATATTTATTGTAAAGGATACAAACTACAGTGCGGCACAGTCTGCACCTGCTGAAAAAAGCAATGTAAAAGAAGTAAAAAACAACGCAGATAAAAACAGAAATTCACAGCACAAGCAAACAGAAAAGGCAGATGATGCTGTTGAAAAATCTGCCGAAGAGGATAAAACAGAAGCTGCCGAAAAATCGGACATGCCGTCTGAAAGCAGCGTTGAAAAAAATACAGAGGAAAAAGCAGCCCCTGACAATATAGCAGAAAATACAGACTCCACCGTCACACAGACAGAGCAGGAGCCTGAAAAGGTGGAATATGACTTAAGCTATTTTGAATAATAGAGAGGAAATTATGGGTAATTTTTTAAAAAAGTTTTTTGACATTAAGTTTTGGAAATTTATACTTGTTGGTATTATAAATACTATAGTTGGTACAGGCTTGCAGTTTGTACTGTTTAACTGTACGCCTCTTAGCTTAATGGGTGCAACAGGCACTTGGCTGGCCTCCGGTATTTCTTATTTTCTTGCCAGCATTATGAGCTATTTCCTTAATAAGTACTTTACCTTTAAAAATAAAGAAAAGGGTTGGAAGCCTGTTGTCCGCTTTGCTCTGAATATAGCTGTGTGCTATTTAATTGCCTACGGAATAGCCATTCCGCTTACAAATTACATTTGCACGGCAAACAGCATTACAATGTTTGGCTGGAGTGTAGAAGCCTTTGCTTCAAATGCTTCTATGATAATAGGCAGCTGCCTGTTTGTTGCCTGTAACTATATTGGTCAAAGATTTTTTGCCTTTAAGGAAAAGTCAGAGCCGGCTGACAGCACTAAAGCCGATTCCCAAAATATACAAGTAAAAAACGATAAATAGCAGTAATAGAATAGCGGTAATAAAATTGTTAAGCAGAGAGCTTTCTTTTTAGGCTCTCTGCTTTTTGCTGAAAAAATATTGTAATAACTCTGCCGCTAGGCTAATTTTGTACTGCGTTTGTGCTTTGGGCAGATGCCGGTAACATCGTCAGAGCCGCACCTGTAGCATATTTCGTTGGTAAGAGGTCTGTCATTAAAATATGCCTGTAAATTGTCAATGGTGGCTTGTGCAATGTTACGCAGTGCCTCGTTTGTTAAAAAAGCCTGATGAGAGGTAACAATAACATTGGGCAGAGAAACCAAAAGGGACAAAACATCGTCGTTAATTATATCCTCGGAATAGTCCTCATAGAAAAAGGCTGTCTCCTCCTCGTAAACATCCAGTGCGGCACCGCCTATTTTTTTATCCTTTAGTCCTTGCAAAAGTGCCTGACTTTCTATAATAGCACCTCTTGAGGTGTTTAAAATAATAACTCCGTCCTTCATTTGCTTAATAGAATCTTTGTTTATAAGGTGATAGCTTTCTTTTGTAAGGGGGCAGTGCAGTGATATTATATGGCTCTCCTTAAAAATTGTTTCAAGGTCGGCGTAGGTTATGTCGCTGTTTTGCACAGGGTAGGGGTCATATGCCAGTATATTCATTTTAAAGCCCCGGCAAATATCAATAAATTCCCTGCCGATTTTGCCTGTGCCTATTACGCCTATTGTTTTTCCCTTTAGGTCAAAGCCTGTAAGGTGAACAAGAGAGAAGTTATAATCTCTGGTTCGGTTATATGCTTTGTGAGTTTTTCTGTTAAGTGTAAGCAGCAGTGCCATTGTATATTCGGCAACGGCATTCGGGGAATAACCCGGCACACGCATTACTGTTATTTTTTCATAGGCGGCCTTAAAGTCTATGTTGTTGTAGCCGGCACAACGCATGGCTATTACCTCTACATTCATATCGCAAAGCTTTTTTATGGTGTTGCAGTCTATGGCGTCGTTTACAAAGGCCACTACACCGTCACAGCCTAGGGCAAGCTTTGCAGTTTCGCTGTTCAGCCTGTTTTCAAAATATTTAAACCGTATGCCGGGGTGGGGCAGCTTATTAAACCATTCCTTGTCATATGGCTTGGCATCAAAAAAAGCAACTATATGCTCCATATTAACACATCCTTTTTAATATGGTTAGCTGTCAGACAGCTTTTTATACCTTGCTAAATTTTGTACATTTATTTCTCTTAGTGATAATAAATCACATATGATAAAGAAATATGCCGGCATAGCAGGGGTAATATTTAATATCCGACCGCCAAAAGAAGGTTTTTCTGAAAAATTTGCAGAAATATAGTTCGGCCGAAAAGCAGGCAGTAATATGTCTGCTCTTCGGCCGTTTTAGGTGGTTCTATAAATAAAATAAAAGCTGTTTATTTATTCTGCTTAGTGAAGAATTACTGCTCCTTGTAGTTGCCCAAGAATGAAAACTCCGGCATTTCCTCCGACAGGGCACACAGTGTGTTTAAAAGCACACAATATATTTAGTTATAATTCTACATATTTTTCTGATAAAGTAATTGTTTATATATTTTTTTAGGCCCCTTGACCCATATTTTTAAAATAGATATAATGTTAAAGCAAGTAGTGTATTTATAAATTTTATAAAAATCACAGGGAATTTGTTTGTAGTATGTTAAATTAATTGAGATTTAGAGGTATATGAGTATGAAAAAAGCATTATTGGTAGTAGATATGCAAAATGTTTGCGTAGGAGAGAAACATTCAGATTATTTTAAATACAATAATCATTCGTTAATAGAAAAGGTAAATAATGCTATTGAATCTAACCAAGACAGCATAGTAATCTACATAAAAAATGTAATGAAGAGAAATTTATTAAATAAATTCGCACCTTTTCAAGCATACGAGGGAACAGAAGAGGTGGAGTTAGTTAAAAACTTAAATATTGTATCTGACAATGTGTTTACAAAATGTCGAGGCAACGCATTTTCAAATGCTGAGCTTGTTTCATTTCTGAAAGAGCAAGGTGTAGAGTGTGTAGAGGTTGTAGGAGTAGACGGCGGCGGCTGTGTTGCATTGACTGCATTAGGTGCTGTAAAAGAGGGCTATAAGGTTATTGTAAATGAAACAGCAATTGGTACAATGTTCCATAAAAATAAAATTAAATACTTTAGAAAATTAGAGGAAGCCGCCGCTGTTTTTATTAAGTAGCAGAGTTGTAAAAGTTTTATATTCAAAAAACGCAGCTTAATTTAATATAAAATTCTATAGTTATATCGAAAGTTGGATTGTGAAGATTTGGCAGTATATGTGCCACCTACTCTATTAAGTAATTTAATAAAAATGAAGAATAGGGGCATAAAAGTTAAAAAGGGGATGAAATTATGAATATTACAGTATATCTTGGAGCTTTTCAGGGGAATGACCCGTTGTTGGGTGACGCTGTAAGAGAGCTTGGCACTTGGATAGGGGAAAGCGGAAATTCCCTTGTTTACGGCGGTTCAAAATCGGGGCTTATGGGAGAGATAGCAAAAAGTGTTCTTAGTGCCGGCGGCAAGGTTACCGGTGTTGAGCCTGAATTTTTTATTGAGAAAAACCTACAGTATGAGGCCCTTACAAACATTATTATAACTAAGGATATTCCTCAGCGTAAGAAAAAGATGATTGAACTGGGGGATGCCTTTATTGCTTTCCCCGGCGGTACAGGTACTCTGGAGGAAATAACAGAGGTAATGTCGATGGTATCCTTAAAGCGTATAAATGCACCATGTATTTTATATAATCTTAACGGATATTACAACGGACTGAAGACTTTGCTTAATCATATGATAGAAATGGGCCTGTCTACAGAAAACAGACAGCAGGGAATATATTTTGCTGAAAACCTTAGCCAAATAAAAGAATTGCTTGCCCAAATTAATTAATATACATAGTAATTAGTTACAGATAAACAGGAGGGGAATTATAATGTGGTTTCAGGCAGCCGGTATTGCCATTATGCTTGCTTTTTACGGGTGCTACTTTATTAAAATGATAAGTCAGCATAAAAAGGGTATAAAAACCGATCAAATAGGTAAGGGAAAGGTTGGTTTTGTAAAGTTTGTAGAGATAACAATGAAAGTTTTTACATACTTGGTTCCTGCTGTGGAGATAGTCAGCATTATTTTAAATACCTCGTTTTTCGCTGTGCCTGTAAGGATTGTTGGTGTGTTGGTAGCCGTTGTTGGTGTGGCTGTGTTTATAATATCGGTACTAACAATGAGGGACAGCTGGAGAGCCGGAGTATCCAAAACAGATAAAACCGAGCTTGTAACAAAGGGAATATACAAAATCAGCCGAAACCCTGCGTTTTTAGGCTTCGACCTTATGTATTTAGGAATTTTACTAATGTTTTTTAATTTGGTATTGTTTGAAGTTTCCCTGTTTGCAATGCTTATGTTTCACCTACAGATTGTTAATGTTGAAGAGGAATTTTTGCTTGATGCTTTTGGTGATGAATATCTGCGTTATAAGAAAAAGGTATGCAGATACATAGGAAGAAAAAGATAAACACAATGTTAAAATGTGGAAAAAGCCCCTAAGGGAGAGTTAATCCCTTGGGGGCTTTGTGTGTGTATATGAAAGTTGTTTATGGATTGTTATTTACGAAGAATTACTGCTCCTTGTAGTTGCCCAAGAATGAAAACTCCGGCATTTCCTCCGACAGGGCACACAGCAGGTTTACAACCTTTGGGCTGTTATGCACGCTGCCCTGAAAATCAAGGTAAAACAGATACTCAAAGGCTCTGCCGTCCCGTGGGCGTGACTCAAGCTTTGTAAGGTTCATTCCGTTGGAGCTAAAGCGTCCAAGCACATTGTACAGTGAGCCTGTAATGTGCGGCAGTGAAAAGCAAAGGCTTATTTTGTCGGCGTCTTCAGGAATAATAAGCTCCTTTGATATTACTATAAAGCGTGTGCTGTTGTCCTTGTTGTTTTGGCAGCCCTCAACAAGCACCTTTAGCCCGTATTCCCGAGCAGCCTTTTTAGTGCATATTGCTGCACAGTTTAAACGCTTTTCTTTGGCTATGTCCTGTGCGGCAATGGCTGTGTTTGGCGACGGTACAGTGGTAAAATTGTGTGCCGTTGTAAAGTCGGTACACTGGGCCAATGCCTGTGGGTGTGACCATACCTGCTCTATATCTGACAGCTGGCTCTGTTTTATTGCACACAGGCAGTGCTGAATAGGCAGGTTAAGTGCCTTTACTATGTAAAAACGGTATTTTAAAATAAGGTCGTAAACATCGGCTACAGAGCCGGCAGAGGAGTTTTCTACAGGCAATACGCCATATTTTGCTTCACCGTTGTTTACTGCCTCAAATACCTGCGAAAAGCTTTTGTAAAACACAGGTGTGCCGTCAGGAAACAGCTGTGTAGCCGCTTCGTGCGAGTTTGCACCCTTTACACCCTGTAGGGCAATTTTTACACCCCGGGTTTTGTCTAAGTCACCCTTTGAGTTTTCAATAAGACTGCGTATTTTTTTGCCTGAGCCTATAATGTCGTGCTGAAGTCCACGGCTAAGCTCCATAATGTTGGAAAAAAGCAGCTGTGCGGCATAGCCGTACTCTCCGCCCTCTTTTTCAACTTTATCAAGAATCTCCTGCTCACGCTTTACATTTAAAACAGGAGTGTTGTTTTCTTTTTTGTAGAGAGCTACCTGCTTACTGCATTCCATACGCTTTGTAAACAGCTTTATAAGCTCCTTGTCAATGCTGTCAATTTCTGTTCTGATTTCCTTTAAGTCCATTTTCCGACCCCCTTACAGTAAATTAATAAGTGCAATAGCCAGTGCGGATTCCGCCACAACTGTTGCCCGTGGTACTATGCAGGGGTCGTGTCTGCCGTGAATAACAAGCTCTGTGTTTTCGTGTTTTGTCAGGTCTACGGTTTGCTGTGGCTTTGAAATAGACGGTGTAGGCTTTACGGCTATTCTAAACAAAATAGGCATACCGTTTGTAATGCCGCCTGTAATACCGCCGTTGTTGTTGCTTAGAGTTACTACCCTGCCGTTTTCGTCATATGCGTACTGGTCGTTTGCTTGGCTTCCCAACATTTCTGTTATGGCAAAGCCTGCACCGAACTCTATGCCCTTTACCGCCGGTATGCCAAACATAATGGAGGATATAAGGTTTTCTACCCCGCCAAACATAGGGCTTCCTATGCCTGCCGGCACTCCTGTGGCAGCACACTCTATTACGCCACCTGTGCTGTCCTGTGACATTCTGGCGTTTTCTATATATTCTCTCATTTTTGGCTCTGAGCTAGGGTCAATTACAGGGAAGCTCTGCTTGTTAAGGCTGTCAATAAGACCTTCGTCAATCTTTAAAGGATTAAACCTGCTGTCGCACACCTTGCCTACAGACTGAATATGAGAAGCAATTTTTATGCCCTTTTTCTCTAAAATTTGTCGGCATACAGAGCCTGCAAATACAATAGGGGCAGTAAGTCTGCCGGAAAAATGACCGCCGCCACGAATGTCGTTAAACCCGTTGTAGCGTATAAAGCCCGGATAGTCGCCGTGCCCCGGCCTTGGAGCTGTTAATAAATTGCCATAGTCCCCTGAACGGGTGTTGGTGTTTTCTATAACGGCACACATAGGCGTGCCTGTGGTGGTGTCGTTAAGCATACCGCTTAGTATTTGCGGCAAATCCTTTTCAAGCCTTGGTGTAGCGGTTTTGTCCTTACCGGGAGCACGCCTGCCCATATGCATAAGCACCTGCTCCATATCTATTTTTTCGCCGGCAGGCAAATTGTCTACAACCACGCCTATACCCTTACCGTGGCTTTCACCGAATATTGATATTTTTACTTTGTTGCCCCAACAAGATGACATTGGCACAGCCTCCTACTTTATATATTACTGTTTATATTTCCTCAACCTTGCCCTTCACTTTTTTATAATCCTCAAAAAAGCTTGGGTAAGACTTGTTTATACTTTCTTTGTCGCTTATTTCTATTGGTGCTGTGGATTTTTCAGCACATATTGCCATAGACATAACAATTCTGTGGTCGTTATAGCCCTCTACACTTCCGCCTGCGGCACTTTTAACGCCCTCAATAATCAATCCGTCAGGCTTTTCCGTTACCCTTGCACCTACCTTATTCAGACAGGTAGATATTGCGTTTAGGCGGTCGCTTTCTTTTATTCTAAGCCTTTCCGCCCCGTAAATATTTGTACTGCCCTTTGCAAATGCGGCAGTAACTGCCAAAATAGGCACCAGGTCGGGAATTTGTGTGGCGTCTATGCTAATGCCCTTTAAATCTCCGCCTGTAACGGTAATACCGTTTGGAGTTACTGTGACATCAGCACCAAACTCCTTAAAAATTTCCAGGCACTGCATATCCCCTTGTATTGAGTCGGTACGCAGGCCCTTTAATGTAAGGCGTCCGCCCAATGCACCGGCCGCCATAAAGAAGGCCGCCTGTGACCAGTCGCCCTCACAGGTGTAGCGGCATGGCTTGTAGCTTTGACCGCCCTTAATAAAGTAGCCGTTTTCTGTTGCTTCTACCTTTACGCCAAACACGCCCATAGTGCGTATTGTCATATTAATATATCCAACGGACTGCAGCGGTGATGTTACGGCTATAGTACAGTCCTTGCCTGTAAGGGGCAGGGCAAGCAAAAGCCCTGTAATAAACTGCGAGCTTACATTGCCCGGCACCTCAAAGCGACCCGACTGCAGTCTGCCGCTTATATCAAGCGGCAAGCCGCCCTCTGTAGTACATTTTACACCGAATTTCGGCAGACAGTCAAGATAAATGCCTATGGGACGCTGAGGCAGTCTGCCCTTGCCTGTAAAGGTAGCCGCCACGCCGCCGGCAGCTGCTACCGGAATGAAAAAACGCAGGGTAGAGCCTGATTCCCTACAGTTAAACTCTGCAGTTTTGCTGCCAAACAAATTTGTACCGTCTACATATACGGTGCTGCCATCAACGGTAATATCTGCTCCCAATGCCTTGGCACAGTCGATGGTTGCCAAAATATCCTGGGACATATCCACAGGGGATATTACACTTTTGCCCCTTGCAAGCGACGCACAAAGTATAGCACGGTGAACATCACTTTTAGAGGGCGGAAGTGTCACCTCTCCGTTAAAAACAGAGGGGAATACTCTAACCTTACTCATTTTTTTCATCTCCTTGTTGTGTATCTTTATATTATTTGCCTGTTACAAAGCCAAGCATATCGGTCTTTTTAATAGGGTAGACCTTGCTTTCGCCTATTTTATCCAGCACAACTAAGCCAATGCTGTCGCCACTGCTCTTTTTGTCGGAGAAAGAGCTTTTCACAATTCTCTCTATAGGTGTTGTATCACAGGTTGGCAGGTTGTACTTCTTGCAAAGCTGTGCAATTCTGTCGGCTGTACCTACAGGGGTAATGCCGGCCTTTTCACTTGCCCTTGTTACCATAACCATACCAATGGCTACAGCCTCACCGTGTGATACACCCTTAAAGCTATGCTCCTTTTCAATAGCATGACCTAATGTATGACCAAAGTTAAGCAATGCCCGTTCACCGTGGTCACGCTCGTCCCTTTGCACTACATCACGCTTTATTTCTACACATTGATAAATAATGTCGTCTATAATGTCGGGTGCGTTTTCCTTTTCAAGTGTTTCAAAAAGCTTTTCGCTCTTTATACAGCCGTACTTAACAACCTCGCCCATACCGTCTGCAAAAAAGTGCGGTGTAAGGGTGTTTAAGGTGTCCGGGTCTATAAGCACTGTGTTTGGCTGCCAAAAAGCACCTACCAAATTTTTACCCTGTGGAATATCTACGCCTGTTTTGCCGCCTACAGATGAATCCACCTGTGCCAGCAGTGAGGTAGGTATTTGAACAAAGTCTATACCACGCAAATATGTAGCGGCGGCAAACCCGCTCATATCGCCTACAACTCCGCCGCCTAGGGCTACAATAATATCACTTCTTGTAAAGCCTTTTTCTATAAGTGCAGTGTACATTTGTGCAATGGTTTCAAGTCTTTTGCTTTCTTCACCGGCAGTAAAGACAAACTGCGAGGTTTCAAATCCGGCCTGCTTTAAAGAGGCCTCTGCTCTGCCGCCGTAAATAGGAAAAACATTGCTGTCGGAAATAATCATCGCCTTTTTTGCCCTTGATACCTCCCGTACATATGTACCGCATTGGTCAATAATACCACGCTCTATTATAATATCGTAGGGTTTTCCCGTTGCAATATGCAGTGTTTTCATTCCTTTAGCTCCTCCTTAACCTGTCTGCTCATTTGCAGCTGCTTACACAGCCCTTGGTCGTCGTTATTTGCAATGCTGTTGCGTATTTGTGTTAAATTGTCAATAAGTGTGTCAAGCTCCGCTGTAAGAGGCTCTTTGTTTTCCAAAAACAGCTCTGTCCACAGCTTTGCGTTTATCTTAGCCACTCTCGATACATCACGGTAGCTGCCTGCCGAAAAGCCCTTGTGATTTTTGCATACAGGGCTTAATACATAGGCACAAGCCATAACATGAGGCACCTGCGAGGTAAAGGCTATCATTCTGTCGTGTACCTGTGGGGTTACCACAGGGGTTTGCGTAAAGCCTATGGCACGCACAAAATCGCTTACAAAGGTTACTGCGGTGTTGTCGGCCTTGCAGGGTACTATTATGCAAGAGGCGTTCACAAACAGGTCTGCATCGGCTGACTCAAAGCCGTTTGTTTCCTTGCCGGCCATAGGGTGGGTGCCTACAAAGGTAAAGCCGTATTTTTCGGACAGCCTAACCATTTCGGGGCATATTTTACCCTTTATTCCGCAGGTGTCGGTAACAATGCAGCCTTTGTTAATGTAATCGCCGTTTTTTTCTATAAATTCTACAGCTGCCATAGGGAAGGTACCCAGTATAAGCATATCGGCCGTTTTTAAATCCTCTTTAGTGCCTATTTTGTCAATAGCACCGCACTCCAGTGCCATTTTTAACGGTCTTTCACTGCGGTTAATTCCTATAACCGTGTGGTCTGTGTATTTTTTTATGGCTTTAGCATACGAACCGCCGATTATGCCTAGGCCGGATATAACTATATTCATAAACAAACTTCCTAACCAACTAAGCAGCAGGCAACAGCCTGTACTACCTTAATAAACACCGCTTATATGCGTTTTAATTTTATTCGTTAATGCTGTTTAAAGCGTTTTTCAGTGCAAACAGCTTTTTAGCTGTAGCGTCAAACTGCTGTGGTGTAAGTGACTGTGCACCGTCTGACAAGGCGTGTGCAGGGTCGTTGTGCACCTCAATAATCAAGCCGTCGGCTCCTGCCGCAACAGCCGCCATAGACAGCGACTCTACCATCCAAGCCTTGCCGGCAGCGTGGCTTGGGTCAATAATAACAGGCAAATGCGAAAGCTTTTTAAGTGCCGGTATAGCAGAAATGTCAAGAGTGTTGCGGGTGTAGGTTTCGTAGGTACGAATACCCCTTTCGCAGAACATTACCCTTTCGTTGCCGCCTGCCATAATGTACTCGGCACTCATCAAAAGCTCCTCGATAGTGCAGGCAAGACCACGCTTTAAAAGTATAGGCTTGTCAATTTTGCCCAGCTCCTTTAAAAGCTCAAAGTTCTGCATATTTCTTGCGCCTACCTGAATAATATCTACATTTTCAAACAAAGGCAAATGCTCTGCCGCCATAATTTCAGTAACTATAGGCAGGCCTGTTCTTTTCTTTGCCTCTTCCATATATTTTAGGCCCTCGCCCTTTAAGCCCTGGAAGGAGTACGGCGAGGTACGAGGCTTAAACGCACCGCCACGCAAAATAACAGCACCGCTGTTTTTTACAGACTCTGCTATACCGCAAATCTGCTCCTCACCCTCTATAGAGCAAGGGCCGGCCATAATAGCCAAGCTGCCGTCGCCTATTTTTGTGCCGTTGTCAAGGGTGATAACAGTGTTGTCCGGGTGGAACTTGCGGTTTGCCTTTTTATAAGGCTCCTGCACACGCTGAACATTAGCTACAAGCGACTGTGCATTAATAGCGTCAATATCTATAGAAGTGGTGTCGCCTATCAAGCCCAGTACAGAGCTTTGCACGCCCTCCCAAAGATTTACCTTTATATTGTAGTTTTTTTCCAGCTGTTTGCCAAATTCCTCGGCCTGCTGTTGTGTTGTTCCCTTTTGTAATACAATAATCATATTTTAAAACCTCCGAAAATAAAAATAACGGAGCTTGCAGTAAGCTCCGTTTAAAACCAAAAATATAAAATCAATTAGGCTTCATAAGGTAACTTACTGTTAAGATTTTACACAAGCAAAATAAGCTCCAACAGAATAACTGCTGAAGTAACCAAAAAATGTAAAATTCTTTGATTTAAGCTGTGCCATAATAAACCTCTTAACATCGTTGGCAAAATGCCCGTGATGTCCCCTATGAAATCTTACAGCTTTATTATATTGCACAATGTGTATATTGTCAATAGGCAAGTGTGGTTTAATTATATTGCAAATATGAGATGGTGTATCATTTTTACAGCTATAGCAGGTGAAAAATATTTTATTAGCATTGTTGACTTTGCCTGCTTAAGGTGTTAAAATACAAGCGAAGTTAAAAGTTTACAATTTTTTAGAATTACAGTTGTGTTTTTTAGGGCTAATTACGGTAAACAGAACAAATTGCTGTTGGGTTATACAATTTAAGACTTATTTGCAAACCGATTTTTGGCGGATTGTTTTTTAAAATACCTTTACTCCTATAAACGCAGTTGTTGTAATTATAGGAAGTGGAGGTATTTTTTTATGAGAATAAGCAACAATTTATTTTTAGCTAGGGCAAACCTAAAAGGCTCAAAAAAGAAAAATACTGTAATGGTTATGATGATACTTTCTGTAATATCAGTTACATTATTGGTGGGTTTTTTGGGTATAGTAAGTGCTGTTTGTGAGGGGAATAGAAATTCAAAGATATGCAGACAGGCACTTATTTTTCCAACTTCAAATTTTCCGAGTGACAACAGGGTTGGGGTAACCGATAAAAACATTAACGAAATACTTTCTATAGACCATGTTGTTTCTTGTGAGAGAGAAGAATTACCGTACACTGCATACGAGAGTGTTGAATTCACTAAAATAATTGATGAAAATGGTGTTGATATATCAAATACAACAGAAACAACTAATTTGAAAAAACTAACTGAGGGTATGTGTTCCCAAGCATATGACGAAGATTTTCAAATTAGAGTTAAAGAGGGCAAAAATCTCAAAGATTCACCTGTTATGAGCTGTATAATACCGGATAATTTTACTTATTATACATTTGATGATGACGGAAATTATACAGGACTTGATAGAGGTACAACCGAAGGGCTAATCGGAAAAACTCTTAGTGTTGATTTAGAGTATAATATAAATTTATTTAAAAAGAGCGGTGAAGGTTATTCTAATGACTGGGTTGATCTGCCTAAAATAAGCTACCAACTAAAGGTGGTGGGTATCTACCATTACACTCAAGCCACATCTTTAAATGGTGGTTCTGATATGCTAATCTCAAAAGCAACAGCCAAAAAAATAGACAAAATGGCACTTGACAATGCCGTAAAAAACGGTATGAAAGACGATCTTGACGATTATATAAACGATGATCAGGCAAGAGCGTATATAGTAACGGCTGACAGTATAGAAAATATAAATGAGGTTATCGATACCCTATTTGAGAAAGGAGTTAATGTATTAGGTACAGTAGGAGATGTTGACGAATCAATGCTTACTTTTACAGCTGTATTTGGCGGTGTAGGTACATTTTTAACGGTGGCTATACTTTTACTTACGATTATAAATATATTTTTAAGCGTGCATAACAACATAGCCGAGCGAAAGGCAGAAATAGGACTTATGAAAGCCGTAGGCTACAAAACAAGTCAAATTTTCTACAGTATGTATCTTGAAAATATAATACTGGCTGTAAAGGCACTGCTGATAGGCGGTGCGTTGTCGGCGGCAGCGGTTCTGATAATAAACCTTGTTAATTCGTCGGGCGACACAGCACAGCAAATGTATGTAATGCCATGGCTAAGCTTTTTAATACTGCTTGCCATAGCCTTTGGGGTTATACTGGTTATACCGCTTGTCTGCCTGCTTATAATGGTGTACAACATAGCAAAAATACAGCCTCAGGAGGCTATGAACGCTTAAAAAGTACAATTAGAAAAGAAAAAATTTAATATTTTTTAAAATATTTGTTAATAAACTGTTGACATTGTCGAAAACTGATGGTAAAATATAATCACAGTGAAATTAAATGATATTTCACTTAGTAAAGTTGTATGTAGGGCTAATTATTTTGAAATATGATATGGTGCCGACCAACAGTTGTTTATTTACGGCTGTTACCGTTGAATTATTATCGTGTTCGTAAATTGCCTTATATGCAGTTTGCGAGCATTTTTTTATATAAAGAGGTGTATAAAATTGAATTTCAGAAAAATATTTAAAAAAATTATTACTGTATCGGCGGTTGTGGGTGTACTTGCAACAGGCAGTGTTATAACTGGCTATGCAGGCTATGTTAAGGTTGGCAACACAATTGAAAGATTTTCGTTAAGCAAAAAAGACGCTACATCAATTGGTTGTGGTTACTTGCCTGCTTGTACACAGGTAGACCAAACAGAGTCCTATGTTACCATATTTAATGGGGCAGACCACACTGAAGGTTATGCTTATGCAAGGACGTCGTCTGAGGAGAGCAGTTATGGTTTTGGTGAATATTACATAGCCAAAAACTACCCTGCACCATATGTTTACAGGTATAAGAATGTACCTGAAGGTAATGTTGTACATTATTGGACCAACACCGGTGGCGGTGGTTTTAGAACAAATCTGACTGTGTATAGGTACACAAAGTAATAATAATGTGATTATATTGCACAGCTTGGTCGGGGCTGTGCAATAGCTTTAATAAGGAGAAAACATATGAGAATAAGCAACAATTTATTTTTAGCTAGGGCAAACCTGAAAGGGTCAAAAAGAAAAAACACTGTAATGGTTATGATGATACTGTCAGTAGTGGCAGTTACGCTGCTGGTGGGTTTTTTAAGCATTGTAAATACTACCTGTGATGAGTACAAAAATAAGAAAATATGCAGGCAAGGATACATAATGCCGGAATCCTGCTATCCTAATGATGAAAAAGAGGTAACAGAACAAGGAATAACAGATAAAACAATAGGTGATGTTCTTTCGCTTGAGCATGTTGTTTCTTGTGAAAGGGCGGCGCTTCCTACTGTGCCGGAAATGATAACAATAACTAAAATTACAGATGAAAATAATAAGGATATAAGCAATACAACAAACGAAACCAATTTAGATAAGCTTACTGCAGGCTTAGGAGGACAATTTTATGACAGTGATTACATAAACAAGGTAATAAAAGGAACCGGGCTGGACAAAGCACCTGAAATGAGCTGTATATTACCTCATACCTTTACTTATGAGGATATAGACGAAGATTTAGGAAATACCGTAGCCCGTGAAAAAATAAGCACAGAAAGTCTTATCGGCAAAACAATTACCGTAGATTTGGAATATCTTATACATCAATTTACAAAGGGTGAAAAACAAGGATACGAAAAAGGCTATCTGGGCGAATGGACCAGCTTGCCGAAAATAACCTATAAGCTAAAGGTGGTGGGTATTTATTACTATTCTCGGGCAACTTCAATAAGTGGTGGTGATAGTATATTAGTATCGAAAGCAACAGCCGAAAAAATAGATAAAATGGCACTTGACAATGCCGTAAAAAACGGTATGAAGGATGACCTTGATGACTATATAAACGATGAATACGCTAGAGATTATGTTGTTACAGCCGACAGCATAGACAACATTGCAGAGGTAATGAGCCAGCTTAAAAGTATGGGCTTTAATGCCGGAGTGCAGGTAGGTTTTATTGACGAATCTATGCTTGCGTTTACGGGAATTTTTGGCGGTGTAGGTACATTTTTAACGGCAGCTATACTTTTACTTACGATTATAAATATATTTTTAAGCGTGCATAACAACATAGCCGAGCGAAAGGCAGAAATAGGACTTATGAAAGCCGTAGGCTACAAAACAAGTCAAATTTTCTACAGTATGTATCTTGAAAATATAATACTGGCTGTAAAGGCACTGCTGATAGGCGGTGCGTTGTCGGCGGCAGCGGTTCTGATAATAAACCTTGTTAATTCGTCGGGCGACACAGCACAGCAAATGTATGTAATGCCATGGCTAAGCTTTTTAATACTGCTTGCCATAGCCTTTGGGGTTATACTGGTTATACCGCTTGTCTGCCTGCTTATAATGGTGTACAACATAGCAAAAATACAGCCTCAGGAGGCTATGAACGCTTAAAGCGTTTAATCTATATAATAAATTTTGAAAATTAGCAAAAGCATAAAAATAAGGAGGATATTTTATGAACTCAATAGTGGCAAAAGACCTTGTAAAGATTTACAACCAAAAGGTAACAGCGTTAAAAGAGGTAAGTATTACTATTAACCAAGGGGAATTTATTGTAGTAATGGGACACTCCGGCTCGGGCAAAAGTACCCTGCTGCAAATGATAGGCCTGCTTGACCTGCCTACAAGCGGCAGTATATTTATTAATTCAAGGGATGTTTCAAAGCTGCCTAAAAATGCCGTTGCAGATGTACGCCAAAAAAGTCTGGGCTTTGTTTTTCAGGCGTTTCACCTTAACCCGCAGCTAAAGGCATACGAAAATGTAATGCTGCCAATGCTGATTAACCCGGAGTATAAAAACAAGGCAGAAATGGAAAAAAAGGCAAAGGAGCTAATAGATGTGGTAGGACTGTCAGAGCGTGCAGAGCACTACCCTAGACAGCTTTCGGGCGGAGAGCAGCAGCGTGTGGCTGTAGCCAGAGCCTTGGCAAATGACCCCGACTTTATTTTGGCAGACGAGCCTACAGGAAACCTCGACAGCGAAAACGAGGTAGTTATATTTACATTGCTAAAGGAGCTTGCACAGCAGGGCAAGGGGATTATGGTGGTGTCGCATAACGAAAGCATTTTGGAGTATGCAGACAGAGTTTACTATATGAAGGACGGCGTATTGGGGGATGAAAAGCAGTGAAAACAGTTAATTTTTTAATGCTTATAAAGGCGTCCGTTACTCAGCAAAAGGCAAGAAACATAGTGTTTATAATTTTTAACGCTATCTGCGTTATATGTATATTGCTTACCTCATCTGTAGTTGTCAGACTCTGGACAGATATGGACCAAAAGGTAAACAACCACCCTTACAATAGGGAGCTGCTGGTAGATGTAAGCATAAATAACAAGGGTGCAAAGGATAAGCTGGAGGCTATGGACGGCGTGGAGGGCATAAGCGTTTCGCCATATGACATAACGCTGACCTCTGCCGACAACACTCTTAATTCAACTGTTAACCTGTCATATTTACATATGGACTATGAGCCTGTGGTTACAAAGGGCAGTCAGCTGAAAAGCACCGACAAGGACGCTGTGCTTATGCCGGAAATATACCACGACAAAGACCCGCAAACCCAAATGCGTATAGATGTGGACTGTAAAAGCTTTGTGGGCAAGGAGCTGAGCTTTGTTGATGAAAACGGCAGTCAATACAAGCTAAGGGTAGCCGGCACCTACGATGTTACCGACCCTGCCCTTGATACACAGTGCATATATACAAGCTGTGACCAGCTTTTAAAATATTCCGAAAAAAGCAATGATGACGAAAACGAGAGCATAACATACAGCCTTGCTTTGGCAAAGGGTACAAATAAACAACAGCTTATTGATGAATGTGAAAAATACGGAGGCGTTGCCTACGAAAACAGCTTTAGAATAGACCTAAGCACCTTTAACCTGTCGCTTGTTATTATGGTTATTGTTTTGGCGGTGTTTTTGGTAATGACAATAATGGGCCTCTCAATATTTATTTCGGGCTGTATTAAAAACAGAACAAACGAGCTTGCTCTGTACAGGGCACTTGGCTACAAAACCGGGCATATATTTGTTATTATCTTTTTGGAATATCTGCTGCTGCTGTTAATAGCGTATGTAATAGCACTGGCATTGTCGGCAGTGTGTGCACAGCTTATACTTAACCCTATTCTTGCCTCAATGGTAAAGGGAGGCTTGTTTACTTTGACTGCAGAGGTAAGTCCTGTAAGTGCTTTGATTGTTCTTGGCGTATTTGTTGCAATTTTGGCTGCGATATGCTTAAGAATGACAAACCTTACACAGAAAATACAGCTTGCCGTGCTTTTGAAAGAAAAATAATCGGAAATTTTTTATTTGTCAACATTAAAATTTAAAAAATTAAAAAAATCGGCCTTTTCGGTGTAGAACAAAACTATCCGAAAAGGCTTTTTTGTGTAAATAAACCCTCTTGCTACATCGAACATTTGTACGCTTTTTGCCAAAAAATCATCGTTTTTACAATTCATTCATCGTTTTGACAAACGCTATTGTTATTTTGATTTATAAGATGTAAAATTTAATTGAAGGAGGTGAGAGATATGAAATCACTAAAGGCATCACTAAAAACAAACCTATGCAAAATCACAAAAAGTACAGTAGAAAAGGTAATCATCAACAGTGCAAATACAACATCAAGTATTTTGGCACATCAGCCTGTAGCACCAAAGGAAATTGAGATGTTTAAGAATGTTAAGAGATAAAATTGTTGCGTATATGGTGGAAGCCGACATCATAAAGGAAAACGAGCGGAAGGTATATTGCTTTGGATTACAGCTGATTGAAGAAATGTTTTTTTCATTTTGCGTATTCCTCTTAATCGGTATATTGTTCGGAAATGTGGTGGAAACAATAGTGTTTTTTGGAGCATTTGCAGTGTTGAGACAGTATGCCGGTGGCTTCCACGCAAAAAAATTTATTTCTTGCTTGGCAATATCCTGTTGTATTATTACAACATTAAATTTATTGCTAATCTTTTTTACCGACTTTACCTGGGCTATTATCCCGTGTGCGGCAGTGGGGCTGCCTGCTATATTTGTTTTATCACCTGTAGATAGTGTTTATAAATATATTAACAAGAATGAAGTTAAAAAATACAGGAAATGCAGCACAGTTATTTTATTAATTGAATTCGTTATAATGCTGCTGCTTGTTTTAACTTCCAAATATAGTATGGCTTTTTGCATTTCGTATGCGTGGCTTGTGCTTTCGGCATTGCTTGTGTTGGGAAGGTACAAAAATAAAGCCGGTACACGGGAATAACCGGGCAAATGAGGCTGACGCCGCAGGTCGGTCACTGATATTATTATGTATTTTTATGCACTTCAACAGCGAAAATACAAAACAGATAGGTACATACGGGAGATAAAATCGGCATATGGTGCGTTTTTTATATGCTGAGTATGCTGAGTATATAGAAACGAAATGCTATGGACTATTTGATGCTATATAGTCCGTAGCATTTTGCTTTTGCTAAGCCGTGCGGCACAGTGCTGTGAAGATATATCGCAGAAAATTTAAGGCTGTATTTGCAAAAACAGATATATTTTGTGAATTTTTTTATTGTTATTGCAAAGAAATTTAATATTTGTTATAATTTGTATAAGGTAATCTGGTTTTTTGAAGAAAGCAGGGATATGAATGAAAATTTTACTTACGGGCGGTGCCGGATTTATTGGCAGCCACACTTGCATTGAGCTTATAAAGGCAGGTCACGAGGCAGTTATTGCAGACGACCTTTCAAACAGTAAGCCGGCGGTGCTTGAAAGACTAAAGGAGCTTACAGGAAAGGATATTCCTTTCTATAATATAGATGTTGCAGACAAGGAAAAGGTAGACCATATGTTTGCAAAAGAAAGCTTTGACGCAGTAATTCATTTTGCAGGCTTTAAGGCTGTAGGCGAGTCTGTTGCAAAGCCGCTTATGTACTACAGAAATAACCTTGACACTACGCTTACCTTGCTGGAGACTATGGCGAAATATAATGTAAGCAATTTTGTGTTCAGCTCGTCGGCTACAGTTTACGGAGTGCCTGAAAGAGTGCCTCTTGTAGAGGGTATGAAAACAGGCTGTACTAACCCATACGGCTGGACAAAGCTAATGATAGAACAAATTTTAACAGACGCTGCCGCAGCCGACAAAAACCTGTCGGTAGTATTGCTGAGGTACTTTAACCCAATAGGTGCCCACCCAAGCGGCAGAATAGGCGAAGACCCTACAGGTATTCCAAATAATTTGCTGCCGTATATCACGCAGGTTGCCATCGGCAAGCTGCCGCAGCTGGGAGTGTTCGGCAACGATTACCCAACTCACGACGGTACAGGCGTAAGGGACTATATACATGTAGTTGATTTGGCAAAGGGACATGTAAAGGCGATAGAATATGCCGGAAAAAATAAGGGTACAGAAATATTCAATCTGGGTACAGGCATAGGCTACAGCGTTTTGGATATTGTTAAAGCCTTTGAAAAAGCCAACAATATTAAAATACCTTATGTAATTAAGCCCAGAAGAGACGGCGACATAGCAGAGTGCTATGCTGACCCGACAAAGGCCAGAGATGTTCTTGGCTGGCAGGCTGAGGAAACCTTGGAAAATATGTGCAAGGATTCTTGGAGATGGCAGTCTAACAACCCAAAGGGCTATGAGGAATAATTTGTAAATAATTTTTAATGCTTCAATATGTAATGGTTGCTGAGGCGGCAGGCTTTTTGCGCCTGCCGCCTCAGCTGTTTTGCTTTTAGTATACAAATGTTGCAAAAATGTATATAGCCGCTGTATAAATGCGGACAGCTTTTTGATATTGCCTACAAATCTAACAGCTGCGTGCCTTTTTCTTTGTTAAGACATAAATTTAGAGGTTATCCTGTATAAAAATTCCTACCGTTTTTTGTTATAATATACGATTTTGATTTTACTATGCTAAAAACCATTGTATTTTTTATTGAAGTTCTTTATAATGAAAAGTGCATAGATATGCTTACATAGAGAAGAAAAAGGAGGAATTTTAATGGCAAAACACCAGCGTAAAGTTGTAAGCTCAGTTCTTGCAGCTTTAATGGTTGCGTCAATGTGCGTTGTTCCTGCAACAGCAGTTACAGGCACAAACCAGCAAAGTGCCGGCTCAGCAAAGGTCGGTTCAACAGCTTCGAGCAGTGCAAGCTCATCTTCATTAGCCGATAACGACTCCACAAATGGCACAGGTTTCGGTAAGGATAATGCCGTAACTATGAATGGAGATGTTTCCGGCGGAGACAGCTCAAAAGCATCTCGTGGCAAATCAACACCGGCAAAGGCATCTGTTGCACCGGTAGCACTTGAAGCACAGGTAACCGGTGAAAAGTCTGTTACTGTAAAGGCAGGAGATACAGTTACATTTACTGTAGATGCAAAAACATCAAAGAAGATTGGTGCTTATAAAATAACAACAAACTATGATGCTTCTGCTCTTGCACTTGATACCACATACAGTAAAGACGGTGTAGATACTCTTGGCTCAAGCAAGGGTATAGAGGCGGTTAATACTGAAACTGCAGGCAAAATCCGTGCTGCTGTACTTGCTCCTGCAGATTGCTATACAGCAAAAAACAGTACTGCAATTCAGACAGTACGCTTTACAGCTAAAAAGGCAGGTACATACAATATTAGCTACACTATCGACGAAATGTTAGACGATAACGATAATGACCTTGTTGTAAATGCTAAGCCTGTAAGCGGCTTGTCAATTTCACAGAATGCTGCTGTTCAGAGTGGCACAGTGGACTCAGCAACGGGTTCAACAAAGGTTACATTTAAGGCCGGTGACACAGTAACTTACAAGGTTGACTTTAAGTTTGCTGAAAAGCTTTACGGCTTTAGAACAGACATTAACTACGATTCATCACTACTTACAGTAGATTCGGTATCATTCCCGAATTTCTCAGGAATGACACAGTCAAGGACTGAAGAGGCCGGATTGATTTCTACAATCGGTGTGGCTACACCTACTGCGACCTACGATTTCACAACACAGAAGAACCTAATTACTGTTTCATTTGTTGCTAAGAAGTCGGGAACGGCTACTATTTCCTACAAAATGAAAGAGGCTATAGCCCTTGATGCCGAGAACCAGTATAACTCACAGACAGGACAACCTGTAACAACAAAGGTTTCAAGCGACAACAGTGCTGCTGTAAACACCGAGGCTCCAACAGAGGCTCCTACAGTGGCACCAACAGAGGCACCTACAGAGGATATGTGGGTGACAGCTCCAACAACAGCATCTAAGGGAATTTCTGTTAAGAAGGGCGACAAGGTTGCTTATTGGGCAGAGGTAAATATTCCGAAGAGCGGTAAGGATGTAGCAGGCTGGATAGTTGACTTCCTATATGACGGCAATGAGCTTGAATATGATTCTTCATTTGCAACAGCAGGTTATGCATGCGGCACAGCAGCTATTGACTATGCAATAGGAAACACTGCAGTATCCGCAGAGCTTCCTGGCGGAAGTATGCTTGATACTAAGAATACAAAGGGAAGAAATTCATTTGTAAGTGTTGTACAGTCTTCAATGGGACTAAACAACGGCTCTACTCAGAAGCTGATATGCGTACAGTATACAGCTAAGGAGACAGGCACAGTTAACCTAAGCTACAGACTAAGAGAAATGTGCAATTCTGACATGAGCGAAACATATGTTAACAGCAAGTACCAGGCTGCAAACGGTGCTAAGTTCGGACAGGGCTATAAGGTTATTTCCGGCGAACAGCCAACAGAGGCACCTACAGTGGCACCAACAGAGGCTCCAACAGAGGCTCCTACAGTGGCACCAACAGAGGCACCTACAGAGGATATGTGGGTGACAGCTCCAACAACAGCATCTAAGGGAATTTCTGTTAAGAAGGGCGACAAGGTTGCTTATTGGGCAGAGGTAAATATTCCGAAGAGCGGTAAGGATGTAGCAGGCTGGATAGTTGACTTCCTATATGACGGCAATGAGCTTGAATATGATTCTTCATTTGCAACAGCAGGTTATGCATGCGGCACAGCAGCTATTGACTATGCAATAGGAAACACTGCAGTATCCGCAGAGCTTCCTGGCGGAAGTATGCTTGATACTAAGAATACAAAGGGAAGAAATTCATTTGTAAGTGTTGTACAGTCTTCAATGGGACTAAACAACGGCTCTACTCAGAAGCTGATATGCGTACAGTATACAGCTAAGGAGACAGGCACAGTTAACCTAAGCTACAGACTAAGAGAAATGTGCAATTCTGACATGAGCGAAACATATGTTAACAGCAAGTACCAGGCTGCAAACGGTGCTAAGTTCGGACAGGGCTATAAGGTTATTTCCGGCGAACAGCCAACAGAGGCACCTACAGTGGCTCCAACAGAGGCTCCTACAGTGGCACCAACAGAGGCTCCAACAGAGGCACCTACAGAGGCTCCAACAGAGGCTCCGACAGAGCAGCCGACACAGATGCCAACTACAGCTGCAACAGAGGTAACCGTTAAGAAGGGCGACAAGATCGATTATTGGGTAGAATTGATATTGCCTTCAACAGGCATTGATATTTCAGGCTGGACAGTAGATATGTTCTATGATAAAGACAAGCTTGAAATAAACAAGGAATTTGCCGAGAATAACGGCTATGCATCGGGTACTGCACAGGTGGATTACGCATTGGGCGACAGCAATGTAAGGCCAAGCGTATTCCCTGGTGATATATTCTTAAGTTCAACAGAAGATCATCCGGGTGAGGCAGTATATTGCAATGTAAAGAATATCGATGATTTGTCGCAGGGCTTAAACTACAACACAGGAACGGTTCAGAAGCTGATTTGCCTGCAGTTTATTGCTAAAGAGGATTGTACAACTACACTTTCATACAGAATGAGAGAGCTTTGCGATATTAATAGCAACAGCGAAACATATGTTGACGATGATAAACAGCCGATAAACGGTGCGTCATTTGAGGCTTGTGTTCGTGTAGAGCCTAAGGTGCTTATTGGCGACTTGGACGGTGACGGCAGCGTGACACTTGCAGACTACACATTAATTTGTACATGGTATACAGATATAAACAGGATTACGGTCGAGCAGTTTAAGTTAGCCGATATAAACGGTGATGGTAGATTTACTATAGGCGATATTTCAGAGTTGAAGAAAATGGTATAAAGAATATTATATCTTAATTAATTGGTAAATTTAATTGGCTTTAGCAAGCACTGCACTTTGTGGTGCTTGCTATTTCGTTTATTTTTATGATATTGTTATTGGCGCTTGAGCAAGCGGAAAAGCTTATTGCAGGCTATTTGTGCAAGCAGAGCCTTACAGGCATTGGGGATAAGCGTCCGTATATGTAAAGCTAAGCTTTTGCCGATGTATGGCAAAAAAGGTTTTTATTTTTTTAGTGCTAATGTAAGCATATCGATATTTAATTTTGTTGCTTGCTCAATTTGCGTGAGTATCAAAAACAGAGAGTAAACCAGTACACAGAAAAAATTATTTATATAATCAGTATGGAGGAATTCTATAGTGAGAAAAAGCAGTCGTATAGTCAGTAGAATAATAAATTGCTTTGCAGCAGCCTTAATGATTCCTATGAGTGTTATTATGGTTTTTGCCGCAAATACTGTTACCGTTAATTCAAAGGAATTTAACGAAGGAGATACGGTTACATTTACTGTAAAGCTAAAGGCAGACAAAAACTGCTCCGGCATAAATGCTGAAATTAATTATGACAGTGATTCCTTGGAATTGGACAAAAGCAGCATTAATGTACCGAATTTGGGACAAACCATTGCCAATTCCGAAAAGGCAGGGTCAATAAAGTTTGCGGCTATTGATGTTGCAAAGGGCTTTGATTTTAAGGAAGAAAAGCTGCTTATTTCAGCATCCTTTAAGATAAAAGAAAAGGCTTCAAGCAATGAAATAAAGCTAGCTGTAACCGAAATGTGCGATACAGATTTAAAGGATATGACTTCATCTGACTATTCAATAAATGAACAAATCGAAAAGGGCAAATATGACGGAGAAGTAGTAAATCCCGTAGACGGTATAGACGCAATGAAACAGGACGCTGCAACCGCAGATGGCATACCGGTTGAAAATGAAAACGACAGCAATTCGTTGACGATATGGATTATTGCAGGTGTTGCGGCAGCGGTATTGCTACTTGTGGTAGTCGCTGTTGTATGCTTTACACAGGAAGGAAAGGAAAAGCATACAGACAGTGGACAGCCTTCCGATTGAGGAGAGCCCAAGAATTATATAGAGGGTCATTGACAAAATGGGCCGAAAAACATTCTTTACTTATGCGGCAATACTTCTTGACAGTAACAATTATTAATTTTATAATGATAATAAATCCCATAGGGTAGAGTATATTCTTTTTAAAATATATTCCTTGCAAAATATATCAGAAATAAGATTGTAAGAAAGGATTGTATGAAATGAGAAGTGACGCAATAAAAAACGGTGCACAGAATGCACCACACAGAACGCTTTTTAATGCTCTTGGATTTACGGCAGAGGAGCAGAAAAGACCGCTCATAGGTATTGTAAGTTCATTTAATGAAATTGTTCCGGGACATATGAATATTGACAAGATTACAGAGGCTGTAAAGCTTGGCGTAGCTATGGCAGGCGGTACTCCGGCTGTTTTTCCGGCTATAGCAGTATGTGACGGAATTGCTATGGGACATCAAGGAATGAAGTATTCGCTTGTAACCCGTGACCTAATAGCCGATTCTACAGAGTGTATGACAATGGCTCACGGCTTTGACGCATTGGTTATGATTCCAAACTGCGACAAGAATGTTCCGGGCTTGTTAATGGCAGCTGCCAGAATGAATATTCCTACAATATTCGTAAGCGGCGGCCCTATGCTTGCAGGTACGGTAAACGGCTGCAAGGTTAGCTTTTCGGCTGCCTCTGAAGCTGTTGGTGCTTATGCAGCAGGCAAAATTTCTGAGGAAGAGCTGACAGAATACGAAGAAAAAACCTGTCCAACATGCGGCTCGTGTTCAGGTATGTACACAGCAAACTCAATGAACTGCCTTACAGAGGTTCTTGGTATGGGCTTGCGTGGCAACGGTACTATTCCGGCTGTATATTCAGAGAGAATACGCCTTGCAAAAAAGGCAGGCATGCAGATTATGGAGCTGCTGAAGAGGGACATTAAGCCTCGTGATATTATGACTCAGGAGGCCTTTGAAAATGCCCTTACTATTGATATGGCTCTTGGCTGCAGTACAAACAGCATGCTGCACCTGCCGGCTATTGCACACGAGGCAGGCATAGAAATCAATCTGGATATTGCAAATAAAATCAGCGATAAAGTACCTAACCTATGTCATCTTGCTCCGGCAGGCCCTCACCATATGGAAGACCTTAACGAGGCAGGCGGCGTTTACGCTGTTATGAATGAGGTTAATAAGCTTGGTCTTCTACATACAGACTGCATGACAGTCACAGGCAAAACTGTAGGCGAAAATATTGCTCTTTGCAAAAATAAGAATCCAGAGGTTATCAGACCGGTTGATAACCCTTACAGCAAAACAGGCGGCATAGCAGTTCTAAGAGGCAACATCGCTCCTGATTCATGTGTTGTAAAAAGAAGTGCAGTTGCTCCTGAAATGCTTGTGCATGAAGGTCCTGCCAGAGTATTTGACTGCGAAGAGGACGCTATGAAGGCTATAATGGGCGACCAAATTCACGATGGCGATGTTGTTGTAATTCGTTATGAGGGACCAAAGGGAGGCCCGGGCATGAGAGAAATGCTTAACCCTACCTCGGCTATTATGGGCAGAGGCTTAGGAAGCACAGTTGCACTTATTACAGACGGTCGTTTTTCGGGCGCTACCAGAGGTGCGGCTATCGGTCATGTATCTCCTGAAGCAGCAGTAGGCGGCCCTATTGCATTAATTAAGGAGGGCGACATAATCTCTATAGATATTATGGCAAACAAAATTAATGTTAAGCTTTCAGACGAGGAGCTTGCAGAAAGAAGAAAAGAGTGGCAGCCGAAGGAGCCAAGAATAAAAACGGGTTATTTGGCCAGATATGCCGCAATGGTTACATCCGGCAACACAGGTGCAATTCTCGATGTAAACCGGTAATTTTTACGAATACTAATAACACATAACAAAAAACAACCACATTCTTGCAGTAGGGTGTGGTTGTTTTTGCGGTTTAATGTTATAATTCAGTTAGGCTATAAATAATTAATTTCCGGTTAAGGATGTGCAGTGATGGATTATATACAGAAATATAAATCCCCATTAGGAAGTATCACCATTGCTTCCGATGAAGCCTCGGTAACAGGCATATGGTTTGAAAATTCAAGATTTTTTAGCAAAGCCCCTTCTGGAAAATACATAAATCAAGCCACAGTCGCTGCAGAACAGGCGGTGCATTGGCTGGATATTTATTTTAATAATAAAATTCCGGATTTTACGCCGCCTTTGCTGCTAAAGGGTACCGATTTTAGAATGACAGTGTGGAAAATGCTTTTAGATATTCCTTACGGAAAAACCGTATCATACGGAGATATAGCAAAGGCTATAGCAAAAAGGCGGGGAATAGAAAAAATGTCTGCACAGGCTGTAGGCAATGCAGTAGGGCATAACCCCATATCAATTATAGTACCATGCCACAGGGTAGTTGGCTCAAAGGGCAGCTTAACAGGCTACGGCGGCGGAATAAAGCGAAAAAAAGAATTGCTGCGTTTAGAAAGCAATGCAGCGGCCTTGGCTAAGCTGAAATAAGAAAAACCATAATACCGATTTGTGGGTGTATATTATACCTAAGGTTGGGTTTGCAAAAAATATATAATTCTGATATATTATTGTGGGGTGATAATATGGCATGGTTTTTTACAGAGCCGTTCAACGAGGATACTTACACCATAACAGGAGAAAACGCAAAGCATATTGAAAAGTCCCTGCGTATGAAGGTAGGCGAGGAAATAACCCTTGTAGACAGCTGCGGTATGCAGTACAGTACAACTATAGAGGGCATAGTGCCGGGAAATATCACTGTTAAGGTTAATAGCAGGTTTAAGTGCCAAAACGAGCCTGATGTGGCAGTAACCCTTTATCAGGCCTTGCCAAAGGGTGACAAAATGGATTTTATTGTGCAAAAGGCAGTAGAGCTGGGGGTAACAAGCATAGTGCCGGTTATTTCGGCACGGTGTATTTCAAGACCGGACGAAAAGACCTTGAGAAAAAAAGTGGAACGCTGGCAAAAAATTGCACTACAGGCCGCACAGCAGTCACGCAGAGGAGTTATACCGCAGGTTAAACAGGCACAAACCTTTAAACAGGCCGTAGCAAGCCTAGATGGCAGCTGCTGTAATATAATTTTTTATGAGTGCGGCGGTGAGCATATAGGAAATGTTATTGACAAAACAGCCCAAAATGTTAATATATTTATTGGCTCAGAGGGTGGTTTTGAGCAGGCAGAGGTGGATTCCGTAGTAGAAAAGGGCGGCAGTGCCGCTACATTGGGCAGGCGTGTACTAAGGGCAGAAACTGCACCGCTTACGGCTCTTTCTGTTATAATGTATGAAACAGGAAATCTTGGTTAGCAGATGTAAAAAGCAAGGAGATTGTTATGCTGGGGATTATAGGTGCGCTGGATATTGAAATTGAAGGCGTTAAAAAATTAATGGACAATATTGAGGAAACAGAAATAAGCCAAATAGCCTTTTATAAGGGCAGTATAAACGGTAAGGACTGCGTTTTGGCACAGTGCGGTGTAGGCAAGGTTAATGCCGCTATGTGTGCACAGGCTATGATTATGCAGTACAAGCCGTCAGCTATTATTAACAGCGGCGTTGCCGGTGCATTAAGTGCAAGGCTTAAAATAGGCGACATTGTTGTTTCGAGCCGTGTGGTAAACCATGACAATAGATGCTTGGTAGATATTGGCGAAGAGAATAAAGAAATGTACCCACGAGGCACTATACAATTCAGCAATGAAATTATTACGGAAATTCCGGCGGATAAGGAATTAACCGATAAAATAATTGCAGAGTGCAAAAAAGACTTAAAAAATGTAAATGTTTACTATGGCACTGTTGCATCAGGCGAGCAGTTTGTTTCCGGTAAGTCAGCCCGCAAGGAAATCGGCGAGTATTTTAACGCATACTGCTGTGAAATGGAGGGTGCTTCTATCGGTCAGGTGTGCTACCGCAACCGTGTTCCCTTTGCCGTTCTAAGGGCAATATCAGACACTATAGATGACAATGACTATATGGATTTTGAAAAGTTTAAGTTTTTGGCAGCAGACGAAACACTAAAGGTTATTAAGGCGTTTTTTGATTAAGAGGTATCGGCAATGAAACGAATTGTTACAATTCAGGATATTTCCTGTGTGGGAAAGTGCTCTCTTACAGTGGCACTGCCTGTTATTTCGGCAATGGGCGTAGAGGCGTCTGTTATACCTACAGCGGTGCTTTCCTGTCACACAGCGTTTTCAGACTTTACCTTTCACGACCTTACCGACGAAATTGAGCCTATTGTTGCTATGCTAAAAAAACAGCAAATAGACTTTGACGCTATATACACAGGCTATTTGGGTTCTGTACGGCAAATAAAAATAATGTCACAGGTGTTTAAGGAGTTTAAAACCGACAAAAATATTGTTGTTGTTGATCCGGCTATGGCAGATTACGGAAACCTTTACAAGGGCTTTACACAGGATTTTGCTGACGAAATGGCAAAGCTGTGCGGCTGTGCCGATGTAATTCTGCCTAATCTTACAGAGGCTTGCTATATGCTGAATATTCCTTATGTGGGAGATAATTACACCAAGGATTTTATTAAAGATGTTCTGGTAAAGCTTAGCAGGCAGGGCTGCGGCTACTGTGCAATTACAGGCGTCAGCTTTGACAGCCAAACCTTAGGCGTAATGTCCTATAACAGAGAAAGCGACAGCTTTTTTGAATATTATTCTCAAAGGCTGCCATACAGCTTTCACGGTACAGGCGATGTTTTTGCCTCTGCCTTTACAGGCGCATTAATGCAGGAGGGCTTTTCAAAGGAGAACGCACTGCAAATTGCCGTTGATTTTACGGTGGAATGTATTAGAGAAACCTTGAAAAATAAGGACTACCACTGGTATGGTGTAGATTTTGAAAAGGCTTTGCCAAAGTTAATAAGGATGCTTAATTAACAAAAAATCGAGGGCAGGCAGATAAAAAAGGCTTGTTGCTGTTAAGCCTTAGATTATATATTTTTTAACAACCAAATCAAAAAGGCTCGTTACAGGTTTAACGGTGACTCGCGTTTTTGCATTGGGTTTTTATGACAAATTATACCTTCTTGTTTTAAAAATATAAAAT